>OMLO01004585.1_pt1 | contig 11564 bp, 8 predicted proteins | sample 1674811 | NCBI WGS metagenome assembly OMLO01 (sample SAMN06265003, study PRJEB25207) | coral metagenome | isolation source: Coral host | place: Mexico:La Bocana,Puerto Morelos, Mexico | collected 2008-11-13 | reverse complement strand
TGTCCACCCCACGACAATCACTTACTTTGATTTGGTGCATCTGCCCCAGCCCCACGTACCGCACTTTATAGTGTAATAGATTTTATAGCTGGTATATGCAATAACGTAGGAGCACCGACGGTCTGAGCGACAATCATCTGTGAAAAAAAAACAACAACAATAACAAACAAACAGTTGTCATTAATAAATAATAAGAACTGAAGATAAACGATGAGAGCGAGTAAAGTTTCGGCCCAGTGAAATACATGATTAAGATGTTATGTTCATCTGCTGTCACGAGCCTGGAACAAACAAAATATCGGTGATGAAAGTTGGCTCCATTTCTGCTGCTACCTCGAGTCCGCTCTACGTTCCTCCCCGGGAAAAGAGTTTGGGGAAGGAGCGCGGGCCCCCTTTCTGGACAGCGGTAATCGAGCCTATGATAACTACCCTATGATCCTAGTTACGTGGTGTTACCGGTGACCCCCCTGCGCATATAGTGGTTTGATCGTTGATTCGTTCTTTTACGTAAACATTTACCATATGTAGTCTCAAACCAATATATGTCCTGAGACACCACGTAATTACCCCTATGGTGAAAGAAAAGATTGATCAGCTCAAGGTTTGCGTCATTTTAGATCGTTGATGAGTTAATTTTTTCAAGGTGGTCATTTGTAATACGTGGCAACCTTCTCCATCCTTAACCATCCTTGTTCCTTGATGGTTTGTTATTATGTGTTTGATGTTTTTCTATCTTAGTAAACAACTATTTTCAGATTTCCTTCAATCCAAAGGTAATTTTGTACGTGACGGGATCAAAATGACTCAAAATATCGTCACTGAGCGGGATTTTTTCGAGTCTTTGTAACATGTACCTGTGCTTCTTCACTCCAAAGTACAAGTCAGTTGGTTACCTGTACAAACACTGCATTTTACACAATAGAAAACGGTAAACCTACTTACGATGACATGCATTGTCAGACATGTAAAAGCAGCGGTTACACTGGCATCGGTAGGAACCCTGTGTGTTGACACAAGTTGAGTTTAAAGGGCAGCTGTAAGATCCTGCGGAACATTCGTTAATATCCGCGCAAGTGGGAGAGTCTTCATTTCTCCAACCTGTCAGGCAGTTGCAGTGGTATGATCCCATCAGATTGACGCATGATGACGAGGAGTGCACTGGGCATGAATCAGGTCCCTCTGCGCATTCATCCACGTCTACATGCGTGGAGAAATTGTGTTTCAAGAAATTAAAAATGGAGACGTAAAGTTTGATATTTATAAAGGTTATTGAGTAAGGGTAGTCAGAATCTCGCCCGAACAGGGTTTGCGTTTTATGAGGCATAAGGACCTCTATTTGCTTGCTTATTTCCCTAGCGGGCAAGATAGCACAATTGCCCGCTCGTGTGGTCAATCACAGGGCAGGAATTAGCTTGTATTGAACGCTCGTGTTGCTCACCATATAATTAAAGCTAAATTCTGCTTCAATCGATCTTAGCGATCGGAGGAACCATATCATGGCGTTTCAGGTTCCTAGAAGAGTTATCCTTTTTTAAGTTTTCCTCTGAATTTGTTTTGCACATACCTTCACAGCTGTCTCTTCCATCACCAAAGAATCCTTCTTTGCACGTGCATTTGAGTGAGCCTTTGATATTCTCACACGTGGCGTTGCTATGGCAGCTACATGCGCTTTTATCTAAATGTGACAAAATTGGAGCTGTCCAATTAATATTCAATTCCAAATGTAATTACATCTCTTTCGAATCTCTTAGACACTATGCTAGCTGTGATTGATCTATTTAGTGGGCTGTATTCCATTGTCCGCTAAAATTTGAAGCCGTTGTTTCCATCAAAATGTATAGTGATTTATCATAACGTTTTCTTAGTGTTTGTGGTAAATAAACGATAGATTCTGTAAGACTGAAGAGACATGCTTAAGAACGCAATTCAATGACCCCATCCAGACTAAACGACTGGATCCAAAACACATGTACAAAAGACAGCGAAACATAAAAGAGGTAAAAGAACAACTGTTTAACTAAAAATCCACTGGAATTACTATCTACGTTTTCTCTTCGTTAATTCATTTCAAGTTGTTAGGGAGCTTAAGCAAACCACGCGACAACGACAACAAAAACGCAGAACTAAACAAAAGGTTTAATGAGCAAAACAATAGCTGTGCACGTGCATTATAAATATTTGTTGATTTCTTTTCCATCTTCTACAAAACAACGTGAAATAACTACGTTCTGCGTATTTTGGAGAACGTGAACGACGGCGACTAGTTTGGAATTGAACGCGGGCATTGCATATGGACAAGTTCTGAGACCCCTATGCGCATGCACTGAACAGATCTAGACATCAGCGAAATTCGAAGGTAAATTATAAATTCAATTTTTGCTAGGCGTCGTCCTTGGCGTCGCCGTCACGATTGCTTGGTCTCCTCATTGTTATACTCACCGCGGCAACTTTCTTTTCCATCTCCAAGAAATCCTTCTTTGCAGGAACAACTGAACGAGCCTTTGGTATTTGCACACGTGGCGTTACCATGGCAATCATGAAGACCGTCCCTGCATTCGTTAATATCTGATGAAAAAGTATGTAAGGAAATGAGAAAGAAACGCTTGTTGGGTTGACCTTCACGGCATAACAACTTGTTTGTCATGAGCACCTTTTTATGTCCTTCTTACATCCAGTAATTAAATTGTGTAGACATTCGACGATGCAATTAATCTGACTGGATGAAGTACACAGAAAATTTTTCGTGAGAGAATTAAAAATAGCTTTAAGTCTCTATCCATTTTCGTCTCCAGAAAAGTTATTCTGCCTCAACGTTAGCAAATCCTGGGCAACAAAGTAAGTAAGAAAGGTCTTTGATTATCCATAGTTAAAAAAGAGGAACGGTTATGAAGCCGGACAAACTTGAAAGGAAGAGGCAAGATGACACGATGTTTGTTGGAAGGGCCACGACAGTGCACAGTAATTTGTTTTGCACTCATCATACTCTGTGCATGAATTACTTAACCGAAACGTTCTAATTGGTTGGTTGGTTCGTTAGTTAGAAGTAAAGAGCTATTGGGAACGTTCAGGGCCAAAAACATTGAGCAACGCAAAGACAAGAAAATAAGAACATTGTCTCACTTCATCTGCATTCCCCTTCCTCAACCATGCGATATTGTGAATGAGCTTCAACAGCTAGTTAGTTAGTGTAGGCAGGAGGAGCTCTGGAAATGAGCAAAGTCTTACCTTGTTCACAATAGTTCCCAGTCCATCCCTTTTCACACGAGCACGTGTAGTTCACTTGACGGTTAACACAGGTTGCATTGTTCAAGCACCGATGTCTGATACAGAAGTCAGCAACTACACAAAACCAGAAACATGCGTTAACGTACGTTTGTTTGACAGCTTAGCAGAGGTAAAAGACTTACATAAAATGGGCCTGGTCAGCTAACCTTCTGTCGTCATGTCACAACGAGCGACAAGTGGGATTCCCGATCTCAAGGGATCCAGCCAGTAATTGCCGCTGACCGTTTGCGTTCCTTCACTTGCCTTGATCTCTCCGCACGAATCAGCAGGTAGCTCGGGAATAGATCCGAGAGGAACTGGGGATGAAGAACAACAGTTTTGTAAAATTGATTGATAAAAGAAACATTTTGCTCTCTATGATTTTAATTCTAGGCACGAAAAATTGAGAAAAAAGTACCTCTGGGGATCTTCTCCATGTAATATCTTTCAACATTTTTGACGAAGTCTTTCGTTCTGGCATTCTTGGTTCTGTTGTTCATCTCACAGATTCCATTAGCCATTACATAGTTAAAGCTTTGACATCTGACGTCAGAGTTGCACGCCCGTATGCAGTCGATTGAGAGAGGCCTGGCCTGGAACGTCTTAAACGTATGGCCCTTAAGCATCTTTCGATAAATTGAATTAACATCGCCTTTGCACTGCATGCTGGTAATGCTGCGGAACATTGATGACACTACGAATAGTGTCAAAATAATTTCCATCCGTTGTTGTGCCATGATTGTTTGTGCGTGCGCTGGTTGGTCACAGCAGTGGTGTACACAAACCCTTTCAAATAAGAAATCAGTTTGAGTGTTAATATTGTACCCACGTTAGACATATAAGCGAGGTGATAAATGATTATCTCGTATGCAACAAGCGAGGCATATGGAGTTAATGTTTTAGCCTAAAAATTATTTAATCGCCGGGATAATATGGACATTTCAGTGGAAATGGAAAATGGAAAATTTGTCCCGCGTTGTTCAAAAGGTTTACAGAATAACTGAAACCTTGAAAAGTTATTTGCGGTCTTCGCAAAATAGGTCAAATCTCCATTTTTTGAAAGCGTTCATTTAACTGCTAACGTATGTCGCCGAAGTTCAGAATTTCTGTCTTGTGGTACTTATTTTCCGAGCTAGGAAAAAATTATTATTAAAAATAGAACTTATCCATCTATGTTCATTATATGGCTTGTGTTTGTAGGCGATATTACGCGCCCTATGATTGGCTAATTGTCAATGAATTGTAGTCCTGTAATGCCCACGGGCCAGTTACGGGCTTGCAAAAACAAAGAAAAAGGTAATTAACAAACCATCGATTTTTTGTCTGAAAATTGTAGTGCTTGAGAATGAGTGACGAGGAGGAACACTCTGAGAGTGAATTTTATTACCCGGACGAATTAGAATTTCTGGACAACAGCGATTTGACAGAAACAAATCACGAACGACTTGGAGAGAGAGAAAACGAAGGAAACAGTCAGCGACCTGAAAACATTTCAACGCTATTTGTCATCAAATTCTTAATTGTGACGAAAATAAAGATTATTTTAGATCGAAAGAAGCGTTAGTTCACTTGATTTGTACGGTTGGAAGCGATGAATGAACAGGGAAGCGCGCGCACTACCGGATGTAAAGTGATCACTTCCGCTGCGCTAGCTTTGGCTTTTTTGCTTTATTTTTGTTTTTGTGCCACATAATAGACAACTTAACAACCTCGACTTTTCGGTCCTTACGAGAAAATCTCACTGACCTCGGCCTACCGTATTGACCTCGCTATGGTTCGGTCAATACCGCGAAGCCTCAGTTTGAGATTTTCCCGTAACGACCACACTCTCGGTTATTAATTTAAGTAGTTATTAATTACCGATCAGTTTTACAGGACTTAACGTATCAGACCGGTCAAAGAATCTCTAGATACCTCTTTTTTAATCATAAAGACTTCAGCTTTTATTAACAAGCTTCCTGGGCCAGTATCCTTCGACGGTCGATATTGTCTCAGTATGGCCTGCACGCATGGTTACTGAAAGATATATAATTATTTTGCCAACCGCAAATTTGCTGGTGGATGTTTTCCTGCAGGTTGTCACGTTAAATGGGCGTGGAAACCATGGAAAGTTAACAGTAAAAGCTAAAAAATTACCCCAAAATAAAACTATACTTGGCATAACTATGGCGCATCATGTTCTGCCAAAAAAAAGACTAAAACGTTCGTCAAGTTTCACTCGGTGCAAAAATACAAAGAAATGTATCTTTACCATTAGATCTGTGTATTTCGAATTAAGCAAAAAAACTGAGTAGTTATCGGGTGCTTTGCAAACTTCTTATATTAATATCCTATAGCAACGCAGATAAGTGTTTAAAATGACAATGGTTCGTAGTTAAAGTTGTACCTATTTTGTTTGAGGTATAGAATAACAAGGTAAAAAATTCTGGTTGTCGAATTTTGCAGAAAATAGAAAAATAAGATATGGGAAAATGGAGAAATGGAACAGAGGTCAGAACAATATTTAAGAGTGACAAATTAGATCAATGCTCAGCAGCTAAGACAGGTGTTCCGTTCTGTAAAACAGTCGAACTTCGAGTACTGCGAACGCTCGGATTTACCAGCCAGTAGATGTTTAATGAAATGTAAAGAAACATTTTGAAAACCATAGAACCGAATAGGGCCAGCGACATCCAGCTTCTTCCATGGAATTATTTCAATCTATACTTGACTTCAATTTCTTTAGAAACTGTTTGGACGTTTCAAAATGATTTCAAACACAGAAATTTGTTTTAAACATTTCTGCTCTCTTAGTTATACAGTTAACACGGCTACCTAATTCTAACCAGGTTATTTCGAACTCAGACCATTTCCGTTGAGCTTCGCCTCCTGCCATTTTGAACTCCCGCTATTTCGATTATTTTTGGTTTCCCCTTGCGTTAGAAATAGCGGAGTCCAACTAAATTTGCTTGATAAAGCTCCAGGTTTTTTTGCAGAGCCATTGAATCCCAAGAGTATTTTCCCGTTTTCCTTGGGTTTTGTCTTTTTCCACGCAAAGGACATCAACCACACGGATTTATTTCACAGGTCAATTTAGAATTAATAGCATTTTGAAAAGTGTATTGGACGGGTTAGTTTTTCGTCCAGTCTATAGTTCTTAGTCTTAGGCCTTTTAAACTTCGGTTGAAACATACCTTAACACGTGGTTGACATTTTATGGAAAAAAGCCCGAACCAGAAAGAAAACTCCCTTTTGGTAATTTAACACCCTCCACTATGGAAAGAATTTCTTTTGGAGGAGAGCTGCTCAGCCCCTTTTTTCTCCCCGTATCTTAATTAAACTAACTTACATGGTCACTAGGAAGAAGAGGCAACAATAAGAAGGCTTGATACGTCTACAAATGTGACTTACTGTAAGTTATAGTTGGTCCCCCTGAGTTGGTCCCACGGTTCTACTTCTTTAGTAGCTAGCCTTCAGGTTGTAGAAGTTGTAAATACGTTGCCACGTACCCCTTAAATGACAATCAGTATTGATAGGAATAAAATTTACATGATAACTAAATATTTAACTGACTTGAGAAAAATCAATTAGCTTTTGGTTTAAATAGAGAACCTGTCATACATCCTTTATTAAGGCTTTATACGACAGTTGAATTTTAACGACCTATAATTATAGAAACGGGTAATGCTAAGGAACCACAAATATTTTATTTAGTGTTTATGAGTTTCACATCAAGTTCAAACCCTGACGGTTTGGAGATTTTGGACAAAGTTAGCGGCCCGGCGCAGTCTATTCATTTACTCACTCAATCCATACATACTGACGCATTTAAAGTCTGGCAAAAGATATTTGAATCCTATATCATAAATTTTAATTCAACATCAACACGATAATTGTGGTCGAAAATAATCGGGTCTCACTGGAAACACCAAATTAAAGTTGTGCAAATTTGAGGACCCATTAGAGAGCACCTGTTTCAGATTATACTGCGAAATAGGTGTATTTTTCATTCAGTTCAATATTACCTTTTTGAGCTAAGTTGTTTTGAAACATTGCATAAAAAACCGCTTGAACCTTAGGCTAATAATGTGAAGACGCTTGCATAAGAAGGGAAACGCACAGCAGTCACCTAAAAGGGTGTGACACTTTTATGAATTTCTAACCCATTGCAATAGTCGACGAGCAAGGAGGTTACTTTCCTTCAAGCACCTCATTTACAAGAGCGCTAAGCACAACTTTTAAAGAGACGCCCGCGGGTGAAGATTTCTGTGCTTTTCCTGACCTCTCCCCCTGAAATGGTCCAGGCGCAAGGAACTTCGCGTCGTCCAACTTGTCGCTCGCGAGAAATCTCCCTATCTCAAATTAACGCTAAAGCTAAGCGCTTATGCTAACGTTTTCAAAGACGCCTGTGGGTGGGAATAGTCGATGCGGAAAGGAATTTTCCCCTCCCAGCCTGTCATTGGCGAGAATGCAAAACCTAAGTTTTCTATAGAGTGTCCGCTGGCTAGAAATGATTTTTCGACTATCCCCAGCGGCGACAATGATCCATTCTGTATCCAGCCAAGGTCGAAGTGATTTAACTTTAGCAGAAAAGTCCCCTGAAGCTCAGATCTATGAAAGTAAGCGCGAACCACGAAACAACAATAATCAATTCTTTATTTCTATAGTTTCAGTGAAAAAATCTTTGCCGAGCAGTAAAGGCTATGGGATGAGGCAGCTGTTAAAGGTACAACCTCTGCTGAGTAACTTTATATAAATGCAAATTTGAAGCCTCCTAATTGCTGTCTCGTACAAAAATCGGGAATAAAACTTTACTCTCGTTCATAGCTAGTATATTTTAAAACAAATATGCAAAAAGGAGAGAGAGCAGCATCATATTCTGAAACCATGTAGTATCAAAACTTTCCTATACCCTAATCATTCAGAAAACGAGAGACACTATCTTATATAACTCCTTTTTAATTATTTTATTAAATCCATTTTGAAATCACTGGTTATCCTTGCAATCTGATTGGATCTTAGCGGTGCAATTTATTCACAAATTGCACTACTTTTTCTTAGAAAATGAGAATGAGATAGTAAAACAAAACAACCAGTAGACCCTTAGTATAAATGGCGCCTAAATTTGTATAACAATACTTTATACATCCTTAGCCTCGTACTCATGTTTCCAGACAAAAAGATTTTTTACATGAATGTGAGGCATAGGAAGTATAAGTATTGTTATTTAAATTTAGGCGCCATTTATGCAAAGGGTCGAAACTATTAGAAATTATCTGTTTTAAAAATATAAAATTTCTGCGGGGCAATTATCAGCCAATAGTTCCTCGACAGAAGCACTCTTATTGCTTAAATAGAAATCATGAGCTCAAAATCTCATTGCTAAAAAGAAACACGATTTTAAACCAATCTGCGCGCGTATTTTATTTTCTAAACGGATTGTAGGTTAGGTGCAATAAAGATTTAGGCTATTGGTTAAACGTGACTGAGAACTATCCGATAGTTCTCACCAATTCCTGTGAGCTTATTCGAGAAGCTCATGGATAAATGAGCACAAGTTTGTTTGGTCCCGTAGTTGATTAGAATGCAGTTTCGTTTTTTTTCGGAGGAACGCATCCTTCTTTATTTCCAACTTTTTTCAAAGCAGCCATATTCTCCTTTACTTCCTCTACCAAAGACAGCAAATTAGTATATCCGACGTTGTTTGAACTTTCGTATGCAAGTCGCAAGCCTTTAATTGTATTTTCCATCTTCTGAATTGCCGTCTCCTCTTCTTTATGCTTCCATAGTTTTCCGATATCTTGAAGTGCCTCTTCCATTTGCTTGATGAGAATCAATGGCTCGTAGTTCTGGATTTCTCGTTCATCGCACTTTTGGGCTCCATCACATATCATATTTAAAAGCGTGTCCACTGTGGCAATAAGTACAGAGATTTCGCCTTCTTCTTCCTGTTGTAAAGTAAGGTTACGTAAAGTAAGGGTAAAGTAACATGACGTGACGTGACGTGACGTAAAGTATATGTTTCTCAAATACTCTTTCTTATAAAAATATATTTTATAATAATATCGAGGCTGAAATTTGCTAGATTTTAAGAACATTTTAAGAATAAACCTGAGGCTGAATATAATTTTGTGTTGAAAATTTGTGAATACGCTATAATTACACGTTTTAACTAAAACATATAAAATTCTTCATTTCTCTAAACAGCAAAATTGGAGAAAAACAAAAATAACACTAGTCGTATGTTAAATGCTAATAATATTTTTGTAAGACGTAATGTGTGTCACATCAGGATATGATACCAGCAGGCAGACTACAAAATTTCTTCAACGCTTTCCAGACACCAAATACCTTCGAAAACAAATGTTATACGTTGTAATCTAAAAATATTCACAAAAGACGGTAGAAAGAATTTTCAACCTCGGCCGGAAAACTGACAGTATTCTTATAAAAGAGAGTGTACTTATCTAACTATTATTTTTTTCTAAGCTAATTCACTTCCTGCAGCTATAGATCTAAACCTATATGTAGCAAGGAAACTGGAGATAATTTTAACGCATTTAAAGTTTTTACTTCGAGGACAAAATAAAACGTTTAATAGGATAATTTGCTGATTAGCACCTTGCTACGTCATACACTTCCGTTGCTACCCACTGCAATTTTTCGTCTCAATAGCAAAAAGGTACCGTGAAAGCGTAAACCACTCCAAGAAGTAGTAAAATAGCTTTTTTGACACTTAAAGGATAGTCCTTCCCGGGGTTCTTGACCTGCAAACTATATAAACTTACGGCTGTAAAGATAGCATTGTCGGTGCCGCTAGTATTTTCATACAGTTCTCACCTGCGGTGAAGACATTTCAAATTCTTTGTTTGACTGGTCATCATTTTTGTCGCTTTTTTCAAGCATTTGCTTGTCGAGGCTGTCTGCATTCTCTTGTATATCTGCTTTTTGTTTCTCAGCCGGATCAGCCACGCTGGAGGGTTGTGATGAGTCCTCAGATGCAGCATAGTCTGCGGGTGTTTCTAATGCTGGACTTGCGTTTGTTATTCCTTCATCACTGGTGTCAAGGGCGGCGTTCTCTAGCTGATACTCGACCTGCGATTAAAAATGAAATAGCAGAAAAATAATATTTTTTTAATACCACTGCAAAAAGTGACTGTGTTGGTAAGGGTAGCCTGTGTTCTGACGCCCCTTCCCTAAAAAAACGGGGAGGGGAAGTTTGTATACAGGCTAGGCAAGGGTTGAATGAGTAAAGTAAAAATACAAAAGAAGGGAAAGGTCTTTACAGATCTTTGCCAATGCTTAAGCTTATACCAGCGATTGGATCCTATTTCGCGCTTTCTGATTACGTATAAAAAAATATTAATTTACCGCGGGATCCTCGGTTTTGTCGTTCCCAGAGTGCTGTACCTCCATTTCTAGCTCATTCTCTTCTTTCTTCCGGGCTTCCCGTCTTTTCTGTTCAACTCGATACTTTCCACGGTGATGACGGACCAATAGTAACACAGTAAACAGGAACACCAGAAGAGATGCCCCACTACAACCGAGTACAAGTACGAGCGGGAATGCCTTGGGCTCCGCTAAATATATATAAATACAACACTCGATAAGATGGCCAGAGTTAAAACTACGGTATAGTCCCTCTTTAGCTTAGTTTATCAATAAAGACAATGCTAATGTTGCTTTTTCTGATAGTTAACTTGAGACTTCCGGGTTTAATTTGACAAGGGACAGCATATTTTGTTCAAAATAATACAACTATTATCCTACCTGGCGACGCTCGAGGAACTACGAGCGAGTTGCCATGCCGAACGCGGGCGACCCATTTTTTCGGCTTGGAGATAAGAGATTTTTTTACTTTTAAAACCTGATGTGGTCTTGGGAATTTTAAATCCCTTTTCGAGAATATTTAATGCCATCTCCAGTGAGAAAAGTTGTCTGATTTCAAAGGCTTTCTTGTTAACTTACATTGACATCAGAACAGAAGAGTTTTTCCCGCTTGTTGAATCCTGATTGGGCAATTCAAATTTCAGGCGTGCCAGCCTTATGCAAGGCTAATTTTGCCTTCTCTCCCCCTACCACTCCCAGCACTCCACACACAGACGCACACACGACCTCCAGCGCCCTTTCGCAGCCATCTGCTTTAAATGCGAGCGTATCTAGATGTCCTCAAAGACCCACATTCAGCCCCGTTAAATAAAAAAGTGCCGAGGATAGCAAGACTTACCTTCGCAAGTGCTTTTTCCTGGGCATAAGGTAGTTCTAGCTTCATACTTGTCCTGTCCTCCAAGCGGCACATTGTTTATGGAAGGATAAAAGTA
>OMLO01004583.1_pt1 | contig 11567 bp, 6 predicted proteins | sample 1674811 | NCBI WGS metagenome assembly OMLO01 (sample SAMN06265003, study PRJEB25207) | coral metagenome | isolation source: Coral host | place: Mexico:La Bocana,Puerto Morelos, Mexico | collected 2008-11-13 | reverse complement strand
TTGTTGTTGTTGTTGTTGTTGTTGTTGTTGTTGTTGTTGTTGTTGTTGTTGTTGTTGTTGTTGTTGTTGTTGTTGAATCAAGTAACCTGCTTTGAAACGACTTTGACTTAGACTCTGACTCAGACTCAGATTGCTTTGACATTTGATTACTTTGACTCTGACTTTGACGTTGATCATGTTTTGTCCAGGGTGGCTGACCCAACCACACCACCAAAACTTTCAGACCAGAATTACAGACTGACAGAATCATAAATCATAATAATGGCAATGACTCGTGACTCATGACTGTCAATGTATGATATGATATGATATGTAATTGATGATTTAATTGCATTGAGTCATTGAGTGACACATGACAAAGGTCGAAGACACAGGTCCTTTCAGAAATCAATTCCATTTGCCGCCGCTATTTGTTCAACGTGGACAGCCAGTGACTCAGACGACTAGTGACTAGCCTAGCCAACTCGTGAAATTACTGATCTGATTTGATTATGATTATGGACCTTATGGATTCAAATTTTGATCATCATTGACCATTGAACTTGAACTGTTCTTGAACTTAGACAGTGACGGTGTCGTTTTATTTGCAGCTACTGCTTGCTGGATTTCAACTTGGACAAAGGTCTTCACTTGACCCCAGAGGAGGATACCCAAGCTAGGAAAGGATATCATGACTGGTTCAAGACTCAGAACAGAAACAGTGGCAGTGGTTGTTGTGAAATTTGAAGCGGATTTTTTTTGAACTCTTTGTGCTGCAGTCGCATGGACCATGGACCATGGATGTCTGAATCTGGTGATAGTCGGTCAGAGTCTGATTCTATTAGTCGTAGTCAGTCTTGGTCCGGTCGAGTCTCAATAGTCAGTTAACAGTCAACAGTCAACAGTCAACCACTAATAGTCCGTCAATAGTCATGAAAAGTCATAAGCTACAGTAGTCAGAGTCATGGGACTATACTGGATACTGATACGGATACTGTATCAATGACTCACTGTAGTTTTATTCTATTTTGGTTGTAATTTGAAGGCGTTCCTTTTTTAGACACATGACATTACACATTTTAATTGTTTAATACGTTTAAGACTAAATTTGGGGTAGTTTCATAATTTATGACTTAACTTAATTACTAGTTACTGTTTATAATTTAAAATTAATTAATATATTCTGATACAATATATAAGTCTAAGTTGTTTTTGCCTTTTCTTTTCAATTTGAAATTTGTTTTTTTCAAAAAATATTATAGTCTGATATAGTATTACATGTATACATGGCTTTGAGAGTAGATCAGTAGACAATCATTGTTTAACACGGTTACCGTTGCTATTTTGGTTCAAGAATTGATTGCTTGATGGTTCCAGGAGCTGTGCCAGGCAGGTTCTGTCATGGCAGGCCATGCAGTGCCGCAATGGTGTGACAGCGCATCTCACCAGACCATAAAGTCTGAGTGTAGATGTTTCTGCGGGCCATCACCGACGCGACGAAAGGCAGCTGCTGCTGTTTCGCCAGAGCTTTCAGATGCCACTGGGCTCCATGAATTCAGTGCTGTTTCATGGTGTGGTCAATCAGCTAAGTTAGCGTGGCTGGGAGGTCCACCCGCTTGCCGTCCCCATGCTAAAATCATCTCATCTTACCTTGAACTTGAATTTTTTATCATCAACAGCAGAAAGTCATACCTTGGCATTTGCTGCTTCTGCCGAAGGCCCAGGGGCAACAGCTGCAATGCCGCTGAGAGCACTTGGCATTGATGGCCGCCAAAGGTGGTTGACTGCGCGAGCGAGCGACACTTTGCCATTCTCGCCAGGTAGATAGCATGAAGCTGGCATTGGTGGCAAGTGCTGAAGCGTCAGCTTTGGTGGGCAGCTTGTGCGTAACGCCGCCACGCATTCCGTTGCGTTTGTTGCAGGTGTGGAATTGGTAGCTCACAGCAGTACGCTATGGTCCGGTCATCCAACCCTTGATATAGAAATCTTTTTACCAGGTGGTATAAAAACCCTTCTCAATGAGAGTACGGTAGTCAAAGAAATGGTTTGGGCATCGCACTGGTCGGCCGCTGTTATCCTGGCGATAGCCTCGCAATCTTTGGCTCAATGGGGGACAGTCACAGTGACTACTCTAAGAATGCTGCAAAGGAGCTCTGGTGTGGATGCCCTGTTCCAAGACACGCCAGCACACAGGTGCACCATGTGGAGTCTTGCGGGGGTTGACACACCACTGCTTGAAAGAGCTACAGGTGTTCTTGAAAGATTGCCTGCAGAGCAAAGACAGGAGGCACTCCTGAATTACAGGCCGGCCCTCACCGCGCCCCCTTCCCCTCCCCTTTTCGCGCCCGCTCCAACAACCTGCGGGCTGCCCCACCAATGTTATCCAACTTCTACTTTACCGCGACAAATATCCTAGAGCCTAGAGGCGAAAGATCCGTGGCACTTGCTGTGTGCAGGTATGATTGATTATGATTATCCCTGCCCTTACCATAGGGAAACAATGGGAGTGTTGACCTCACAAGCGCGCGAACGTCTCGTTGTGACGGAGGAATCCAGGTGCTGACCCTCGCGCTTTGCTCAATGTAGTGAAGGGTCAAGCAAATGGGCGCCTTTCAGGTGAAGGTTTTGTCTTCACACCACAAGGAGGCGCAGTTTTCCCTTGTGCAGCACCCTGTGCAGATCAAGTGTACTCAGACCAAATGCATGGCAAGTCACTGTGTATGGAGAGTTGACTGGTGTCTCCTTTGCTTCTTGCGGTCTTGCGCCAGTTCCTTCGGAAAAGTTTGTTGATGGAACAGAACTGAACAGGAACAGTTGCTTTTCGCTGGGAACAGGGGTCAGGAATTCGCAGAAGCCAACTGAGCGAGACCTTTGGAAGCTAAATGGGTCACGGTCGAGCGCAAACCTGCGGCCTGCACAATATGCGGCGAAGTTGCACCATGTGTCGGAGATGATCAGCGGGTCCAGCCTGAAGACCGTGGTGCTGATCCGGAAGAACACAGGCCGCGCCTTTCATCGCCAAACATGTCTTGTCTTGTTCAGTTCACTTCTTGAAGCCTGAGCACGCACTACGTTGTGTTCTTTGTTCTGTGTTGTAGATTTGAGCGTTGTTCTGTTGTTGGGGTGGCCTTCGTTTTGCTTTGTTCGTTCGTTCGTTCGTTCGTTTGTTTGTTTGTTTGTTTGTTTGGTCGCTGAATGACAACTGACGACAATTGATTATATTTCATTTAATTTATTCATTTATTTTATATTATTATTTTTTTTATTTATAATTTTGAGTTTTTTATAATTATTTATTTAATCACTTATTTAATTTAATTAATCGTGATTTAGATAACTTTAAAGGCTTAAGGCTGAAAGGTTACAGTTGCAGTTACATTACAACTTCCAACAATGCAGTTTGCAGCAGCAAGGTTAGCTCAGCAAAGTGATCCATGGAAATTGACATAGAGTCATAGAGTCTTCATAGAGTCAAGTTATAGACATGACATGACAATGACTAGACTAGACTAGAGTCTAGAGACATAGAATTTCTTAGCATCATAGAGAGCCCTAGGGTCACATGATCGTGACCTGGACATTGTACATGGAACGAAATTGATCGGTTTGGACTCAGGATTCAGGATGTTCAGAGTTCAGACTGTCAAATGGCTGGTTTGTTCGCAAAACTTCTGGTTGCACCTGGTCATGTCAGGATTTCCGGCAAAGTCACAACGCAAGCACTTAACGAGTTTGCCAACATCCTGTTCGACGATTCGTTCTCTGCCAAGTTTCTGTCCTGGACGGGCCCTCAGCATCATTTCAATATTTCAACTTTCAACTTTTCAACTAACTGACTTTTCAACTTTTTTGTGGAGTGACATGCCACGCACTCAAACTTCGGTCACGGAATTTGGTGGTGGTGTTGTGTTTTTCATTGCGACTTAGGTTTGGAAATGATGTGGCAGAGGCAGACCTGATGATAATGGCAAGAAGGTTTCTCACTGCAGGACTGGGTAGCATGGTTGATTATTGATGGAAAACAAAACCTGCACCACTTAGGGTGCCCGATGCCCGTATCAAGACCTTTTCAGGCATCGCATGCCGCATGCCCATGGCCCATGGCCCATGTCACATGTCACATGTCTGTCTGTCTGTCTATGTCACTTGCAAGGAGCTGCTGGCTTGTGGCAGAGGCATGGTTTTGAACATTGCTCGTTTACTCACAACGTTCAGACCAACCTGTGTCAGGATTCATCGGCCATTGAAGTTTCCTCCATTGTCATTTCTTGCTGGTGGCGTGTCAAAGTGTGAACGTGAACGTCAGAATCCCAGTGTGAGTGACTAGTTTGGTACGGTACAGTTTAGTTTTGAATTATGCATTTTGTCAGGCCTGGACTCATACAAGTCATTTCGACAAACGCCACCTTGCTGCTTGGATCCTGGGTTTGGACGCCCATTCCAAGCCAAACTCATTGAATGTGAATCTGAAGTGGACAATCAGGCTTGGATTGATTGGATGGCACGGTCACAGTCACAATGCATTCATTCATCAGAATCAGAATCAGAACATGTTTGTCACATGCATGCCGCATATCGCATATTGAATTTGAAAATTTGATTGGAGGCTGCCAGAGATGTTGATGATGATGGCCCTGGCTTTCAGTTTTTCTGTGCTGTGTGTGCATCCACAACAGCAGCTGCGCGATTGGGAAACTTTCAGAGCGAATGCGCTCACCGACAGAATCAATCCCTTCTGGCAACCCGACACTTAGGTGTTGCAAAAGACTGGACGACGATGGCAGCAGAATCATTTCTGCAGACTGTCGAGGCAGCACATGAAGAGTTGATGATGATGAGAAGGCCTGGCAGTTTGCTTTATAAGACTATCAGTGATCTGATCAGACAGACTGACAGACTATTCATTTTATTTGATATTGGAATTTGATCTGATTTGCTCTGTTTTTTTCTTCAGTATTCAGCATACAACAGCATACATACAGCATACAGTTCACCATGCACTGTTCTCCTTCAAATTCACCGCCCGTTTTGTTTTGTACTGTCTCTGCAGCTGTAGCGACTCAACAATCAGCGACTTCCTCTAATCAACAATCTTTGACAAAAACAGTGGATATTGAATATAATTAGTTTGTCCTAGCACTGCATGCTGAATTCTGAATGCTGCATGCTGGTTTTGCTCAAGTTTTCCGATTATTGCATTGTGTTGGTCTGTGACTTGTACTGCGACTGTGAACCGTTTAAAATGGCATACGTGGCACAAATCATGCAGCATGCCAATGCGAATGTGAAAGAAATAGAAGCATTCAGATCTGCGCCCATTGAATATCTCAATGACAGGGAGCGGGATAAGAAAAAACAACAGAAGAAACGATGCAGCAATGGCAAGGACAAGGACTCTGGCTATGGTCACCATGACTACTATGACTCTGACTATGGCCATCACAAGTCAAAGTCAAACGCAGAGGCAGACTACTACTGGTCACAGTCAAATTGGCACTCACACTCAAAGTACGGATATGACTGGTCCAACTGGTCGGACTGGTCCAACTGGTCCGACTGGTCCAACTGGTCCGACTGGTCCAACTGGTCCGACTGGTCCAACTCGTATTCATACTGCAAGACTGCTAAGACTGAGACTGAGACTGATGAAAAGTGGCTCACCAAGGGTTCAGATTCTAGTGCTGGTAACTTGATGCAGTGGTATTCATTCTGGAAGGTCAAGAAAGATGCTGAGAGCTGGAAATACCAGACTGCTCCTTGGCACACCACTGGTGCCACCATAGATGATAATGATGGCAATGGCGACAGCAACAAGGGCAAGAGTTCAGATGCTGGTGCTGGTGCTGGCCACCGACACGAGTCAGTTTCAGATGATGAGACCTGGGGAACCTGGGGCAAGAGTTCAGATGCTGGCGCTGGTGCTGGCCACCGACACAAGGCAGTTTCAGGTGGTGGGACCTGCGAAACCTGGGGCAAGAGTTCAGATGCTGGCGCTGGTGCTGGCCACCGACACAATTCAGTTTCAGATGATGAGACCTGGGGAAAGTGGGGCAAGAGTTCAGGTGCTGGTGATGGTGCTGGCCACCCACACAAGTCAGTTTCAGATGATGAGACCTGGGGAACCTGGGGCAAGAGTTCAGATACTGGCGCTGGTGCTGCAGCTGCAGCTGATGAGTTCGAGACTGTAGAGGTTGAGGAAGAGGAAAAACAGGAAGAGGAAGGCATACACAGTGACAGAGACATGACCAGCAATGCTTGGGTTGGGAACAAGGCCAAGCAGGCCAAGCCGAAGGGAATGACACCAGGAAGGACAAGTCAAGTGAACCAAGTCATTTTGAAGACTCAGACTCATACGATTCAGAGGAAGACAACGGTGGTTGGGCCCAAGCCGAAGCCTGTTTTAGTGGCGCCTCCCAAAACACACATTGCTGTCAAGGCAGCCGCAGCTGCCAGTGCCAACATGGCCGCAAAGATTGCTATAGAAAAGAGCATGCATGAGACAATGCGTCCTGTTTTCATTACAGGAGATGAATTGTTGATGATTCAGCAACGACGCGCGGGGGCATGTGCCGCTGTCAACACCATGTTTCCGCCCAGTGTGCCAAAACCCGTGCCGCGGCGACCAATACCACTGCCATGCCGTAGTGCAAAAGGCTTTGTTGGTGCGATGAATGCAGTGGCTTTGCGCTGCATGCAATCAAAGGCTTCGGCCCCAGCACCTCCTTAAGATGGCGCTGGCAGAATTGCAACAGAGCACGTGTCATGTGTCGCAAAAAGTCCGCAAAACGTGGCCGGCCTAACTTCCAAACTGAATTCAGTTCAAACTTCACATTTTTGTTTTTTTGCATTTCATTGAAGACATCAAACAGCAGCAGCAGACTTGACTGTATCAGCCACCTGGACCTTCCTGTTACTCTTCTTTCATTGTTGATGTCACGATGTCACAATTATATGCGCTGCAAGGCCTTCCTGTGCAAAAACAAAAGACAAGAAGAAGGTGAAAAAGGATCGCAGAAGAATTCTGAAGCAGTGTTCCGAACAAGGACGTTGGATTTTGATGTTCCAAACTCACTGACTGGACTCACAAAATTTGCACATGAACTGGCAACTGGCAACTGAAATGATTGAGAGGAACCAAAAGCAATATCCACATGCCAGCTGATGGTACGGATGTTACCTTTGCCACTGCTGATGTTCAGTTGGCAAAAGGAAGACAACACAGTTGGCATTTGATGCAGCAGATGTTGTGGAAACGGTTCAAGGAAATCTGTACAATCAGTTTCTTGCCATGCATGTTATATTTGCTGACTAATGCAGCAATGCATGCTCCACCCATGCATTTTGTATTCCAGCGTGCAGCATTCACATGAGGCTCCGAGATTTCAAAAGGGATGGCCAGCCCAAAGTTCAAAGAGTTTTTGAAAACACATCCAGAGGCACGGACACGCCACAGTACATGGTGCATTGCATTTCATTTTTTTGATTTTGAAGTTTGAACGTTGACAATGTTGCTTTTGTCTTTGTGACATTCAGCTCTGTGTCTGAGTCTTCGGAATTGTTCAGCTGTAGTTGTTTACCGTCTGTTTGAGGCACTTGAATTCAAAGCACGTTTCCAATCTACGTTGGCAGCAGAAGCCATGGCCAACAATGCTGTTGTGAAATCAATACGCAGTGAGAGTCATGGACCGCAGAAACCTAAGCATCGACTTTCTTTGGGGGCTGCATCTGCCGCCAGTTCTGGCGGCAGCAGTGTCACTCTTTCAGCATCTCATCATTTTACTATATTATATATTTATATTATATATATCATTTTATAAATATATTCTATTTTTATCATAAATCATCAAAGAATCATATGAGAGTTGAGCAAAAGGTCCATGAAAGGGGTTTCCTTTGCGTAAGCCTTTGGGTATGCAATTAACAGTCTCGGTCTCGGCTAAAGTTTTTTTTTTCTGAAATGGCGAAAGTATTTTTTCTGGCTGTTTTGGCGAAAGTTCATGTACACATGTCTCAATTATATCATATTCACATAAAATTATTATTTTGTTATGATATCAATTTATTTATTATTGTTATGGTCCGGTATGGGCTGGTACGGTACGGTACGGTATGGTAATTAACTGACTGCTGACTCCTGACTGTATTGCTATGGTATCACTACATGCCACTACTACTGATCACTGCATCCTGACTGCCCGAGTCTGACTGATTCAGAGTGTTTTGCATTTGGCTTGGCATTTTGCATTCAGACTCAGGTGATTTCAGATGGTGCACATGGTGATGGCGGTGGTGGTGATCATGGTCCAAGTGCAAGTTCTATTGATGCACTACTCCCAGAACAGGGGTGCAGGCCTCATACTGTTTGTAACCCACTCTAGTGCCTCTTGCCTAATCACTAGTCACAGTCACCGTACGTTACCCTATCGCTGAGGCTGTGGGGCATGGATTGCACTTCGAAATACCCAATTCATCACTCAGTTGTCATGAAGGCAAAGGCAACTGGACTCTGCTGCAGGTCAATGGCTGATAAACACATCAAAGAGCAACTTCCAGTGTTTGATCACAATCCGTTGCTGCAAAACATTATGGGTGCTGCTGTCAAGTCATACAGACCGCCTTGTTGGGTGACAGGAATGTGTGACAAATCCAAAAGGAAAAGCTTACAAGAGACTTTTCACAGAACCCTCATGAGAAGTTTGAAGGAACACGCGGAAAAGAAAGCAGAGGGAACAGCGGCAACAGGCAAAGATGTGCTGACTTCAGGAGATATGGCATTTGCCATCAGATTTCCTGCTTCAGGTCCTTCTTCTACGCCCACCGGTGCAGCAGGCAGTAGTAGTAGCAGCAGTAGCACTTGTTCACCTTCTTCAGCCGTTGTTTGCCAACTGTACGCAGCCCCCAAAGTCACATTGAGACCAGAAGGTTGTGTGCTCATTGCAATGGACGTAGAGGACACACATGACAAAGTTGGTGTGCCATGTCGGGCAACTATTCGAAAAAACAATAAGTCTGGTTTTGAGTTTTGCACTAGTTTGGAGCTTTGTGCAAACTTGTTGTCAAATCATACACCTGGGGATGGTCAATCTGTGTGGCTCAGCGTTCTGGACTGCAAGCCAGTGTTCCTTGACAATATATTTTGATTTCGGACTCGAAGTAATCAATCAAAAAACGGATGCTGGACAGACTGACTGATGGCTGGCTGGCTTACGAACAAAAACATGAATGTCGAGCCGGAATAGCTCGTGCTCTGAGACAGTCTAGCTTTCAATAAGTTGAGTCGGACAGTCGAATCAAACTGCATATTAGACTTTAAGACCAGACTAGACCAGACCAGACCGGACCAGACCTGACCTAATTGTAACTGTAGACTGGTAGCGGTAGAGGGTAGACTGTAGACTGTAGACATATTGTTGCATTGTTGTGCTGTATTGCTACATTGATTGTGCAGCTGCATGTCTCTGAGCTGGGTTGTTGATGTTGCAATGTTGTGAATCAGGTCCATACATACAATTGAATACACTCCACTGGGCAAAGTTGGATTGGATGATGCAGTGCTCCTTGGTTTGAAGTTCGAATTTTCAAGTGTTAAAGAAAAGTCTCACATTCACAAAATTTACATACAAATCACAAATCAAATCAATGATTACCTCTGCCTCTGCCTCTCTACGTCATGCTCGAGGTGGCCAGTTGCTACGGTTGCGAGTGGTGATGACGGACTGGATTCTGATTCTGATGGCTCTGATGATGTATTGAAATGGATTTCATCGAAGGAGGAGGGGTCCGTTGCACAATTGAGCCTGGCCTGTTCCTTCACTTCATGTCATGTTATTTTTTTCTGATGGTGATGTCCAGTGTTTTTTCATGGTGTTGCTGCTGCACGTCTGCATCTATTTGTACATTTAGACATTATCAATCATCATCATCATCAACATCATCAATCACATTGTATGGCATCGTTTAATTTTATATTTTCATGTTTTCATATCATTATAATTTGTGGCATGGCAGGACCCAGCCACCCACCACAAGGATACCGTCTTTGACGATGAGCTTGATGGGAACGATTTCGACGTGCCACCAGACCTTCTGGTTGAACTTCACATGGAGGAAATCGTTGCAGGGCTAGAGCCTCCAAACCAATCCAAAAAAGATAAGGTATTCACTGATATCATTAAACAGCCTGCAGAAGGAGAAGTGAGGTTAGAGGGTAGGACAGTTTTTCGTGGCAACATCAAATGTGGCTGCTTGAATTTTTTGTTGCATTGGGAACCTGCTGCAATGGCAGCAAACTGCATGTTGCACTCAAATTGTTACATAACGTCTCCGTTGCTTCCTGGCAATGATGGCAAAGGTCCTAGTGAGGATGATTTAGTGCGCTGGCTAGGGGATGGTCCTTGCTACAGGACAGGCGCGGATCATTCAGCATTGCGACCAGCAGGATCTTATGAGAAGCGACGCCGCAAGACTTGAAAATCATACCGGACAGGAATTCAATCATCCAGGTCCAGGTCCATATATCATATGCCGTACATCAAGGTTTTGTCTAGCAGTCGAGAGTTTAGCACGTGTCACATCATATAGCCAAGTTGATTCATAGTCATGGACCATGGGCCATGGGGGCCTTTGGTGTTAGATAATTATGGACATTGACATTGACATTGCGAAACTTATTGCTCATGAGTCGTGAGGGCGATGGTGAGATTTGTGTTGTTTATAACTGGTTGTATGCTGCATTATGCTGTGTGCTGTATGCTGCTAGCTCGGATTCAAGGGTAGTGAAGCAATTGGGTGCTTCAGATCATTCAGTGCATTGGCATTTGTGCATTGCGTTGGTTCCTTGGCATCGTATTATTGTGAAGTGTCGACTGTCAACTGCTTTGGTTTGGACCAGGACGTGTGACATGTGTTGCATTCGTGGGAAGACTCAAGGACCAAACATTCAAATGACTCGCATACTGTACTCGAAATTATATGTATTATTATTATATATATCTAATCTAATCTATATTTAAACTTTCTGACTGATATAATATTATTAAAATGTTTGATGTTTATAAGTGTTTTTTTTAAATATCAAAACTGTCAAAATTATTTTTTTTATTTTGATAATTTTTGGTTGTGGTGCTATGTGGCGCTATCGTACAACCGCCAAAAGTTGACAGTGTATTTTTTCATTTTTTGGAAAACATGAAAAAGAAATTATATTTTCTTATCTTTTGATTACGATTTTCTATTTTCTTATTTTTTATTTCTTTTGGAGAAACATCAAAAATTAACGGTTTCTGACCTTTTGGTAAAGTTGACATTTTCTTAACTTTTCAAGTTTTTTGGAAAACAGCAAAAATTGACATTTTCTTAACTTTTGGTGATTTTTGGTTGTGGCACTATGTGGCGCTATGTGGCGCTATCCTGAAACCACCAAAAGTTAACATTTTCTCAACTTTTCAAGTTTTTTGGAAAAACAGCAAAAATTGACATTTTCTTAACTTTTGGTGATTTTTGGTTGTGGCACTATGTGGCGCTATCCTGAAACCACCAAAAGTTAACATTTTCTCAACTTTTCAAGTTTTTTGGAAAAACAGCAAAAA
>OMLO01004582.1_pt1 | contig 11568 bp, 7 predicted proteins | sample 1674811 | NCBI WGS metagenome assembly OMLO01 (sample SAMN06265003, study PRJEB25207) | coral metagenome | isolation source: Coral host | place: Mexico:La Bocana,Puerto Morelos, Mexico | collected 2008-11-13 | reverse complement strand
AAACACTGGCCTCCCAATCGCTTCCAAAGAGGATTGGAGAATATCCTTGTCAGTCGCCACTGTCTTGATTTGGCCCACGCGAGAGCCAAGCGATCCAGCCTCAGATCGAGCATCAGATCCTGCGTCGCAAGTTTTGGCTGACTTTGGGGGATCTGGTCGCGAACTGTCCTTTGCCTTCCTCTTTGACGTGAACTCAGGAAGCAAGCCTTCATCCGCATCAGGGTCAGAAGGACAAGAGTCTGTGAACTCGCCAAACTCTGACATGACATCTTCCCAAACCTTGTCTTCTACTATTTCTTTCTGTAAAGGTTTTTGTGGTGCCAGCAAAGAACAGTCAAAGTATGACCAATCAAAATCTGATGCTGATGCCTTTGCTTTCAAATCTGGTTCCACTGGCACAGGCTTGTGACGGCCAATCTCAAGGTCACGGTCAACCCTCAAGCAAGTATGCAATGAGAGGCTCTGCTGGACATACTCAATCTCTTGGATTACCCAGGCATCTGTGCGGCCTTTGGAAAGTTGAAGGATGTATTTGCAAAATTCAAATTGCCCCAACATCCCGGTCGGAACATCTCGAAAAGGACCTTGGAGATGAAGCTCGAATGGAAAACTGCTTGGTGGTTTGTACGTCATCAAGGGGCAATGCCTCATATCCGGAACAGGCCTCTTGAAGCTGTCCTTGGGAACCATTGGCGCATAGAACTGTCGAATGGGCCGCAACGTTCCTGCACTTTGGGCTGGTGCGGGTAGAGTGCTGCATGCCACAGTCTTAAAGACAAAAACCCACTCAAAGGGACCTCAATGTCAATGTACACTGATACAGCACCGAAAAACCATAACCTAGTCATAGTCGTCGAGTCATTATATTATTATCATTGCATCATATCATATCAATATCAAAATATCACTAGGTGATATAAAAAACATTACATGAATTATAACTACAAGTATAACTATAATTATACAAAAAAATGATAATAATTTCAATGATCAATAATGATAATGATAATTTAATAACCTAATTACAATTTCATGATCAATGATATGACTATTAATAAATTGGAACTGACTATCACTTCAGTATTTCAGAGCAAAAAAGTACGAACGAAGTCAGAGCCCAGCCATGGCCAAAGTTCAAGCCTACAAGTTTGATTTCTTAGACGTGTGACGTCATTGAGTCATTCGTTCATTCATAATTTTCAGAATGATCAATGATAAATGGCATGGCACGGTTTATAAGCTAAGGATCACTGAAATCAATCATAATCAAATCATATCCTGAAGTCAGGATCCAGGATTTCATCAGTGATCAGCTGGATAGTGATCATGATTTGGTTGGATCGTTGCTTGATCCAAGTTTGTAATTTTTCTTTAAGATTTGTTCGACAATTTCTTGTGACACCTCAAACAACCCAGATTCCCACCAGTCTTTACTCCTGTGATGGAACGAGCAAAAAGAACAACTTGCTCTCGGGCAGGGCGCTTCCCAAGCCGAAACATCAGCGCACAATTCTTGTTCTTGGGCAGGGTCTGGGCCAAGGACATGATTGTTGGAAGCGCTGCTTCATCCACAGTCCGGCAAATTCCAAAGTGCTTTTCAGAACAAGGTTGCGGCGCACGTTCGACTTGAGAGATTTGTTTCCAAATGTCAGCTTCGGCAACCGCTCCTGCAAACATAGAACGGGCAGCAGCTGTAGCAGCATCCATGCTGTGGTACTTCCGCTCCCCATCCTCAATCGCTCTCACATGCTCTTTCAAGTCGCTGGCTTCGTTTGCAGTTTTGCTGGCAATGATTTGCTTCAAGGCATGCAAGCCAGACTCCTTCTGGCGAAAGGGTTGCAAAAACCGATCCACCGCAGCTTCGGTCAAAGGGAAGTGACTGTCCCCAAGACCCCATGGAGACTTGACATGCTCTGTTTCTTGATCAATATTTTGATTGACTGAAGGCTTGGCAGCGAACCTGCGTTTGGCCACTTGAAAAACGTGTTTCCTTTTCCACTGTTCTTTCTCCACATCTTCCATTTGTTGCCACTGCCGATTCAATTCTTGAAAGGTGGCAGTGCATCCATCGCGTTTCTTGCAGTTTTTGAAAAAGAAAAATGCAGACCCGTATTGATTTGGCCTGGAATGTTTGTTTGCTGCCACCCTTTTCCTGACGCTTTTGGTTTTCACCTTCATCTCTTTCGACTGCTTGCCCACTGAAATGCCAGACCTCAAAGTGTAGTGATCCAAGCTGCATCTGACAACACTGTCAGCAGACTGTCTCTCAAAAAGTGCTGCCTTCCCTTTCCAGCCACCTGCTGCCACCCTTTGCGAGGCATGTAAACATTCCTCTCTACTGCTGACGCCTCTGACGTTTTCCCCAAAGGTTTTCATGTGAGTTGACAGCGCACGTCCCTGGATGTCTGCATCACCGGCTTCCTTCACTGCATCAAAAATTGGTTTGCCCCAGAAAGGGTCCAGGCAACAAGGAGGCGTTCCACACAAATCATCAGCAGCTTTTTGGGCAGATTCATCTTCAACATCTTTGGCAATCAAGTCGAGGTACTTGTATGGAGGAGACATGGTCTTGTCCAAGAAACGCCACCTCAATCCAGAGATGGTCTTGAGAAGGTCATCAGTCAGCTTCCTGTGCATGGTTTCCTTATGCTCCGTTTCTGGAAAATATGCAGCTGGTATTGCAAACAACGTCTCCGCAAGGGCCTCTGGGCACTGAATCGCCTTCCACAGCAACTGGACCACTTCAGAAGCTTTGGCAAAAAGATCTGCTAAAGACGGTGTATCTGGTAAAGGCTGTGGTTCTGCAAAAGCTTCAGCTCCTTTGAACCTGAGACGGCGTCTCAACTTCTCCTTCTTCCTTTGGGTTGGCTGCTTCTGTTGGATCCCTTTCCGATCAGCATCGGTCAATGCAAATGCTATCTGGGTAACTTGAGAGAGGTAATGGTGCAGCGTGAGCATCAAAAGGATGGTGAAGGCTGCCATGGGGTCAGAAAGAAACTGCTTGGAACGCCGCCTGCGAGTTGCCATAGCCCGCCGAAAAGCATCCTGCTCTGAGTCATTACGCGCTTCTCCTCCTTGATCGTCCTGGGACAGGGCTGCAATGCACCACATGTGAAAAACAGTGTATGTTCTGTATGTTTTGATCTTTTAGGTGCAAGAATCATAAGTCGTTGTTTGGCATCAGCATCGGCCAATGTATCGGCTCGGGATGGTATGACTGTATGACGGTATGCCGGTATGCCGCATGCCGCATGCCGGTATGTCACCACACGGTATGTCATCGGTATGTCACGTCACAGTATGTCAAAACATTGCCTGAGATCACATGTTAACAATCATAGTGATCCTTTGTCCATACTGAGCTTCTTAAAAATGAATCTGGGCGTTGGCTCAAATGACATAATGATCATTGAACCAGAATTGTAGACAGTAGACAGTAGACAGCAGATGATATCATCATTATTTTATCATCATTCATATCCTTCATTTCATGAAGCCTTATAGATCTTGGCCTTCTCAGACTGGATGATTTTTTAACTACTAGACTAGACTGACTAGACAAACTATGGCTCAGCAGTACGTCACCTCTTTAGAACCAACGTCTGTCTATGACCTGAACTACACAAGTCAGGTACTGAGTACAGTTAAAATTTAAAAATATAATTGGCAATTGTCAATGAAAGGTCTGTGGGCCATTTGGGACACTGATGCGGCCTTACCCTACAACATCTGTGGTTTGATGACTCCGACCTCCCACCCCCCCGTCAGCCATCCTGCAGCGCATCACTTTGCAAGTAACTTTCCTTGAGGATGCCATGGATGGCCAGGCCACCTGCCCATTGGCGGAGGGAAGGGGCCACCTTTGTCCACCTTGTCGGACAAAAGAGGTAGTTCCCGCAGTTGTGGAAAACCTCCACAACCAAAAGCCAAGCCTGAGTATTGCAGTAGCAAATGGGTGGTAAGATCTCCGCTATCTACTCTTATCATTATAAACTATTTATATATTTTATATTTTATATTCTCTTAATTCTGAATGATAATATGTTTGTGAAAACTTTGCGTGGATATTTTGCGCAACAAATCCAGTCTTCAGAAGTCAGAGCCACAGTCGAAGCGGAAGAAAGTCACAATCATCAATTATTGACTATTGACTGATGTTATTTCATTGATTCATTTAAATGATATATTTATTTATATTTATATTCAAGTCCACTCCACGTGCTCCACCCTAATCTAGATTCTTATCGATGGTCGATTGTTTTATCTAAGAATCAAAGCTACATAGCCTAATCATAGCATATCATAGCTACCTTTCATCGGGATGGTAAAAGGCAACGGCACAGGATTGTCTCGTTGATGGTGCCAATATGATATGAATATGAATATGATTCGATTATGAATATGCAGTCGGAATCTGAAAGAAAGATTGCTAGGTTCTACAGCCCAAAGACTTCATTCAAAGCATCTCTCTCATTGTGATGGCACTGGTCGTTGGGGCAATAATGGGCCCATTCACCACTGAGAAGGTTGCCATTGAAGAACTTCAAACATTTCTGCAAAGTTTTCTTCCTGTGCGTTAAAGATTCTGTGTCGTCAGCTTCCCCTGTCCAAACCCCTGTCAACAACTGGTACAAACCGTTTCGCCCCAGTGAACTCGTCATAAAACAAATGGGTGGGTCTTGTCCACGATAGAATTTGAACTTCTGTTTCAACAAGACTTGCATAGCTTTCTTGCAAGCATTCCGGGAAGCAGCATGTTGCTGAAGACGGGTAATGGAAAATAAACACGGTGTCAACTTGGCATGGTCCAAATGTAGCGCCAAAAGGCGGGCCGCCTGGTGCAAAAAACATGGTGTAAACACCCCGGTAATGATTCCAGACCCAGCATCAACTCTTGCTGCTGCAAACTGTCGGAAAAAATTGAATAGTTGCACGATCAGTTTGACATTTGCCGACGCGCTGTCTCCCGTGGCCACAAAATTGACAGACCCATAAGTCGATAACGCATGTCCCAACCATTCCTCTAAAGGTCGGCCAACAGACGTTTCAAAGTTCTTAATCAGCCCTGATCCGATATCACTAGCTTGGGTCCTGTCCAGCTCCCTGGGTTGCCACACAACTTCTTCCTTTATGAGGCTACCGGCTGGAGTGCGAATAGACAAGGAAGCTGTTGATACCATGGAGTGCACAAATTCGTTGCCGCCTCTGGCTTTCAAGCGGGCTAAAACCTCAGGCCTAGGAATAGGCGGTGATGGTCCGGCCAGGAAATGTGAAATGTGACGGGCATCTGGGTAACCACAAAATTGGAACCAATTGGCAATTGGACCTTTGAAAGGATCGAAAACAAGAAACGCAACACAGTCAAATCATATTCCATAGAGTCGTAGTAGACCATCTTGCCTCTAGGCTATCTCTCTCTCTCTCTCCATCGCCATCTCAATAAGTAGAGGCTATAGGCTTAGGCTTTTAGGCTATCTTGCCGGACCCGACACTAATTTACATCATTTACAATGATGATGATTAATTACAGGAAAAAAATTAATCTCAAAAATCCGAAGTAGGAAATCATCGTCGAATCATCGTCATCTATCCATGAAAATTTCAATTGTCATTAATTGCCACTACCGCCACTACCGCTACCGTAGTAGTACTTAATACAAACACATCAAATCAGAATGAATTCTATTCGTTTCAATTGATTCAACCATCAGCGATCACGAAACCTATTCGAAAATCTGTCATGACTGAAACGCTGGTGGTTCACTTCACGAAACTCCAATGGGTGAGGCAACAACACATATCATATCATCCCAGGGCCCATGGCCTACACGATCAAAAACCACTGACCAGACTTTAACTAAAATTATAAGTTGTCTAGTTACAGTCTAGTCTTGGCCATGTCTAAGTGTTTTTAGAGGGGCACCGCAGCATTTCCCGAAAAAAAACATGGCTCATTCTATGGGCGTGGGCCAATTCCTGTGAGTTATGACAAATGGATTCCTTCAGCTTGAAGAAAACTTAATCATAAATGATGCGAGGCTTCACACAGTCAAGGTACTCCCCTTCATGGTCTTGAGGCTCTGGATTGTCTGCTGGCATTTTCTCCACCAAAAGAGTGCCTTTCTGACACTTTTGTTTGGTTTCATCCCAGCCAAAACTCCAGGTCACGCTGCCGCCTGCAGAAGCTGGAGTTTCACCTGCCATCGTCCGAAGGGTTTCTGCATCTGTGGCAAACCTTTCCGCAATGCACCTGCCATGTGAAGACTGAAAGGACCAGGATCAGGATCAGCCGCAGTACTCCAAGAATGATTGGAGCAAGTACCGTACAGTCAGTGCAGTGATGTGATATCAGTGATTCAAGTTATTTCATCGTTCATATCATAGATATTATTATCATATCTCATATCAATGTCAATATCATTATCATATCATATCATTCACTGTTACTATAGACTTCCTGGAATCATGCGATGCATCTGACAAACCTGGCGACCTGGGACCTGGGGCAATATGAAAGGAATCAGTATCAGTCAATAGGACTCAATTTTTTATCTCACGGCAGTTTCATACATCCTGATGGGACAGGAGAAAAAAAGATCTAGGCTTGATGATCTAAAATCGAAAGGATGCAAAAAAAACAAAAGCTTGAAGAGAATGCGATCAAACCTCAAACCTTGGAATCAGCGACCTGAGCAAACTGAACTTCCAAACAAATGATGATTATCGACGACCAAACGTTGTTGCAAAGAAAGATGAAACTTGACATTGAAATTGGTGATTTTACGAGTTTGTAGGAGCCGAGATGCCGAATCACTAATCAGTAAAAATATTGTACTGAATTATTAGTAGTGATTCTCTGATTTTAAAATGAATCATCAAATCAAATCGTTTCAGATTATATAATATATATAATTAATCATATCATATCTCATATCATATCTCATATCTCATATCATGAAAAATCGCATCATTCAATCATTTTTTTGAAAAGAGATCTTGATCTAGTTATCTGGCATCATGAATCAAAGGCCATGAACTATGGCCATCATATCTAACAGGAACATTCTCGGATGCAAATGCCCACTGATGAACAATGAGCCGCCCCAAGCCTGGCCTATTCTGAGCATTCAAGAAAGATGCAGCTGAAATGTAAACTGACCTGGATGCCTGTGAGTCAGCTGTCCTTTTCCGACCGCTAATCCATTGATTGATCTGTGAGTGCGTATTGCTGTAAGTAGATCTCAAGATGGCAGAAGTTTTCAACTTGCCACCTGGCAGGGATGTCATGTCCAGGTAAGAAAATATTGGACGATAAAAATATTATTCATGATAGACTGATAGACTGGTAGATGATAGACTACAATCAAAGAGTTTCAGAATATTAAACCCTGAAAACACATCGAATCAGACATCATAGAATCATAAAATAATATCCAATCATATCTATCATTTATCATAAAAAAATAATATAAATAATTTAATAATTATTAATCATAAAAAAATAACCGATCAATGATCAATCAATAGTCATCCTTGGACTGGATACGGATACGGAATCTCAGATCCACACTCAGTACGGTACGGAATCGTCCCACCGTATCCGGGACACAAAACTTTCCCAGGCAAAGAAATATCAAAGTCAAAAAATCTCCCAAAACCATCCCTTCAGTATTTATTTATGTCATCGTGGGATGGGCTGGGATTGGGATGGGATGGGATAGGACATGTGGGGACATTGACATAGGGCGGATCAAAAAACATCATTTGATTCAATCATAAAAGTTTGACGTTTGCCGTTTGCCAGTAACCCAGGGGGCCCATGACCAGCCCTGAAGTGTTGAACCCTTGGACCCCTGAATGACCTACCCACCCACAGTCACACCAGCAAGAAAAAATCCAGAAACAACGTCTGCAAACAACGATGAAACATGGTGGATCGAAGAAAAAGGTCTCCCAGTTTCCCCACACCCGGCCAGAATCTAAGGGCTGTAGATGATCCACAATTGACACAGCCGCTTCAGCGATAGCAGCCTCTTCCCCCCTCTTCCTTTGATGATTCGAAGAAACGCGGCCCAAACGATCAAGGGGCACTGGCGGCATGGCATTGGTTGGCACTGGTCCGTGAAAAAATGATGAACCTTTGCCTGTTACATACTGTACTGTTACATTTACATACTACTGTTACACTGTTACATACTTAACTGTACTGACTGTACTGATAAAAATTCAAATAATATAATTGATCATTGATCATTTCAAATCCGTACCCATTAAGAAAATTATTTTCATGATTCATGTTCGTGTAACATAATTTATCATCATATCGATTGGCAAACTGGGCGTCTATATTTTAATGGTGATTTTCGGGCGATTACAAAAATTATGACATCGGCATTGGCAGCTTGTATGTCATGCGGCCCAATGTCATTTCCTTGAAGGGCCCCCTGCAAATTCGGGCAAGAGTACATCACATCGATTTTGTACGAGCGCTAGACTGAAAGTGTCGCCTGCCAGAAAATAAATCGATCGTCGATAGTCGATAGTCTATCAATCAATGACCCAATGAGCAGTGATTGGGGAGTCAGAAACCAAATTTATCCTGCTTGAAAAGGATAGCACCAAGAGATTTGTGAACACGAGGCGTATTGGCTTTATTTTCTGGCAAGATTGGGGAATTAATGTTAATGGTCGTTGGGATGGGCTGCAATTGATAGGCGGCAATAGTTTTCAATGTCCATTGAAATCATTGAATCAAAACGAGTGGCACACATGTGGGTTCATCAAACAAGCCTCATGGTGTTCAGTTCAGTACTTTGCTCTCTTAATGCTGAATGGGAGATTTTGTGGAATGGGAATTCGGAATTCAAACCAAATTGCAGGCCGCTTGCTGGGACTGCACTTTCTCTTCAGCAAGCGCACAAAAGGTGTGATGCGATGTGATCAAATCGCCAAATCTCAAATCGCCAACTGATGCCTCCTGCCTTACACAGGCACGGACGTTGGATATGATATCAATGATATCAATGATATGATATTCTGATTCTAAAAACTGCTGCTTTGTGCTGGCAGCAGACCAACAAAAACAAGTACAAATCACAAGTGGGTCAACCTGAGCATCACTGCACCTCGGCAGCCGAACTCGTGCCCTGCTCATGATCATTAAAATTGTTGGCAAACTCAGCTGTTTCCAAAACTGCCTCCCTCACCCACAAACTATCAGTGCCATTGGAGATGGTAGGGAAATACTCCTGAACAAATTCATAGAGCGTTGGGTGATCTCGGACTCCATGAGCATGATTCCAAACACAATAGTCGAAGTACTCCCCCCACAGCTCATCTAGGGTCTGTGGGATGCTCCGAGCAGTGTGATCATCAGGGTCATGTCGAGGGCCCACATCAGCAGCCGGGCTTTCTTCAGGATTGTCCTGAGTGTCAGGCCTGTCAGGCATCCTGGAGGCAGGTTTCTTTGCCACACTTCCACGGCGCTTGCGCTTCGGAGCCATGAAACGAAGGCAAAACTGATCCTACAAAAATCTGACTGAGATCCAAAATGCTAGGAGGACCTGGATCCAATGCTTGCTTTGAAATTGAGCAAGGCAAACCAAACATCACAAGTTTGCATTTCACAAAGGGATGGCTTCTTTTCAAAAGAAACACTGCGTTGGGTGATCAGTGCAATGATAGTGATAAGTTATAAGTGATAACTTAACTGATAACTGAATATGGATAGGCAGGAGGCAAAGGCATAGCCTAGGCGGATAAATCCAATCACGAAAAATAATGGACATGGGCCATGGGCTGTCAATATGCCACATGGGGACATGACATGACATCCCTCAAACCTCTAGCCTTCAGCTTGCTGTCAAATAAAATAGATCTGAATTATGATATGATTCAGAATTAAATATGATATGATTTATGATGATATGATTTATGGTATCGGCTCGGTATCAGGGGACCAAAGCATTTGGTGAAGTCTCTGGTTAAATCGGAAAAAAACAGGTGTCATGGTTTAGAAGGCCTATGGCTATGGCCAATAAACAGCTTCAAGTTTCCAACTGGAACAGGAAACAGAAAGAAGGAAATTTGAGAGGAATGGAATGGCAGAATAGGGAAACAGTGCCCACAGAGGAGGTTTGAGTTTAAAAGACAAGTGGGTTCATTGGGCAATTGTAATGGCAAAGGTTTAGGCCATGAATCATGGTCAAATCGAATAAGAACCAAATGTTTTCTCCAAGCACCATTTTTTCCTATCCAGTTCCCTCCTGACCAGTCTAATTTCAGTCTAAAACACCACAAAAACACCAACACACAAACACCACCACAAAAACACCACAAAAACACCACACCACTACAAAAACACCACCACACAAAAACACCACCACAAAAACACCACCACAAAAACACCACCACATAAACACCACCACACCACCACATAAAAACCACTCCAGTACTACACCAGTACTACACCACACAACCACAAAAACACCACAAAAACACCACCACAAGAACACCACAAAAACACCACCACAACACCACCACAAAAACACCACCACACCACCACAAAAACACCACCACACAAACACCACCACAAAAACACCACCGCACCACCACACCAGCACGAAAACACCACCACACCACCACAAAAACACCACCACACCACCACACCAGCACGAAAACACCACCACACCACCACACCACCACAAAAACACCACCACAACACCACCACCACATTCATTTTACCACAGTTTTCCACCATAGTCCGGTTCAGTCCGGTCAAAAACGTCCATTTTACCACAGTTTTCCACCGTAGTCCGGTCCAGTCCGGTCAAAAACGTCCATTTTACCACAGTTTTTGCACAAAGGTCAGCCATGGTCAGCCGAGGAATTCGCGTTTTACCACAGTTTTGAGCTTCCGACACGTCCGAAGTGACGAAAGGGTTGCTCGGCCGGTTCCAAAATTTGCGTTTTACCTCAGTTTTGAGCGTCCGACACGTCCGAAGTGACGAAAGGGTCGCCGCGCCACGTGAAAAATTTGCGTTTTACCACAGTTTTGAGCGTCCGACACGTCCGAAGTGACGAAAGGGTCGCGCGGCGACGTAAAAAATTTGCGTTTTACCACAGTTTTGAACGTCCGATACGTCCGAAGTGACGAAAGGGTCGCGCGGCGACGTAAAAAATTTGCGTTTTACCACAGTTTTGAGCGTCCGACACGCACGAAGTGACGAAAGGGTCGATCGGCACGGTAAAAAATTTGCATTTTACCTCAGTTTTGAACGTCCGACACGCACGAAGTGACGAGAGGGTTGTCAAATCCACAGGTGCGATCCCTGCGCCCAGGCAGAAAAAGAATATATTTTAAGACTTTTTCAGAAGATTTTGATTAGCAGTCTTTCTCTGCAGTCTTTTCTCTAGTCCTTTTCTCTAGTCTTTGAAGATTTGCAGTCTTTTCTCAGCAGAACTGTGGACAGTCTTTGATGACAATCTTTAAAAGACAGCCATCACTTCAGTAGAACTTTGGGCGATGTTTGATGACAATCTTTAAAGACAGCCATCACTTCAGTAGAA
>OMLO01004581.1_pt1 | contig 11568 bp, 6 predicted proteins | sample 1674811 | NCBI WGS metagenome assembly OMLO01 (sample SAMN06265003, study PRJEB25207) | coral metagenome | isolation source: Coral host | place: Mexico:La Bocana,Puerto Morelos, Mexico | collected 2008-11-13 | reverse complement strand
CTGTCGAAACATGTCTTTCAAACTAAAAAAAGTGGTCGTTTTCCTTAAAATCTTTACATGTCTGCTGCTATCTAGACAGTTTTATGTAGAATTTTAAACTTTTTTTTTAAATCAAGATATATTGTAGATAAGCTTGTGCAATGTAATTTAAATTCACACATTAAAAACTGGCAGTCCCTGGGCTTGTTTAAGGGAAACGAGCATTTATTTCACTGTCAAGCTTCTCTCGTTTTTATGCGGACACAATGCCATACTCAGGGTCACCTAAACTCATCAGGTAACAGGCTGAACGGATTTGCTAAACAATTAAGTATAACAATAGGATATCCCATATGTTACTCTAAACAACTATGTATTATAACTTTCAAGTTGTAAATACCTTCATGTTTTTTGGCTTCCCTGGCCTTCTCCTGACTTCTCTTTGAATTGTTCGTCTGCTATGATATAAATCATGTTGTATTAAAAAGATGGTTGGATAGGTTTTAAACACGAAAAACAACCCGGGAATTTGAAACAATGGTAAATAATCTTCAGACTAATACCTTTGAGACTATTGTCACCATCGCAGGTGTGGTGGCAATTTAAGCAACTGCAAATTAAGCCCAAAGAAGGCTTCTCTTTATTCTTCTGTGAAAGTCAATCCCATTTGTCCCTTTTGTGTGTACCGAGAAAATCCAAGTGACTAGTGGGATATTCCACAGTATACCACTTAAAAACATAGGATAAATAGTATATATACCTCATGACTTCAGCCTGAAATATCAGTCATCTCCAGCCCTTAGCCTAAACCCAGGCGAGAGACCCGTGAGTGTTGAGTGTTATAATTCTGTCCTCTTACGTCACATTGTCATTTATGACACTTTTAATATGACTTCTGATATCTAAAATAATTTCTGATTGGTTTTCAGTTTGTGCGGGATACAATGTAGATACAAGTTTCTTATTGTTTTAAACATGATCAGGATTACCGGATTACTTGTGGGTGTCGCCGGCAAAGGTGCAGTGCGGCATGAGTTCATTATAAATCTTTTCTGGTATCGTGTTTTACTGCTCTACCCTAAATGCTTGCAAATAATTTTTGTCTGCTTTTCCCGAGTCGTTAGGCAGCATTTCAAGGTCAAAAGAAAAAATGTTACGTTGATGTACTCAAAGACAAATGATTTACTTTTAAGATAATTGCAATGAATACTGTTACAATGCTCCATTGTTTATTTCTAGTAGTTGAAGTGTAATTACTTTGCTGCAATTAGCTTTCAGTGTTTTCTTTTACATATTGTCCCTAAATGGATCTCTTGATTTCCGTAGAATATGTTGTTTGACAGCTGAAAAATTAACATTCATGTATATATATATATAAATTATTCAAAAAGGTTCCAGTCTTCAGTAGTATTTCATCGATTTATTGCTACAGCTCTGTTTCGTATGGTCAAAAGATGACCACACTCTTCAGGCAATATATTCGAATGACCGTTATTTTGAATGCTGGCGGTTAAATACAAGATACAAAATACAAAATATGGTTGCTAGGTAGTAGTTGCGCAGATTACGTTACTCTAAAGTTCTTGAAGGCAAATCTATTTCTATGGGGGCATGAACTCGCTAATTCATTGCGCTTGTTTAAGCCGCAAAGATCTTTTTTACAGATAATAATAAACTTTTCGTGGAGACAAAGGTTACAGTTTTTGCTAATATTATTGTAGGGTTGACTCTTTTTTAGCACTTTCCATTTAATTTGAAAGGCTTTTTTTGCGTCTGTTAGGGTCCAAATGTGTTTTGACAGTTCAGTCTCATTTTTTTTCTGGTGTGTCGGAAGGATGTGGTTTCTGTAGCGTTCCTTAAAGTTTGTTGCTAATCCTACGTATGATTCCGTGGAAGTTTCGCTTGTCACCATTGTAAACAATTTTAAACGTACATGCAATTAAATCAAAATATTCGTATATCAGTAAGGTAAACATAAGCTTACATAATCGAAGTGATTTAATTACGCTTAATTACGCTTATTACGCTTCAAAATTTGCGTGCTACAATGTTAGCCTAAAGAAGTCCTTGCAGTTTGAAAATCCTACCGCAAAGAAGTTCTTGCGTTTTGAAAATCTGGCCGCAAAGAAGCTCTTGCGTTTCAAAATCCGGCCGCAAAGAAGTTCTTGCGGTTTTAACTTCTAACCGCAAAGAACTTCTTGCACCTTGCAGGAACCAAGTGAAACCGACCTGCAAAAAGCCGCAAGAAGTTGACTTCTTGCGGATGCAAAAAGAACTTCTTGTGCATGCATTATTTTTGGGCTGTACTGTATATATATATCTATATATATACTTTTTTCTTGAAAGAAAGCTTTCATTTCATCAAACATGAATAATATACTGATAAAAATTACTTACCCTAATACACTATTTGAATTTTACATTATAATAGTACTTTCCTTTTAAGTAAAAAAAAAAATAATAATCAAAAAGATAATAAAACAGGACATTAAGAAAAATCAAATTAATGAAAGAGATTAAACAAAGAGCTAACAAGATTGAGTCATGTATTAACTTATCTATGAAAGAAGCATCACATCATTCATTTTGATTGAGAGCAGAATTTCCATATACAGCCTGTATTATGATTGGCTTCTGTAGTTGTTAACATCATGTTTACCGTCTTATTGTCATTTAGATTTGTAAGAAACAATGGAGTTTACAAACAGATTTACTAATAACGAACACAATCAGAAACCATTTTCAATGTTACAAAAACAATACGTTTGATTTTCCCTTCGCGTGTCAACAAGATTATAGTGTATGCGTACAGCTTCTGCAAAAGTGATTTCAGATATTTGCGAGTAACATATAAAGAAACGCGAATCTGTTTAAAAGATGTAACACTAACTGCTAAAATTTAGGTACTTCTCTGAGAGGCGAGGAGAGAAAGCTTGCCGAGAAAGTCACACCCTATTGTTTAGCTTTATTCATGGTTATGAATAATTAGGGTTAAAAGACAAAGGAAATTGAAAATCAAACTAGGTTAAAATTATTTTTACCTGAATTTAATTTTTAACTACAACATATACAGTTATCATTGTCTGCTAATCAAAATAATTTGAGTTTTCTCCTTGTAACAACTGTTCTGTGCAAAAAACGAAAACAAAATTGATGGAGCCTAATATCCCTAGTAAAGCAATTTATGTCTTAAGACTTATTGAACTTATTACACCAATGAACATATTTCAGGGAATTTCTCCTACCACTTTTTGAGTCCACTTGGGACAATGCCGCTGTAATTATTAAACAACATTAAACAACTGGTAATAATTTTTACAGCAAGATTTCTGCAAGATCAAAAGACATTTCATTTAATAGAACGGATGCGGAAGTTACACAGAGGCCAGCAGTTGGTATATTTTTTTGCGCTGTTCTCTTTTTCAAATCAGATGGAATAGCTGAAATTAATTGAAAGTAGTGCATATAGTTTGTGTTAATGTTGAATTTGATGCTACACTCTTCATCCCTATATAAAATAGAATAAAGAACGATTCAGTGCTGCACTGCAGGATAAAAAAGAAAACAAAAATTTCAAGCCGAGTACTAGGACTGTTGAGTACAGTGTATAAACTCTGCTTCATCCGGTTTCCAGCAGTACACGGATTGGCGTTCAAAATAAAATAGTTTTACGGAAATTTCTTAATTTCAGCTTGTATTAGGAATCGAGAGTAACACCATATCTTAACGGAGGACGTGCCCATGTCGAATTACCTTAGCCAGGGATTAGGCTAAGGGTGGGAGATGATGTCAATTCAGGCTACCCTAAGGCTTGGTCAGAAAAAAGCTAGGATGATCAGCACAGGAAATTTAAATAACGTGTGTAAGCATACTCGAACAACGTATTGTAGAGAGGACTGGTATTACCTGGACATTGCTAGAAACTGTGTTTTGTGAGCATCCTCCTTTTTTCCTCGTTGACTCTTTATTTTTGCTGTCAATCTAAATAAAAGTAGGATGCTGAATTATGTATTTCATGGTACATTTATAACAACTAGAAGGACATGTGATAGATCAGGGCTTCAAGGAATACAAGGCCAGTAACAAATCAGAAAATCTAGCCTAGCCAAATTAATCTTATTTATCTAATCTTATTTGTCAAAAGTGAAAAGGTGAAATATTGTCATGATTCAATTTAACGCTTGAAAATGGATGGTTACTTGAGAGAGGCTCCTATGGCTGGTAACCAAGCATTTCTTTTTTCTGAATATACATGAGAATGTGACAAGGCTTTTTAAATTAAAAACAACAGATACTGTCACTCAAAAAACTGTAACAATGAGAGTTAGGTAAACAGTCACGTGTTCAGCATTTTCATATTGACTTCAGGCAAGGGCACAGACTATTATATAATTATTTTATTAATTTATCGTCTAGTAAGTCTATTTCATGACAATAAGAGCTCCACAATGTGTCTTTCATGACGGGGCGTTACTGAAATAGGGCTGCTTATTTAAAAAAAGAAAGATTATCGACGTATATTTGTCTGCATTTGCTCAGGAAAAAACTGCTTGTTTAGAGTAGCACTAATTTTCAAACATCCAAAATGGCTTTTTGATCAAAGCACCACCTACCCTCTTCAACAAACGTTGAATGGTTTTCTTAGCCTCTCCCACCTGTTAAAAAAAAATCATTTTTAATGATTAGAATCTATCTGGGAAAATAGTACAAGACTTCAAGAGTAGTTGATGTGAAGCAAAGGAAAGCAGCTGCCTGTAGGAAAGGTTCTTGGAAGCACAGGATTTATATATCTTTGTATATATTTGTATATCAATATCAATACTTTTTTTACTTTTTTAGCAACCTCTTGTCTTTATGTCTAACTCTTAAGGACTAAAGTGGCCTGTACAACCCATTTCTAGGTCCAGACATCACTATTAGACATTTTGAAATGATACTGGAATGCCAAGAAGGGTGAAATTTCACTTGCGGTTGCTTGTGTCAGCCTACGGAAAATTTAAACAATTCAACAATTTCAAATTGGTTACATATTAGATGCATGAAATGCAAAGTAAAAAGGTACAAGCAAAAACAAGCTAGGAGAAAAACAGAAAAATAAAACAATAAGCACAAAACAAAAGGAAAAAACATCTCTGTGTGGCTTTCATGTCTTTTATTTTATCTTATCGAGCTGCTGGTAGTGTGAACTGCGCATACGCGGATAGGATAACTGCCTTTAGATTTAAACGTTCAAAAGAAAATATAAATAAAAAACTGATAAGATTTTGTGATTTCTCACAGGGTGACACTTTTTCTTTTCAACTGTAATTATGAGGGTTTTTATCAGGTCGAACTGTTCCTATGGTAACCTGTTGTTTTAAAGTGTTCACCAGCCAATGATTGGGGGGATTTCCCATACCACCACTTGTAGTACATGTAACTGAAATGATCAGTCATGTCTTTATATCTTTCAATGCAGTTCAAATATATGATCTTTCATACAGTCACTTGTATTCTTCACCACCTACGGGTATATTACAAACTTACAAAAATGACCAGCTCCTAGTTGGTTTAATAGCTCAGTTGGCAGAACACTGCGCTGCAGGTATCACAGAGTTCATGGGTAGGAATCCCATTCAGGCATTAACATTTTTCAGGTTTAATTTACAACTGCTTAAGTTGTGTGCACAACTGCGATTATCAATCATGTCCTTAGATCTAAGTGTAGTTTAAGGGTCAAAATAATATCAACAATGATAACATGCAAGCACGGATAAAAAAGAAATCTTCACACGTGGAATGTTATTTTTATCGATTTGCTACCACTTGGTATATCAGTAAGTTTCATATTTAACAAATTGATTCCATGATCACATAATTATGATGTCAAAATGTGGTAAGAAACAACACATTGCAAAACAGTTGGCCATGAGCTAAATTTACTCACTACTTGCTTCGGAAAGCTTAAGGTTATGGTGGTGTTGTGACGTTTCATTCCTAGCATCAATCATTGTTACAACTTTGAAAAGTTGACTTTCTTGAATAAATTAATCTCATAAACATTTTGCTTATAGGGTTTGCTACACTAGAGACAAGGCAATGGTTCCCTACCTTAAAGCTTAATTTTGTGTTTGGTTTGGTGTCACTCAACTACCGACTGAGAATGTTCAAGAAATAAAAAAAAGGCTTTTTCTTTCTTCTTCCTTCTTCTCGAAACTGTTCACAGCCTCAGTCTTCACCCAGTCACGTAAAAAATATAACCTCTATTCTGAAAACTCTCCACCATTTCAAAACAACAGGGGGAAAATGTTTGGTTCTTGACATCATCTACGCATTTGTCCTCTAAAAGATCATAGGTGAGAACCAATCAAAATGCGAAAATACTTTGGCTTATTGTATAAAATAAAAAATATATATATTAATATTTCATCACTCAATTTCATAAAGACTATTTGCACTGAAAATAGCAGTACTGTGACCAGACGTTACCTGACATTCTTTTTCAATCAACTTTTGGCATACTTCATAGCATTCTTCATGACTTCCTAACTTTTCAAGAACACACATCTTTGTCAGAAGTACCATGTTGTCCTCAGGATAGAGTCTATCCGCTGCAAGGATTAAAATGGTTAAGGTTACGATATCCAGAGTAAAGTACATCCAAGTAGGGTTCTGAGAATTTCTCCCTGTGATTTGTTGTTCTGTAGATCTAGGTGAACAAGGCACTCCTTAATAATGAAAAAACGTTCTCTGGTTAAAAACTTTTAACCAGAAAAAATTAATTAACAAAATTAATGTCAACTGCAAGCAAGCTGCAGGGCGACTATATGGATAGCCTATTGAACAATAATTTTATCCAGAAATGCACATTGGCAATAATCATCTGATATCCAACAAGCCCAAGAGGATACAATTCGTCTACTTTAAGTGTCTTAAAAACATAGAAAACTACAATATAATAAACAATAAACCCCGAAAAATTAAGTGCACATTTAAAACCATAATTTGTAGACATAAGCTAAGTGATACACAATGGCATCCACTTGGGGTAGAACTATTCTAGAAGCGAACAGTTTTCTGTCCAATATGTTGGCACACATTCTACATTCTCTTACATAGTCAAATCAAATCTTGTTTAAGAGTTGCATGAAATGTACAGGTCACTACAAGCTGGGAAGCCTTAGAAGAGGTAAATTTGTTGACACCCTTACTCAGTATACCACTTTACCTTCTTTGCAGTCTCTGATAGCATCTTCAAAGTTGTTCTGTACAGTAAACATATAGCGGTCACAGTTAAGTTAGCAAGGAAATTCCCTACGTGTAGTTTAGAAAAATAATCGTTAAATTCTCTTTAAACTTGACTGCAACTGACTCATCTCTTAAAATATTACGGTGAGAGAAACACAGGATTACACACCATTACAACGCTGAGCTACAAACAGCCGAACAATCTTACAAAAACTTCAAAATACTCAATTGAATTTACTAAGAGTGACTTTCCTCGCCATTTAAAAGTCAATAGAGTTAAATTTGCTGTAAACTCCAACGTTCAATTGTTTTATTTTCACTTCAGAGTTTCGAAGTCCTATGGTTAGAAACTCTCTGAAATAACAACCTTTCTTTGCGTACTACGCAAACTAACTAATTTGTCCCGCAACAACAATTTAGTTAAAAAATACTTATACAAAGGGAAAAATCCCACTGCATGCAATACCAGTTTCATCACTAGAATTACATAATCATTACATCATTGCATCACTAGAATTACAGTTCACACAAAAGACACGACAGCGGCCCTGCAAACATCAAAGTTCAAACGTTTGCCAATTGTACTGTCTGTCTTAGCCATCCAATGGGCACAGTTTAAGAACAGGGCAGTGTAATTCCGTGCTGGACGCCTTCACCTTGGTGGATCGCACTCTTGAGTCTCGTCTGACAAAGACCTCAGTCACAAGACCCCAATTCCACTTGTTACAGGGTACATTTTCATCCAAGATAAGCACTAGATCTCCCACTCTAACATCTTGTTGATCTTTTAGCCATTTTTCTCTTTCAGTCAAGGTTGGTAAATATTCACTTATCCACCTTTTCCAGAAGACGTCGGTTAGGTATTGAACCTTTCTCCACTGCCTCCGGCCCAAATGGTCTTCCTTGACGACAACCCCTTGGAGGCAATCCAGCCACCTTTCTTTGCAGCAAGAAGTGATTGGGGGTCAATTCTTCAAAATCGGCAGGATCGTTCAATGCTGCTACAATTGGGCGGTTGTTAACAATGAATTCCACTTCAGTGAACAGAGTTCGCAGTGCAAATTCACTGAGCAATCTATCTCCTACGATAGCCTTCAGATGTTTCTTCGCACTCTGCACCAGTCTTTCCCAAACTCCAGACATGTGTGCCGCTGTAGGAAGGTGAAAAGTCCACTTGACTCCTTTTTGTTGCAATTCTTGGTAGATCTTAGCGTTGTTCCACCCTTCAATAGCTTCCTTTAATTCATGCTCCGCTCCAACAAAAATTGGCCCTCGATCCAACCTGATCACCTCAGGAGGTGCCCTTCGGTTGACAAACTGTTGCAAGGCCATAATGAAGTCATCGGTTTCTAGTGATGGTACTAGCTCTAGGAAAATGGCTCGTGTTGTTAAACAAGTGAAAAGGCATCCCCAACATTTCGCGGAACCGCGGCCCCATTTAACCATAAGTGGCCCGAAGAAATTGACACTAGAGAACGTAAAGGGTGGCTTGTATGGTTCCAGCCTCTCTTTAGGAAGGGGAGCCATGACCTGCTTCATTGGACTCTCATTCAGCCCTGTGACACTTGAATCATTTTCTAATTATGTTTTTTGCTACGCCTCTGCCTCCGAGTATCCAGAACATTTTTCTCATCTGCGCCAGGGATTGCTCTCTACCAGCATGGGCCAGACTTTTGTGACAGTGGCGTACAATTAATTGACTAATATGGTGTTTCTTTGGGAGTATGATTGGGTGTTTTCTGTCGTGGGACAGTTCAACTGCTTCCTCCAACCGGCCTCCGACACAAAGAACCCCCTCCACCAGCACTGGTTTCAACTTCGCAAGTCTGCTGGAACCTTTTACTTCCTTGTTGGCTTTGAGGTCTCTCAACTCTTCAGCGAAACTTCAAGCCTGAACCAGCCTCATGATCAGCAGTGTTCCTTCTTGTAGCTCCTCTGAGGTTAGTGCTTCTGTACTCGGAGAGGTTTTCCGGTTCCTTAGCCATTCGCAAAAATGCACTAGCTAAGCAGCGCAACGTTGCAACTTTAACCACAAGCTAATAGGCCAGTCGCTTGCGCATGGAGCTTCTGAGTCGAGATCAACGTCCAGCTTTTCAATTTTGATTGAATGAGCTTGCACTTCATTCCGAACTTCAGGATCATCTTGCGAGACTTCTCCAATCCTTGCTTCAGGCCAATTGTCTTCTGATTTCCATAGATACTCTGGTCCCATCCACCAACGATACTGATCGATCAACTTCTGTGGCTTTAAACCATGCAAAGTGTTGTCAGCTGGATTCAATTTTCCTGGGCAGTGCCTCCATTGGTCTGGACTGGTTATCTCACGAATCAATTTTCTGGCATATCCCTTTATCAAGAGGTCATCCATGAAGTTCCTCTATTTACAGCATAACTGCTCACCTGCGCACAGCCGTCTTTTCAGGAAACGCAGTCTAGCTACAGCGGTCATTCTGTTGTTTGGTAACCATGGACTCTCGTGCTTCCACAGCATTCTGACCTCGTAGTGGCCATATATTAGGCGAACAGAACTGTTCAGCTTGACCAAGGCTTCTCGATCCTGTACTGACATCCCTTTCTTACTACTTCTAATCGAATCAATGTTCTTTAAACCAAGAAACTGATTCATTTGCTGGTCTAACATCTCGCTGCCATACTTCAGAAAGTTTATGTTTATTTTGTCAGATTAGCTTGTAATGTTGCTATTAAGTGGACCCATAATGGTGCAGCCAAGTAGAGTCCAAACAGCATATGGTTCTCCTGCTCTACCAACACGAACTTCCTCGTGTATCTGGGCTTCAGGGACGTTTGCTCCTATTATCAAAGGAACTTCTCCATCAATTTCTGGAAACTGTGTGTCATTTAAGTGTTCCCATTTCAACAGGTCCTACGGCCTGGACAAGTTCACATTGAGATTTTCAACAAGCTTGACATCTTTAATCTGAATTCTCGGGCCTTCCGGACCTTCCATCGGTAAGATCGCCAGGTCCACTTTGCCTACACATACTGTTGACTCCCCAGTCAAGGTACAAACTGCCAAGGACTCGAAACTCGTCACTTTCAACTTCAGTATGTCAGTGGTGGGCTTAGCAATAAACGACTCCTCAGTTCCTGTATCGAGCAATGCCCATGTATTTAGTGAGCTCCCATTCTCTCCTTCCACTCTTACAGCAACCACTTGCAGAGCAACTTTATTGGAGGTCAACGCTGTTGGACCACACACCTTGTAGGATGTGGACTTCGCGAAATGTACCATACTAATTGTTGGGGTTTCACTGGTAACTTGGTCGCAGGTGAAGGCTCTTGAGGTACTACCATCGGCTGTCATCATGTTTGCGGATACTTAAGCATGGTCCTGTTTTTGGATTAAGGAGAATTCACTACCATTGCTCATCTTGGTGCAAGCAGTTACTTTGACTTGGTCTTGGCTTTGGCTAGGGGGGTCAACATAGTCCGACACAGCTTTGTGCAAGAGAAGGTGATGTTTCTGCGGGCACAGGCTGCACTTTAATCTGGCAAAGCTTGAGAAGCAAAATGTCCCTTCCTCAGGCAGTTTAAGCAAAGTCCTCTACCTCGGACAAAGATTCATCGTTGTCTCACAGTCATGTTCTTAAACTTGTCGCAATCGGCCACCTTGTGGGATGCCTTGCAATTCATACATTTAACTGGGAAGCCTGTCTCTCGTGACCCTTTTGGCCGGGCAAAGAAAGCTGCATTGCTAGCGTAGTCAATTTACCATATTTCTGTTGGGTGGATGCGCTTTCAAATTTCTCCTGCCAGATACGTTCATGGCTCTGCTTGTTTCGCAGATTCGTCCTAAGATTGGATCGTTTACGGCATCTGCGTGTTTCTCTATGAACTCCACCAGGTCTTTAAAACTCGGCAACATCCCACACTCACGGATCCGTTGCGCTTCATCCCTCCATCTAGCATGATGGACAGTAGCCAGCTTTCTGGACATTTTTCCCAGGTTGGCGAGGTTCCTTTCTGATAGCATTCATTGCTTTCAAAATCTCACATAAAGTCCTGCTACTATCCGCAAACTCTCTCAGGTCTTCTCGCTGTTAGAAATGTTTGGTCCTTCAATTAAACCGTCAACACATGCTTTGGCTATCATGTGAGGCTGGCCAAATCGCAGCTTCAGTAATTGCATAGCTTACTTAAATCCACCAGGCGTGCCTTCAAATCCTGCTACAGCCTTTTTTGCATTACCTTGAGAAACTGCAGCAAACGTGACATCTTTTGTCCGTCAGACAAATTCTGAGACTTCACCATCTTGTAGAAACATGTTTTGAACCTGAAGAACTCACATGGATTTCCGGAAAACTTTACAACCTCAGGGGGGGGGGGGGGCTTGCCCCCCCC
>OMLO01004580.1_pt1 | contig 11569 bp, 10 predicted proteins | sample 1674811 | NCBI WGS metagenome assembly OMLO01 (sample SAMN06265003, study PRJEB25207) | coral metagenome | isolation source: Coral host | place: Mexico:La Bocana,Puerto Morelos, Mexico | collected 2008-11-13 | reverse complement strand
AAACTAAAAATCCAAATAAAGACATCAAAAACTTACAAAGAAGTTATAAATAAGTTATGGATAAGTTATGTAGGGATTGCGTTAACTTACTTATAACTTCACTTATAACTTCATAAGTGCCCGGCCTGACAAAAGTAGTGCGCAGCGCGAAGTCTGCTGCAATAATTTCGGCTTCGGGGGTCGAATGACTAACACATCCCTGACGTTTACTTGCACCCGCAACCGGAAATCTTGTATGCTTCCCTTGGATTACCATATGTGCACCTGAGGTAGACCTGGGGGATGCCTCACAACCGGCAAAATCTGCATCTGCATAAATGTCTACGGTTAGTGACGAGAGATCATCTCCAACCCAACCAATCATTTTCTTGGTCTTAGAACTTTGGACATAACACATGAGATGGTGTAGTCGTACGTCATCTTTAGTGGACCATTTGGTCACATTGCGAGCCAGATTATTGATGCTCCTTAGGAGGTCAAACCTAGCTATACGCGCCGCATACAATAGTTTCATGAGAATGCTTGCGGCGTGTGGCGCCAATTCTCCTCGAACCTCAGAATTAGGATCTGCAGTGTCGCTAATCCCTTTAGCACTCTCACTATGTGGAGTATTGCCTCGGCCCGAAAACGAACATGAACACCATGGACATATATTCATGTCTCCTTTAGAGCATGGTGCTCTTGATGGATGTTGCTTTGTGTCTTCAGGAAGACTTGGTGTGGCCACATGTTTAAGACGAACATCCTTTCCTGCGATCTCTTTATATTTCTCAACACATTGTTCTAAGAAGGATTCCATGTCATAGGTCATTGTTGATACCCGAGTACCATCCTTAAGACGGTTCTCTCCCTTTCTTAGGGTACAACCTAAATACATTCCTAGATCGGTTTCGGGTTCGATGTTGAGGAGTGTCCGCAACATTTTCCATCCCTCTGCTAGATTCCCTTCGGGTCCAGCTAATTTGAGATCGTCTACATAGACCACTAGCAGTAAATTGAGTCTCTTGTAGTAGTACATAGAAGGCCAATTGGGTCCAATAGGTACAAAGCCTAATTTGACTACTGCCTCATTACAATGTTTCTCCCACATCGTTCCTGCATCGGGATGCCCATAGAGTGCTTTGATCAGTCTCACAACAGGTCTTCCAAATTTGGTACGATTGATCGAAGGTGGCCATGCTTCGTCAGGAAGCTCTACCCAACATGCAACCCCTGTTAATGATGCTTGAATGTATGCCTGGATTGCATCGGCTAGTTGGACATTGTGACCGGGTAAGCAACCAAACATGTCAGCCCACCTTGATGATTCAAATGACGCCGGGGAATTACCTAGATCTTGGAATAACGCTGCTTCAAAGTTCTGGTTTCTAACTTGATTCCCCAAAAGCACTCCTCGACCTTTGAATTTTCTACGTTTATCTTCTTTGGGGAGTTCCGAATGTTTTTCAACGCATATACCATGAACTCTAGCCATATGTATCTCTTCCCCTTTATTGGATGCTTCTCTAACAACATCGTCATATTCCCTTACGTTCTTGAAATCATAGACCTCGGCACTCCATTGCCCCTTCCATTCCTTCATCATTGATTCTGGGGCTTCTGGGTCACTCAACATTTCTTTTCTACCTACAGGTCTAGATACAAGTGCGTTACAGAACACATTACCAACAAATGTCTCGCCAAGGCGCATACGGTGATCATCCTTCACGTGATGGATGCACGGCATCGATGGGATACCATGACAGTGATTGTTGGTTGAATCTTCACATGACGATGCTCCCTGATGAATTATGACCGATGCTGATGCTGGGTTGACACTAGAAACGAATTCTTCCCACTCTACCCAATTGTTGTTCTCATCGATTGTTGGTGGGGAAGATGTTTCTAAACCATCAGAACTTCCAACAGGGACAGAATCCACTGATCTCAGCTCTGAAGTCATGGATCTGGACACAGCTATCTTGTCAGAATGCTCGTCTGGCTTGTCTTCCAGGATGTCGTCAACATCTTTCTCATCGGGCTTGTCAGACTTTCCTTTCTTCTTTTTCTTCTTGGATTTCTTATCTTCTTCATGTCCGTCCTTCTCTTTCTCATCTTCGTCGTCAGAGGTGCCAATCCCTGCCGCCTTGAACTCTTCGGCCAGAGCCTTGCGATGTTCGTGGCCTAGACTCTTCCACTCTTCGGGGGTGAAATCTTTTGGTCTTGTCGTCTTCAAGATCCTTCTGCCATCCCGTTTGTCAACTCGGTATGGTCTTCCTAATCTGTCTAGTTTCACCCATTGTCCTGAATCATTATGGTATATGATACCGTCACCGGCAGACCCGCAGCGAACGGAGGAAACACAGTTCTACACTGAAGTCAGCAAATTCTGGGAACACTGCCTCTAGACAAAATCCGAGATTCGGATTTGGTCTAGAGGCAGAATTCGCGAATTAACTGGCAGGTCACATAGAAATGTCAGCATTTGCGGTCAGCTTTCAACCATGCACAGCTTGCACCTGGAAATCATGAGCCATGAAAGAAGAAGAATCTCGAGATTCTTCTTCCTTCAAACACCCAAGATTTCATGCAATGATTTAACCCATTCCACTCTAAGGCCAGACAAAAAACTGCTCGTTTATTTTTTACTGCTCACAAAAGCCACAAGCTCCAGAGTCGACATGTTGCAAAGGAAATGACGGTGGCGGATGCAACGAAACGAAATGTCATCCCCTCTTTTGTAGTCAGAAAAGACATACAAGAAAGGAAATGATGGGTCAATGTCATGGTGACGGATGCAACGAAACGAAATGTCATCCCCTCTTTTGTTCATTAGTTAGAACTAGTTAGTTAGTTAGTTAGTTAGTTAGTTAGTTAGTTAGTTAGTTAGTTAGTTAGTTAGTTAGTGAGACCCACTAGTTAGCTAGACCCACTAGTTAGTTGGTTAGTTAGTTAGTTAGTTAGTTAGTTAGTGAGACCCACTAGTTAGCTAGACCCACTAGTTAGTTAGTTAGTTAGTTAGTTAGTTTGTTTGTTAGTTTGTTAGTTAGTTAGTTAGTTCGTTAGTTCGTTAGTTCGTTAGTTCGTTAGTTCGTTAGTGGGTTAGTTCGTTAGTTAGTTAGTTAGTTAGTTAGTTAGGTAGTTAGTTAGTGAGTTAGTTAGTTAGTTAGTTAGTTCATTAGTTAGTTAGTTAGTTAGTTAGCTAGCTAGTTAGTTAGTTAGTTAGTTAGTTAGTTAGTTCATTAGTTAGTTAGTTAGTTAGTTAGCTAGCTAGTTAGTTAGTTAGTTAGTTAGTTAGACCCATTAGTTAGTTAGTTAGTTAGTTAGTTAGTTACTTTGTTAGTTAGTTAGTTAGACCCATTAGTTAGTTAGTTAGTTAGTTACTTAGTTAGTTAGTTAGACCCATTAGTTAGTTAGTTAGCTAGTTAGTTAGTTAGTTAGAGCATGCGGTGTTTTGTACATTTTGACGTACAAATGTGCTTCGCGCCACAGCGGCGTGCCATTTTTGCGGATCAAGACTTCCAAAGTGCCATTTTTGCGGATCACGACTTCCAAAATGGCTCCGGCAATGAGGTGCTTTGTACATTTTGACTTACACGCCACAGCGGCGTGCCATTTTTGCAGTTCGCAACGTCGAAAATGGCTCCGAGCATGCGGTGTTTTGTACATTTTGACGTACACATGTGCTTCGCGACACAGCGGCGTGCCATTTTTGCGGCTCAGGACTTCCAAAATGGCTCCGACAATGAGGTGTTTTGTACATTTTGACTTACAAATGTGCTTCGCGCCACAGCGGCGTGCCATTTTTCGACATCGGAACGTCAAAAAGTGATCCGGCCATGAGGTGTTTTGTACATTTTTACTTGCTAAATGTGCTTCGCGCCACAGCCGCGTGCCATTTTTGGAACATCGGAACTTCCAAAATGGGTCCGAGAATGTGGTGTTTTGTGCATTTTGACTTGCAAATGCGCTTTTCGCCACAGCGGCGTGCGATTTTTCGCCTGTCTGCGGAACAGCTGCCTCCGCACCCTCCGCTTTAGCGAGCCTACTTTTCGAACAGCAGAAACCACGAATCATTGAAAAAACACAGCGATTCGCGATGTCCCTAACATTTTTCGCGCATGTACCTTCTTTCTAGTGACTCTACACGCGTGTTGATCTTCCATCTCTGGACTTGACATCTCTACTCTGCTCGACACCTCTACTCTGCTTTTCAACTCTGCATATTGTCGGAAGTTAGACTTCTCAACTTCCTTCGATTATATACATCCCAAAACTGATCTAGCTTCCCAAAACATCCCAAACCCATGCCAAGCAAGGTGCTTCAGCACTTCTGGCAGCAAGGCCTGATGTGGAGTGGCGGGTGTGGAGAATGACAAGTACCCCTCATAAAAGAAATCTAGAGCCTCAAACATGGTGTTGTTGTCGTAGCACGCCCACAAAACAGCTATAGGCAACAAACTGATCGGTTCCATCCTTTCACCATGAACAACTGCTGTGGCCCAAGTGGGCAGTCATGGAGAACAACAGCACTCATGTCTAATGCAGGTTCTGACAGCCAGGACGACTTCATGGCCGTAAAAACGATCTTCTCAGTTCCAGGGATGTCGCTTCTGCTCTGAAATCCATTTAAACCGATCAGCTGGTATCCTCAGAATTTTAATCATGCCCATGTATGTATAAGGTGATTCAAATCAGCATGTGATCATTTGAACTTCGAACATGTTTTGGTGGGACTAAGATTTGCTCCACATCGCTTGCGCCACGGAGCCCGTAATCATTACGGTGAGGCAGATGTACTGGTCTAAGAAGGTAAGGCCCAACTTTACCCAAATCAGCTTTGGTGATGTAGGACCTAAGGGATTCACAAGCACTAAAGAAATGTGTTTTTCAGAGTACTGTGAAATCACTAGTTTTATAAGCCCGTGACACTCCATGCTCTTCAAGGAAGCTGGTTTCAACCCAGCTGTAGAATGCAGCCGCTGTATCCTGTCACATGTAAACATGAGACATATGATCAATATGGTGCGAGATTGAAATAAAATAGTCCTTGTCTTGAAGCTTTTCATTTAAAAAGGTGTCATAGCACTTCCCATTCAAGGATGCATGCCTCAAAACATGTACCATACAGATTTTGGAGTGAAGTTGATCAGAGATTGGTTTGAACAAAATTTATCCAGGGTACCAATCTTCAAAGAGCTTCATGTGAAGCATGGCTAAAGTATCTGGGGGCAAGGTTACCACTGGAGCATCGGTCCCTTTCTTTGCAGCTTTGGCCTTGCCACTGCCACCACCAGAATCTTTCCGTTTCGAACCTTTCGGAGGCATCGATCAGATATTGAAGAGAACCTGGCATTGACGAGCCGGTCGATGACTGCGGGCAGGGGCATGACATGCGAATCTGCCGGAAAGGATATTTTGTGGACCTAATTGAATCCCCCTAGTTTTGAAACATATGATGAATCATAGCATGCAACTTTTTTGAACAAATTCTTCATATACTGAGTCTCCAGTCATATATTGAGTTTGATCCAGCTATGTTTTTTCTTTGAGCCAGGTCATCCAACGGTTGTAATGGAGATACCTGGTTTTGCGACGAAATGCCATCCAATGTCACGATTTTGCGACGAATCACCCCCTAACTGTTTGATTTTGTGACGAATGTCCATCAGTTTGTGACGATAATGATCTGAATTCTTCACAAAACAATTTGAAAAAACAAAAAACATGTATAAACCCAGTGGTTTGTGAAAACCATGCTTATCACAATTGCACCTTAGCTTGAATGAAATCGTTGTGTGAATAAAGTGGTCCGTTCTATTCACAAAACTTAGACCCAGAAGCTTGAAACGATTTGGGAATAAACAAGAAACACTGGAAGTATGGGGATGGGTTCCCCATGAACGGATTCATGAAGAATATGGACATCTTTATTCACAAACTTCGATGGTATTGGCAAAGCTATGTTGTGAAGAAATCCTGCTTCGCAAACACTGATGGTTCACCTTCCAAAAAGCTACCCCAGCGCAGCCCCATGCTCTATTGACAGTGGGAACTGGCAAAGCATTGCTGATGTGTCTGTAACCTTTCCATTGCGCAATGTTTCCCGATATACGGAACCAATAATAACAAAAACAGTTTGAACATTTTTGGGGTGTTCTAAGAATTAAAACAGTTTCAAGCTGCAACAGACATCGCAGCTTCAGTCACTATGTTAATGGCTTCAGCCATCGGCACACCGTTTGCCCAAAGCCTAGCTGCAGCTCTGTAAATGGCTGCGTTGCGCCGCACTCTCCTGTACCGTTTGGCATCAGGACCATTAGGCCGCTCACGAACAAGCCGCATTACATTTGGTGCCTAGGGCTGGCGGTGGGCTGACCAATGCGATTAGGTCTATGGATTAAACATCCCACCCACCATTAAAAGTTTGTTTCGGTTTGCCACTGGGGCGGGATATCCATCAACAGTATCTGATGAGAACCAATGAAAACTTTCAACAAATATAAAGACATATCTTGGGGCTGGACAGCTTCCAAATTTTGCCCCAATGGCCGTGGACCACCATGCACCATGGACCCCATGACCAACAGCAGGCCCAGGATGAAGCAAAGCCCTGGCAGTTGAATCAAAGGGTAAGACAATTATAGTAGTGATTGATATTATTGATAGAATTTTACTGGCCCCCCACCATGAGACGTCAGCGAAGTTCTGGCGTCGATAGTTGTTTGTCACAATGGCTTCCAGCTCATTGGCAGTATCAAACATATCCCAAGGGTATTGACCTAGGCAATAAACAAATGATTTGGAGGATTGAAAACTGATTATGCACCAAAAATTGTTTGGGCCCCAGCGAAGCATGGCAGCATATCTCAGCTCATCAGAATCCGCAGCAAAGGGAGCTTCAACAAATACTGCACAGGGGCTGGTGGGGTAAGCGCAATTTCACAAACCAACCTGTTTTTGTGGTAAACTTAAATATCATCAATTTACTTTTAAGTAAAATTCGGTTCTTGTACAAACATCAGTTCTCAGAGATTCAAATTGGAAATCATGACCCTTTTGAATGAAACCAATGAGAAATCTATGTACCAATGAACTGGGAGTTGAAAACTATTCCAAAAACAATCTGCCCTATCCTGGAGGAGAATACCACTGGACTGTTGCTGCTTCGTTTGCAGGCATGAAGAGGATGGGTCGACCCATCCAATCAGAATCGGACATCCATTGTTTCATCCTGGAAGGGTACAGTTTCTATTTGGAAGTGGTGGATGGAAAACCACACTTGGTAACCTGTTGGAATATGTTGGGATATATTGGGCGATGGAATAATATGCTCTATGTTCAAAAAATCCCCCAACCCAGTCCGGATAATCACATCAGCACCACTGGGTGTGTATCCAATCCGTTTCCAGAACGAATCATCACATGCTTCCCGTTGAAGACCTGATCGGAATGCCGGATGCGGGACACGAGATCCACTCTTAGGAAGGTTGCCCAAAACACCTGTTGGGGAAAAACACTAAGTGGCAAAAAACATTGATATAAATAAATCGAGGTTCCACTATCTTCCAGCCTTTGTAAGTAAAACACATGCGGTGCCCCAGGTCCTCCCACCCCAAGTAGCTGGGCATAGGCAAAATGTTCTGCAAAGAAATTTTTCCTTACATGGTTGCGGTTTCTTGGAAACGGTTTAAAGTTAGAGTCAGACCCATTAAATGAAGTAAACCGATTATACACAGAAATGTAAAAATGTAAAAGGTTGAGCGAATCTAAGAAATGTTGGCAAGGACTTGGCCCCAGTACCCAGTAAAGAAATATATATAGATATAAATAATCGGAGGGTGTGACCATATTTGGGTAGGTCCTGCTCTACATTTCTCATTTTCTCAAAACCCCAAAACAATAAGGCATAAGTTAGGCACCAGTCCCTGAACTGAGACATAATCATCACCTTCTTAATTTTCTCGTGTGGTCGGTGCGTTGGGACTTCCATGAACTTGTGCAGGGCGTTAACAAAAGCAACTGGAGTAGTAAGGGGGCTATGGCCAGATGACAGGAAAGATACTGTGCAAGCACCCAGGCGTTTGTTAGCAATTTGTTGTGAGGCCCATCGCAATATGCAATTGTTCTTGAGTTCTTTGCGGCAATTCTCTCCTTGGAGATAAAGGTGGGTGGCCCTGAAGTCCTACCCACGCTGCATAAGCAGGGACATACCATGTGAGATGATCTCAGCAGAACGGCTGCTGTTACAAGTCACAAAGTGCGGGCTCAGAACTGTCAAGGCAAGGAAACCATGAATGAGCAATGTGGTGGAGCTCATGCGTGGCCGTACCCACGATGCAAACTCCTTGCTCTGCATGGCCTGGCAAAATGGCCACGAATGTTTTGCAGCATCCATGCTGTCAAGGATGGCGGCCACGATTGCTGGGCACCATGATGAAGCTGAAATACGGCTCATGCTTCTGGATTCCCAATGAATTTGCCTATCTCTATACTGACGAGCAAGGTGCCGTTGCAGCTGCGCTACTTGCGCCCTACGGCCTGGCAAAAGTCTACGAATGATTGCCCTGCGTCGGAGACACTGACTGCATCGAGCATGGTGGTTCGTCTTCCAGATTCTAAGCAAATCCTTGAAGTCAGTCATCCATACCTGTCCCCCAATACAGATGTAGTTCCGAAAAGTTGAACATGCCATTGGGGGGACAAACAACTATACAGAAAATATCAAAGGATATCTACAAGATGAATTGAGGCGAAGTTACATTTGCAAAAATCTTTCGGCCAATATGATCATCAGGATGTTGGGATTGACATTGACGATGGTAATCCGCTATGCTCGCTGCTGGGAGGTGTTTCATCTTACTGCGATCCATAGTTTTGGGATCAAATCGATGGTTTCCTGACGAGGTCTTTTGTTACTATTGAGTCCATCTGGGATAGGTTCAGCAGCTTCATGGTAAAGTTTCATCAGGAAATGGTAGCCCTTCTCCCTAACTTCGGATATGGGTTTTGATTCTTGGGGAGTAAACCGCATGTTGTATGGACAATGTTCCTCACCATCGATCACAGCTTTCATCATTTTTTGGAAACGATGCTTCCCAACACCCAGAAGTTTTATAAAACTCACCCGGCACATGGAGTGACCCATAAACTTGATGCAACGAGCCCCTCTGCAGGCCACACGATCCTGCGTCTTCAGCATCGAAAAAACCTGGGAGGTCCAATTGGGCTGCTTAAGAAAGAGTTTCGAAGGATTTTTTGGAACATATGCAATACTTAATTTGTGAAAGCTTTGTGGAAAATCTTCATGATGATGAGGAACATGTGCATCCTACTCTAGCTTTGTCATGGCTTCCAGTAGCTTCCGGATCTTGAGGACTTCATCAAAAAGAGCAATGTTCTTGTTGAAAGGATGGAAGCACGCTCCAAAACATCCACAATGGGGTTGCACTAGTACCCTTTCTTCAGCGACTTCTGTTTGATGAACCCCGTTGACACTCGCCTTTTCTGGACAGGCACCCTTGAAACCACTTGTGCCTGGACCTCCTGCTCATCATCACTCAGGAGACAGACAGGAGTGAGGTTCTGCAAATGGTTCTTCATGAGCCTTTGATGGCACACGGTGGGCATTTGGTGAAAACGTTGATCATACTGTTGATGGTTGTTTTACTGTGTATACAATATGCAGGGATATCTATTTATATTGTTGTTTCCCGGCATATTGTATACACAATAAAACAACCTATTTACAAACAAATAAATGTGTATACTCCAACATATCTAAATTGATATGTACAATTTCATCTCCTTTCCTGAAAAGGGGTTTGGGTTGGGTACCCTGAGTTTGGAGTGAAAATTGGTTTTGTTACCTTCGATACCGGTGTCATCCAAGATCAACAAACCTTTTAGTCTATTTAGTCTTGGAAAAAAGAAAAAACATTGCTACAATACAAACTGTGATCCGAATTCCGCATTTCCAAATCCAAATCCAAAAACCCAAAACCAAAGTCCCAAGAACCCCAAACCTTTTAGAGGACATGGTTGTGATCCTTTGTGCATCCACTGGTGGTTTTGATTTCGGATTTGAATTCCAATTATGGATTTTGTCTTTGGGATTTGGATGGGTCCTGTGTTTCTGGATACCGGGCCATTTTTGATGGTGGTACTTGATCAGGGGTCTGCCAACTGAAAGCACACCTTATGTTTTCAGTTCGAAAACTGATAAATGCAAAATGTAAAAATATAAAAATCAGGTAGATATATAAATATTTATACTTGGTTCTGGTGTCTTGGGACTTGTGCGAGGCTCAAAACCCATAGGTAAAACACTGATGACCTGGGACTTGCCAAAAAAACTTTAAAAAAATGGTGATGACTTGGGACCCGGGGCTGTGTTACGCTTTTTTTTTGGAACAATGAGCCGGGAATAGTGGTCAAATAAAGGTATATTACTCCTAAGTCATTTTTGAAACACATGAAAAGACGATACCAACAAAAATCAAAAATAAAAACGACTTTGCGAACCGATCGACACCCTTGCAGCTCATGTCTTGGGACTTTTTCACGTCGCTTTTCACGTGTCTGGAGATTTCATCCAATCTCATCCAATTTTTTCATCTGGTTTTTCCAGATGGGAACGTCTGCATGATTTGGCTCTGCAACCATGTGTTGTTTGAGCACATGCTTAATGCATTTTGCCAGGCATTCGATGGGAGAACGGCCAAGTGCCGTGCTCCACGAAACCGACTTTGTCGATTGCCCAGGGTATCTTGCACTCCAAAAACACTTTGCTGGGTGTCTGTTGACACCAGCCCCAACAACAGGAGGGAGCCAAAGTAAAGTGACCCCTTTCTCATCCTGCAACTTTTGCAACTGCTGCCATTCTGGTGATTGATCGTAAAGCTTCGGCTTCGCCATTCCTGACGCAGCAGCTTTTGGGTGCCCCTCGGAGGTGGCCTCATCGGAAGCAGCCATGTCATCCTCTTCAATTTCACTCTCCACATCCTCCAGCCCACTGCTGGCCGCGGCTGAATCATCTGAATTGCTATCGTCTTCTTCCATCTCCTCATGATCCATAGGAAGCACGCCTTCAGGCGCAAGCATATGATTTTCATCCTCTTCGTGTTGCTCCTCCTCATTGTCTTCTTCCGCGCCACTTTGTTCTGCTGGACCGCTTTCTCCGTCACTATCACCTACAAGACTTAAACTCCCAGGTCACTGTGCAAACGCTGTGCAAATTAATGAATCCCAAGTCATCTTAAAATTGATTCATATTTTGGAGATGATATCCCACTTTTTTTCGTCCGCCCTGCCCCCCCCTAGTGTCTTGGGAGTTGCCGAAGTATACCTCTGAAACTAAAGAATCCCAAGTCATCTTAAAATTGATTCATATGATGTATTCATGAATCCCAAGTCATCTTGTGATTGGTTCATCGCATGAACCCCTATTGGGCCCCATGATGTTAACAAATTTCCCAAGTCATCTTAAAATTGATCCATCGAATGTAAATTCATGGGCCGCATGATGTTAACAATTTCCCAAGTCATCTTGAAATTGATCCATCGCATGTAAATTCCTGGGCCGCATGAT
>OMLO01004579.1_pt1 | contig 11570 bp, 3 predicted proteins | sample 1674811 | NCBI WGS metagenome assembly OMLO01 (sample SAMN06265003, study PRJEB25207) | coral metagenome | isolation source: Coral host | place: Mexico:La Bocana,Puerto Morelos, Mexico | collected 2008-11-13 | reverse complement strand
TTTGTTCAGTTGGCAGATTTGCACATTTTTGTCGTTCCCTTGGATTTGTGGCTCGAAAAATATCGAACAGCCTTTAACAATATTGCTTTGGAGTCGGTTTCCGCAGGATTTGTCAGGTAATTGTGTCGTTTTTCCGTAAAATGGAAAATAATTAACAGGTTTGCTAAAACGAAAATGTCCGTTCGTGAAAGCTCGTTCAATTCAAGCTTCGTTCTGTCCTAAACTTGTCTTAATTCAAATGCTCTTAGGGTTCAGCCGTACATTTCTTTGAACTATCTGCGAGATCACATCGAGGAACAACTAGGCCCAGAAGTTGTGCCAGAAGATTATGTGTTTCTTAGATCTGTTGGAAGATGTATGGCTGTGGTGAGTGTTTAGAAGTGTACATGTGTGTAGTTAATAGCATATTGTTGTGTAGGAAATACAATTACGAAACCTGAAGATATTAAGATCTGTTCTCGAAAGTACACAAAGCCACTTTTGTATGTTTTGGGCGAGATTTAAGGATCAATGTATGTATTTAAGGATTTGATTTTGGATCTTCCTTGAAATAACTATATATTGCTTATTGTTTCTACATGTACACATCTTGTTTTTTAAGAGAGTTTTGCATATTGGTGTATAATTAACTTGGAAAACATCTGCTAGCCAGAACGACAATACCTTAAGCTGTAAATTACCTATTAGTTAGGTTTTGCAGATTTTAATTATTTATAGGTCCTCGAACTTTCCAATTTCACCAGCGCGGGAGTTCTCAAAAGACAGGCAGCTGTTATGTCAACTTTTAGCCCTCTTATTATAAAATATGACAACTCAACCTTGATCCAGCTTTTCTTTGTGAGCTTTTCATTACGTTCTGTCACTTTTCGAGATATTCTTGTACTTTCAAGCAACGATTGTTCACGAAATGAAAGCTTATCGTGCTTGGCTATAAATGTTCTTCCCAAGGATAAATTCTCATCATTTATTGCCGTATTAACAAATGTCTACATTGAGAAGTTAATTTTTGTGTTCAATATTCAAATGTCTTCTCTGTTTTTTTTTCCTCTAAAATACATGTACATTTTTACAATACCCAATTGTATATGAATAAGAAATAAACCTTTTTGGGAACTGTGCATGTGAGATGCTGGACTTTATCATTGCTTTTTTATTGAATTATTATTATTATTATTAAATTTAAAGAACAGCCATTTGAAAACAAAAAAATATATAAATCAGTGACTTGCTCATTGTGAAAGTCATTTTTTTTTGGCCCTAAGTACATATTTAGTCAGCCAATTTCTTATTTAAAATTAAAGGATTCCTGCCTTTCTTTCTACAAATTAAAACACAATTTTATGTTATGGGGTTTTAGTAGGATTTTCCACTCTCTTAGGCCCAGTTCAGATGTTGTGTCTGCCATGCCGAGCTAAAATGCAATTCGGTTCTACTATAGTATGGCAGGAAAACAAATCTAATTTAGACGAGAGGCCAGCCAAATTCAGTATTGACTGAAGTCTTGTAACAAATCTCCCCCTAACACTTCCTTGGAATGCAATATCGCCTAAACACTTTAATTTATATGCACTGTACTTTATGAAGTTTGTTGGGAGTGGCAGAAGCACGGTGCTTGAATTATTGCCAACCAGAGTTGTGTAGCATGGCAGAGCTTGTCAAAGCTAATTAATTGTTTGCTGAAATTAACTCAAAAGTTTGATTCAGATGCCGTGCTTTTGTCATTCACTTAATTGCTGAATTTAGTTCAGCACTGCAGAAGCACAACGTCTGAACTAGGCCTGTGCATGGTAATCCTCTGGAACGATAGACTTACGTGTTTGAACTTCTGTTTAAAGTAAGGTAACTGGGAAAAGCACTATAAAAGTCTTTTATAAAAAATTTGACTCTTTTTGAATGCCAATTTCTGGTTCTTTCATTCAGATAAAAGAAAACCAAGAGCGCCTACTCAAGGCTAAGGACTTTTTACCCCCTGTGGTAAGATTGTTTCCTTTATCTGTTGAAATACAGGATTGTTATTTTTTAATAATGCTTGAATCTAAAAATCATGTCAACATGACAAGGGAAACCTACATGTATATACTTACAAGTATAATCAGGTATATGTTTGCTTAAACAAGGCTCTTTAAAATTTCCAAGTACAGTAGTTACCCTCACAAGACCTACATGTTAGGTTGCCATTAGCTTCATGAACATTTAACGGTGCTTTCATTACAATTTGAAGTTGGTGGCTGCCTTGATATGATATGGCACTTGTGAGAGAGCAATAAGAGAGTCCTGCAACAACTCCTTCTAGAGCCAGTTAATTTTAATTTTTGAAAATACCAACACCATCCCTGGTTATTCACATTAGAATACACTGCCAGCCAGGGATCTGGTGGACGTTGTGACTATTGACATTGACTGCCACTTGAATATGAGCAAAAGACTATTTGATGCTAAAATACATTGTATTATGTTTAGATATTTGTCCATGGACATTATCTGTCCTGAGTATCTAACAGTTTTCCGAGAGTGTAGGCTGCTCAAGGAAAGGATGTGAGCTTTGAGGAACAGTAATGTCCAGGAACTAATATTTGACCACATTTTCACGCAAAATGGAGGCTATTGTGTTTGATGTCCATCAAATATTCTTTAGGGCATATCCAGTCAATTGAGTCACGTTTGGACAAATCGCATGCAAACAAGAAAGCAGCCAGCATTTGATAATGTGGAACAAACAAAATTAGTTTCATCGATACTTACTATTCATTCTATTAATTTATCATTATAACAACAAAAGTGCACAGTAATGTATTTAATGTACATCTTAATCTTCTTGTAGGCCTACAGCCCAGAGATCTTTATTCTTCCTGGAACCCATGACGCTGTAGCTAGGCCAGTGGAGAATGCTGCAAATACCATTATACAAACTCATGGCCTTACAACAGGTGTGCAGTAAAATAATTCATTTTTTTGTGAAAACTTTTATTGAGAGCTTTACTTTTTTAAAGTTCACCAAAGTTCAAAGTTGAAATAAAAAAATCAAAATGAACAAGTTTATACAAGGGATGAATTATCCATCTTCAGAGACAAAACAATAGTCTGCCTGATTCATCTTAGTTTGTACATTTTCACAACATGCTGACAGATGAATCAGTTGAAGACAAATTTTGACACATTTTTTTTTTCCAAACACTGCATTTACACGGACACCTATATGTACATTATTTATCCATCTTTTAATAATAATTATAGTCTTCAAAATACGTTCAGTACCAGAGTATAATTTTTCTAGTGCTGTTCTACAACTTTGAACAGTCTGTCACTCTTTGGATTCATTTCAGATGTGCATGTAACAGTAAGAACCACAAAGTTACAACCACCTTATATAATACAACAAACAGTACCACATGAAAGTAATGCTCAATAGCTTTCTTTGAAATGGTCACACACTAGAGTTTCATTCACAGATGTATAGTTAGAACAACATTTTTGTTACCTTTCAGTTGAGAGGCCAAAACTGATTCACAAAGTTTCAACAGACCTTTATAAAGGCTTTTTTTAAACTAATTCTGACAAATGTTACAGTTGTAAGATCTACATACTATATTTGAAACAAAATCTCTGTTTAATATTTTATTTTAAATTAACACTTTTTTATTCCTTTGAATGATTTTTTCCCCAGCTGGTATGGCCTCCATCCAGCCTCACCAATTACCACAACCAGGATATCCAGTCGGATATATGCAACATCCACAAGCCCTGCCAAACATGCTGCCTGGGGGCTTTTTACCCCAGCAGTCTGGCCAAGTGGAGCAGATGGGTTTGCAAAGCAGAGAGGCACCTTTTGTTGATCGCACTCAGCGGACCAGCAGGTCTAACAAGTCAGTATCTGATGATGAGGATAGCAGTGACTATGAGAGACCACAAGATGAGGGAAACCAAGAAGTCACTGAGAGACATCAGGCATTAGAGGACAGAAGCAGTAGGTCTCCAGAGAATGATGGTGGTAATGAAGGTGATAAACCAACATTGATGGACAGGACAGAACATAGAAAGAAGCTGAAAAAAGCAAGTCAAGATGAACAGGAAGAACAAGAACGGGAAGCTTCTACCAGTGTTCCATTAAAGTCGAAAAAAAATCGGATGCAGAAGAAAGGAAGTAGCAGCTCATCAGGAAGCAATCAGTCAGAAACTAAGACTGTTAAGTTCATTCAACCAGAGGTTTATCAGAGCCTTCCCATTCCTGGTCAGGGGGGTGTACTGATTTCTCCTCCTACACCAATTCCCTCTGGTCGAGTTATTTCGTCCCCGTTACCTGCACAACATTTTGAACCAGTTACTGGTTTTCCTGGGAAAGAGAGTTCCTCTGAGAAAAACAATGATCCAAATGGTGAAGATGATGGAAAAGATGCAATGAAAGCAGAAAAGAAGAAAAAGCCAGCCGAAACCAAAGGAGGTAAGAAGAAAAGACGAGAGAAGTCACGGTCTCCTTCTCTGGAGCGAACACAGCCCAAAGAACACTTCAATCAAAAAGAAAACAATGGTGATGTTATATATGAGGATCATGATGATTCAGCTGTGTATGGTGAAGTGACGATGAGTCGAGTTGAATCCCCTCCAAGTTTGAGTGAAGTTGAAGAGAGATCAAAGTTTGTTCAGTTTCCTTCACCAGCTAAGGGAACAAGGAGACCACCAGTACCTGATGATGAGTATGGCGGCAATGCTTTTGATAATGGAGCACAAGAAATGTAAGCTTTTTTCATGCACTCTTAGTCCTGAATCATGATTAATTGTACATGTGCATGTTTGTGTTTCATTGTTGCATGCATTATTGTAACCAAAATAATTTGCAATCAGCCAATCAGAAGTTGTGTCTACTTTCCTGATATCCTGCGATATCAAGTCTGTGACCTGATATGTCTATGTTGTACTTAAAAATTAAATTCAGGTAAAAATAATTTTAACCTAGTTTGATTCTCAATTTCCTTTGTCTTCTAACCCTAAAAAGGGTTAAGAGACAAAGGAATGTACTGTAGTCTTTACCTGAATTTAATTTTTAACTACAACATCTACAATAAACTGGTCACTTGGCCAAATTTGGTTGTGATTAATACATAGTAAGATACTTTTTTGGTACACTTCAATTGCATGTCGTGTTCATTTGGTCTTACAGTTAGTATTATGTTTGGCTCAGCTATATGTAGCCCTTGACAAAATTGAAACATGTCTTGACCAAACTTGTGTGATACTGTGTTCTGGTAAAGTGTACAAAGAAGGTACGATTAGGTATCTAAATAGTAGCCTGTGAGGAGCCACTCTTTATTCATAGCAGCATTATACACAAAAAAGACTTGTCGCAAGACCATGCTTTTTGTTAGTGCAGTGAGAGGTTTCATTATGTATTCCTTACTTTTGTTTTTCTTTAGGAATAACTCATATGAAGGAGAAGAAATTCTCAATATCTATGCCCCAGAAAACCAACGATTTGCTGCAGAAGATGATGGTCAAAACAATCAAGGCGTTAACAGTTCTAGTTCAGACGACAACAAGAGTACTTTAAAGGACCCACCTAAGGTTGAAGAAGATGCGAAAGCAGCAAGAAAGGTTCCCGCCAATAAAATAGGCGCCAAGGATGGTGCAAAAAAAGATGGTGTCAAGGCAAATGCTGCAAAAGGGAAGAAGGTGGTGAAAAAGCCGGCAAAGAAACCAGTAGAGACTTTAGACGAGAAATACAAAATTCCTAAGGCCCCCACCCCACCACCCATGAAATACCCGGAAAGAGGTAAAAACGAGTTTGGGAAAGACACAACATCCGCTAAGGATAGGAAACGCCGCGAAGTTGAAGAGTTGAAGGCTGAGTTGAGGAAGGTGAAGAATGCCAGGGTGGAAACTGAAAAAGAGAGGGAGTCTAAAGTGCGTCGAGCTAAGATGTTACAGAATCAGATGCTGCAGAAAAAGAATCAGTGTAGGTGCTAGTTGTACTTGTAACAATGTTGATGACAGCAATTACAAGTACCAAGCAAAAAAATCCTGCATGAGAAAAATTGACAAAAAATAATCACTGCTTTGAAAAATTGCCCCTGCCCCCCCCCTTCTCCCTTCTAGTCCCCTCCCCCCGCAAAAAAATGGCGTTGTCCCTGTCTAACCACCTGTCTTCCTGCTGGGAGTCTTCATGAACTCCCAAGGAGCCTTTTGTGAAGATTTGACCACTTGGTGGTGAGCATATTATTGTGTTTCTTCCAGTAACGTACATGTAATATTACAAGAGTGAATTCATAATCCAAGCTTGAGGAAGTTTAAAGAGTTAACTTACGATTATGCGTGGACCTCGATTGAATGAATGCCTGACGTGTACGTTTTGCTATTCAGGCCAAAAAATATTGATATAAATTCTTTCACTTTCCTGTCCATGCAGCAAAGAATATTTGGAAGAAGAGGTTTTTTGAGGAAAAGAGGAAGACAGCTGCCTTAGAAGAACAAGTTAACAGACTAAGGCACGAGGTTGATGCACAGCACAAGACCTTGATGTCGTATCTGGAAAATAAAGGTATGTTATGTTAACGAAGATTACCGGCCCTAATTTACAGTTACATACATGTATTATAATAAACAAACGCAATTGCACCTAGTCAGGGGTCAAGTTAAGGCCCACATATGATAGGTGTACTATAGAGGAGAAAGCGAACTCTGTGTAGCCATTTTGCCAGTAACTTGTTGTCAAGAAGAGTTGTAAGTTGAGCAGAATCGCGCACAACTTTCTACGTTTTCGCGACTTGGTACACAGTGTGGTATGTATTAGCCAGAACAACCGTGGAGTCAATTCTTTCTTTTGTGCGGTACCGTTGTGGCTCTGGGATAAGTTATTGGACCATAAAACTCCTTGACGAAAAGAAAAGAAGAAAAAGAAAAACGAAGAAGAAAAAAGAAAAAGAAAATAGAAGAAAACATTTGAAAGAAAGTAAAAGAAAACCTCAATTGAAAAATACCTTTTCATCCACGTGTTTTGCTTTTCGTAATAATTTTGTCACGTCCAGTGTATTTTCTTTCTTTCTCAACCGACTCAAAGGACGCTTGGAACTGAATTGAAGGTGGATGTGGTTGTAAAACTTTCTTATATATGAACCAAACTGAACAGTGAACAAAGATAAATAGCTGGGATTAAGCATTATTAACGTGGGTTTCTAGGTAAAACATGTACACACAATGTGGTTATGAAGACTGCAGTGTAGACGTGGCGAGTGGTAGTTAAAACTCACAATCGGCAGAGAAAAGTAATTTCCACTTCACTAAGTTGTACTCTATTTGGGCAATATCTATACAAAGTGTTCAGCAAGGATGTTTTCTCAAAAGACTTGTAATTTCATGGATTTTCTTTATTGTTTGTGTAGAACGAGAGGGGAGCAAACCACAAGCAGGAGGAGACTTCAGGTCGCCATCAGAAAAGGTAAAAGATAAAAATGTGCCTGGAGGAGGGGGGGACGCCCATGTAAAAAGACGAGGTGCTCGTCGTAGCTTTTAGCGGTTGCGGTGGTGGTTTTGGTAGCTCTTAGGGTGTTCAGCCTCGAAAGGTCCACAGCGGGAGCCTTTATGGTCGCTTTTAGGGCATTGAGCCGGAAAAAAGTCAGTGTCAGTTAACAATTAGTTCTAGAATTGGAGTCTCAAAAAAAAACCACACCCAAAAAAAAAAAAAAAAAAAAAAAAAAAATCTGGGTATCTCGTAGGAGTTCTTTTCGAAATATCCTTTTTCAATGGGTGCCATCCCTCCCGTGCATGGTATCAAAAACGACTAACTATAAGATAACTATATTTCTTCATAAAATACAATGCAAGTTTATTGCGTCATACGCGTACCTTTTCAGGCGTGACATCACATGTTTAAATGACACCAGCTAATTTAAGGTTTTCTACATAAGTTTAAGACTGGATCATTAGATAATGTATTTCAAGAGTTTTCATTGGCTTAGCCATCATGTGCTAGGAGCCATGACACTATGCTCCACAAATATGATAAGCGTACGCGTGATGTTTCGCGGCGTTTTTTTTATCTTTATTAATTTTAGTTTTCTATATTTTGGACAATTAATCTACTCGTGCTTTGTCTGGTTACCATTATATCCAAGGCGTGCTCATAGAATGATTGTTTAGCACACAAATTTCGCACGTTATCTCGAGTTATCTGTACTTAGTTAAGTTAAAGTGGATAAAATTATGCAAGTCTTACATTTATCGCCTGCATGATGTTTGCTTCTCTCCTCAGACAAACCAGCGAATGTCTCTTGCACGATTACAACACGAGGTAGAGGAATTACGAAGAAGAATTGAAGAACTGAAAGTTAAACTAACAGCTGAGATGAAGGTTTGCTTTTCATTATTTTTTTCTTAATTTTAGCTGATATACGGAGTGCCTGGCTATCCCCCTCCCCCCCCCCCCTTCCCCCGCACTGTTACAAATCACGAACGTGTTGGCTGTTACGGAAAGCCAATCAGAAACGGGTGTAAGTGCGGGAAATCTGGCGTGTGCTGCAGCTCGGTAGACGCAACTTACCACATGCAGCGAATGCAAAGCGCGGGAAAAACGAGGCATGAACCAAGCACGTGATAAGTTTTCATTTTGCGCGTGATTAGCTGAGAGCATATTGCTCAAGTTTCAGCGAAAGAGTTGTGGAGCATGTCAGACGCGGAACAGGTCAAATGCGATTTGAAACACTGTAATTTACACTGTTTATCCTCTTTACAGAATCGCGACGCTGCCCAAAAGGAACTGAAAGAAATACGCCAAGATTTGTTGGAAAAGAAGATCAACCTTACTCTCACCAAATCGCAGAAAAGCTTGACAACTTTAGCAAACCCAGAGAATATTGCTGTGTGATTATTCGTGAAAATAAAAAGAAATATATAGTGTTGATACATCGCGAGTGGCAGAACCCTTGTAGCCTTGTTTTTTATCGTTGCGTGACGAGGGTGATTTGCATGATGAACAGTTCACTTCAAAACATCGTTCTCAGGCTTGAAGATGTCGCATCATCGAAACTAGGGTTGATGAACAGAACGCTCCTAAGTCGTTTCGTTTTAATTATTTGGACTTAAGTAGTCAAGATATATTGTGAATACTAGCAGTATTTATTTACATTCAATATCATAAATTGTTAGAAGCATACAAATGGTGTTTTTCTCGTATAGCAGTTTTCATATTTTGAACGAAAATTTGGCAGAGGGCTGTAAACCCTTCTGTCCAGGAAGTAGGTTTTAAATATTAAAGATCATATTTTGTGTTGTAATAAATTATTGTAAATAAAACGGTTTTTTTACAAAGTCAACCGAGGTTTGTTGTTTGTGTGCTGTATTAGACATTGATGTTTGTGTCCATTGCGTTTCACAAAAACTGAAATTACAGCAAATTACAGCAATTTATTTCAACAAGATCACAGCAAAACATGTTAGTTTTCTTTACAAAACTTCTGTATACAATCGCTTTTATTTGTTTTAATCAACGCTTTTTCTTATTTATCACGAAACAACGGTCAGGTCTTCCTCAAATGAGTCAAATATATTTTACTTAACGCCATTGATAGGTGCTATTTCCAGAACAAAGCTTATCGACAACCAAGTCTGGCGAAAGATTAGGTGGCCTATTCTTCAATGGATTAAAGTTGAAAATAGGTTTCAACTAGCATCGGTAATGAATAAATTTTCTTCAAAGGAAAAACCACAAAGGATTAAACCATAAAACACGAACAAAGAGGATTAAGGTCGGGTGAAAGGAACTTGAGAATTCTGGCCAGCGACCTTTTTTGAGATGCATCCTTGCTGTTTTCTTTGATGTTTGAGTATGCAAATTCGGATGGAATTCTTATGTGAAAATGCAGTTTTTCTAATTAAGAAAATTCAAAGGTAGACCCGCTCGCCAATATTCCAGCAACGCGTGATTGGCACAAGCCAAAATTTCGACTCGTAATGCATAGCAATGGAACAAATAAAGCAAAAACAATTCAGCGCCTCCTTTTGCCTTAACCGATGTTTTGCTTTCGCCGACTGAGTGTCTACGTAAGCGAAACTCAAATCACACTTAGACAAAGAATACGATTGTGTTTCATAATCATATCAATCATTTCATCATTTAAGTATCTGACTCCGAAACGGAAGGAATAAATTATCGTTGGGTTTACATTATAACTAAATGAATTTGGCAAATTGCCACAAACCACAAGACAGTTTGGGTAATCTAAACGCTTTTTGCATGCAATGGCGTAGAACGCGTTTATTCTCAAACTGACACGGTAAATTTTTGTTTTCCCATTTCAAATGAGCGAGAAAAAGGCCGAAGAAGTGGTTGAGCCTCTTAAGCCAGCAAAAGATGGCGACATTCCGCTAATAGTGGGAGAGAAACCAGCGCTGGAAAAGCGACACAATGACGCAGTGAACGGTGAGCATAGCAAGTCATTCGGCGAACAAGTGAAACATTTTGAGCGAAAGATTCGCGCATACAACAAAGCGAAGGACAAAGTTAACGAAGGCGAAGCTCTGAGCAATTTAGGAATATTATACTACAAAGCGTCAAAGTTTGCCGAGGCGAGAAGCTGTCATGAAAGGCATCTTAACTTGGCCAAGGCAATCCAAAATAAACGTGCCGAAAAGAGAGCTTATTGTAACTTAGGTTGCACTTATCGACGTATTGGAGATTTAGACAGAGCTGTCGAGTGTTACGAGGAAGGGCTACGACTTGTAAAGGAACTGCAGGACAAGGTCGGAGAAGCGAAACTATTAAATAACCTCGGGAATATTCTTGAGCAGAAAAGTGACTTTGACCAAGCAGTGTATTGTCATCAGAGACGACTTCATGTTGCGAAAGAATTAAAGGATTTGGACGGTGAAAGCAAGGCTTGCGCCAGCTTGGGAAATATTTACCATTTGCTGGGGAATATCCGAGAAAGTATTAACTACTATGAAAAGTTGGTGGCGTGTCTTAAATACAAACTAGGTAAGTACAAAAATACGTGAGGTTTATCCGAAAAATATTAACCCAACATTTATGCAAATAACTGTAGTTTTGTATATAGTTGAATCGCATTTGCCTTGACAGGTAGTCGTGAGTAATTAATATTTAACATCTGTTATGAAGTAAAGATATTTACAGCGTATTAAATTCTAGATAAACTGAAATTCACTACAGAGAACATTAGGAGAGTATACTAAAACGTGCAGAGTGAAATGATGAACAATTTTAGTAAACAAAACGAAAGAATACATTTATGTATTTCAAAGGAAAATTTTCGTCTCAAAATCGAGGACTGTATGTAAATCTCTAATTTGCATTCAGACGCTCATTTTACGCGCATTTGTATTTTGGCGTTTATTATTTTTTCGTCAGTTTGCATCAAGTCATTGTACACTTCTCTTTGAGACGAATTTTTTTCAGAAACTTTTTACAAGGACATCGAGGCCGAGAAAGGCCAAACCGTTTAAGAGCATTAAATATCGCACATTTGCCAAAGTCTGTATTTGGTTTTGATCGCCATTCAACTTTATAGAACCAGATAAAGAATGAGTGTGCATGTTTCAGATAAGTACAGCGAAACCTGTACTAAGAC
>OMLO01004578.1_pt1 | contig 11572 bp, 9 predicted proteins | sample 1674811 | NCBI WGS metagenome assembly OMLO01 (sample SAMN06265003, study PRJEB25207) | coral metagenome | isolation source: Coral host | place: Mexico:La Bocana,Puerto Morelos, Mexico | collected 2008-11-13 | reverse complement strand
AAAGCAAATCCTTCGACTTGGAAACCGCTGGGATGGCCTGGGGCTTATGAGGTCTGAATTTTAGATTGAAAAGGTTCATGTGCAAACCAGATTGGGTATGAAATCATAGAAATCACTTGGGCGGGGGTTTGCTCCAGCATGTTCATTTCGAATTATATATCTGGCGCATCGGCATGGAAACATGATGAGATCAAGATGGTATTGGATACCGAGGCTGTTTTTTCAAAACAATCTTCCTAGAAACACGAGGTCAGTATGCGCTGCAAACCGTGATGAGTCCATGTAGCTAATCAGCTCGATTGATCCCTCTGGCTTTTTTAAATGAAACAATTATCTACAATGTCTCCCATGCTGAGGCTACTGTTTGGTGGGGTTGTCCAAGTGCAGCTTGTGGCGAATGGATTTGCCAAAACCAACAGCAAGCACAACAGCGGCCGACCTTGCCAACCAGGTCTGGAAATTCTTGAAGTGAAGCAGTATGTATATAAAGCCTTTCAAAAGATGTAAATAAGAACAAACTTGTTCAGAATTCTTGATTTGCCCAACAGTGAATCTTGATGTCATTGAGCAACATGGTTCAAAGGTTTCTTGGCGCAACGTGATGGACTTACCGCAAGAGAAGGAAAAGAAAGATAAGACGCACAATGAACAGGAAGAGGAGCAGGAAGAGGAGACGCGAGAGGGAGAAGAAATTACTTCTTCAGACGAAGACGAGAACCTGATGGATTCGCTGGAGAAACTTTTAGCACCTGGTCCCACGGACAATCAGATTGTGATCTTCCAAAGACAAGGCTGCATGTGAACACTCAGCGGTTAGCGGTTGTTTGCCGTGTTTCATGTTGTGAGGTCTACTAAGTCGAAGTGTCAAAAGGGCAAGGTGCGTGAAATCGAGATTTGTATAATGGTCATTGGCTGAGGCTTACATGTGAGGCCGTGGCTTCTCGTGGAGATGAAAGATGCTACAGCCGTTGCAACTGAAATCACGTCCACAGCATCCGTCCCATGGAATCCAGAGCCTTTCGAGCCACAACCAATCCCATTTTGCATGAATTTCCAGGAGGCTGGGTGACACTTCAGTCGATTTGTGTTGTCAGCCGTTGAAATAGCCCACGTTCTTGTTGAACAGGCATGAAAATGCCAAAGGCCATTCAACTATATCACACTTACTGTCGAGTTGACTTGTTTGAAAGCGTCGCTGTTCAAGTCGGTTTGGCTGATAATTGATAACACGTCGCGAAGGGCTTGCTGCCATCCATTGTGCGCATGCGTCAGAGAGACAGCGGCTATTTGTTCTTTGATCACCGTGGACGAACCTATCGCTTGCGTGATGAAGAAATCCTCTTCCGACGCGATGTCTCTCGGCCACACTATGTTGGTAACTCCATGGTCCCCCGAACGGATCGTAGGCATCTCTGATACGCCTGAAACCAAACCACTGCCACCACTATTGATATTTGAAGAAGTTGACCCTCAAGTCAATTGAAATGTCGACCGAGGCTTGGATTGCTCCTAGTTTCGGTGCAGAACTTGTAGATCGTGTGGTCACATTCAAGTTTCCGGAGGAAGATGGCGCTGTACGCTCCTGCCTTTTCTCGGTGCTGTCGCGCTTCGAATACTTTCAAAAAGCTTTAGGAAATTGGCAGGAGCGTGCTTCTGGTGAGATCGTTGTGACAGATGCAAGCACTCAAACTTTTGATCAATTCATTCGCTATTTGTACACCGGAGATGTTGATGGAGAAATGGATGTGGAAGGCTTATTGGGCTTGTTGAATCTTGCCAACAAGTATCTCTTACCACATTTGGTGGCACTCTGCATGAGCAAGATCTTGCGCACCTTGGTTGCCTCAAAGACTGTATCTGTTTTTTTTGTATCTGGAATGGTGATGCTCATGTCATGATACTTAAGTCTATCATGCCCTCAAAGGCACCGAATTTTGGCGGTGACACGCGGCATTTCATGTGCAAAATCCCCAGGTCTTCTCTCAAAAGGAGGTGTTCACAGTCAGCAGGCGGTTCTGATGGCAGACCTGCTAATTATTGGCGGCGCGGTCACTGCCTGTGGACCATTCAAAAACAAGATCATTGACGCTCTAACTTGGACATCGCATGCTTTTTGAATTTCGGTACCACACTGGTTCCACACTTTAAAGGGTTTGTTTCAACATTGTTTCTGTTGTTGGTTGAATCAACCATGGGCCCGTCAGGATTGGATTGCATGTGCCTGTCCTGAAGTGACACATAATCCAAGCTTCTTGTCACATATTTCAGCCAGATCAGTGGATTTGCTAGCGAAGCTCCTTGGTTGTCTTCATCACGATTCCACCTTATTTGAGCGCTGCGGCGATTCCAAGCGGAGAAAGGTGCAAAGTAGCCTGCAGAGGAAGTTGTGGGAAACAAGCAGTGATGTTCCAACCTGGAGCAGCAGAGGGCCTCATTGAGGCATCCCCACATTCCCGTGGCAGTTCTTGGGACCAAGGAGTGTGGTATATTGGGAAACCAATATTCCGGTTTTCAAGACAAGGGGAAGGCATGCTGGGACCTATGCCAAAAAGTCTTGCGAAGGTTGCTATTCACAAGTGCCAGAGAGGTGAAAACCTGGTGTGGTAGCAGAGCGCGACCAGAGGTCTTGAGATGTAAGTCGTTCAAGACTGCAACAAAGCAGCAGGTGGGACCGGAAAACCCATGGGTACAATACCAAGAGGTGTACATAATATATAGATGTATATCATATGGTTTCTTTGTACCTCTCTCTTATATATTGGGTTCATTTTAGGTTTGGCAGGTTCGGTGATGAACTCTTGTTTGGGACACAACATGTACTGAATGTACATTTTGGCTCAAGACCAAAATGGACTTGTAAGGTCCAAACACAAGGATTGTGTTTTTGTGATACCAGGTGTGTCCTGGTTTTCAGGTGTCCCCTGAATTTGGTGGGAGTCTCCCACTTATCAGGTGCCACCTGATCATGGCTGCCGCTGTAGCTGAGCAGGAAGCTTTGAAAGTTCAAACTTGGCTCATGGAGAACGGCATTGAATCTACAGCAGACTTCGCTTTCTGGTTCACGAACTATGAAGAAGCGTTGCAAGAAGCTGGCCGGGCGGTAGCAAACGCCTGGGAAATCGCAAGAAAGACATCGGAACCTGGTATAGCTGGACTCGTTCGGCGGATATTCGAGGCCGAGAAAGCAGGTCAAGTGGAAGCTGCACCAGTGCCTTCCCAGTCTTTGCGGATTAGGCCTACACGAGCTAAGCGTCCTCTTAGTGCTCCGGTGCCGGGCAGGCGCTCTGGCTATGAGAAGGAGGTGCAACCTTCTATGGCTATGGACGAGGAAGTAACCCAGAAATTTATGGATATGTTGCTATCAGTTGGCCAACACCGTTCTGATAATCCCAGAGCTCGTACCAACTTTAGGGCCATTATCAGAGAGGTATTGATGAGGGCTGAACCAGCCACGGTTAAGAAAGGCCTTCAGACGTGGCAGGAACTGCAGGCAGCTATGGCAACAGCATCTGTGGTTGAACTGGATGCTCACTTTCTGGCTCAGTTTGCAAGAGAATCGTCTGCGCCCACAAGGGTGTACCACGCCTTGCGATGGTTGGGCAGGAACTTCCCTCTTAGCATGGATCTCGCATTGTTGGTGGCTCCAACAAAGCAGGTGGGTGGACGGTATGGAGGGGGCAGGCAGGCCCCGGTGGTGCCTCCACCTCTCATTCACTTTTTGGATGATTTGTTGACATCAGCAGCTGACTCTAAGCAATGGAGTGCAATCCTCGCAGCCTGGATGATGATTTTCGGTGTTGTTCGTTTCGGCCACATCCAAAGATCCAACCTGGCTTTCTGGAATAATGCGGTCATGGTTTTCTTTTGCCAGAAAGGAAAACAAATTGGTACCAGAGAGGGCTTCTTCTGGTCAATTCCTCGATTTACAATGGGAGGACAGGACATCATGGCTATTTGGCTTCCTCAGGAGAAGGCTATTCGAGCAAGCATGGTAGCGCTCAAGCGCAGATTCCACCACTGTGCTTTCGATCTTGCTGAAGGGCGTCCCCTCACTATAGATGGCTTCTTGGGGGCTGTGCGTGAGCATTTGAAGGTGTTGGTCACTAATATTGGTGATCTTACGTCCTATTCTTTCCGCAGGGTCTCTGCGACGGTTTCAGCACTGGCGGAGAGGAGTGAGCCAGAGAAGATTGCCCTGGGGGGCTGGATAGACCGGGGCACGGGCTTGGCCACGACTGCTGCCAGATACAATGCACAGAAGGCTCGTCAATCTGATCAGCTAAAAATTGCCATGATGTTTGTTCTAAGGCAGCTGAGGCGAGTCGATACCTGGCATAGTGTCTCTTTGTCTATGTGTGTCCGAGAATGGAATGCTGGTATGCAGGTAGCAGACGACGCTATTGCCTCAGCTGGTTCTTGGACGTACTCAGCATTTCAGATTCCTAACATGCCCATCATCAAGGAGTTGTCCTTGGAGAAATCACAGGTGGTGCGGCTTCGTGCTAGGACTATGCTGAAGAGGCCTTTGAAGAAGGCAAGCGAGGTGGCTCCTCGAATTCGATTGGTTGAAGCTGGCAGTCTGCCGGTGAGGTCTGAGAGGGTGGCACCCTCTAGCTCGCCTACTTTGAGGCCTAGAGCCGAGCCTGAGGCAGTGTCTCTGCCAGTTTCCAGAGAAGAGTGGGCACGGCAGATGCGTGCACGTTACCCAACCGTTGAATCTGTTCGGCAAGCCAAATTGGCTGGTGAGCTGTACTCTTCGCTTCGACCAGATGTCCCTGCAAGTATTGCCAATGTCCAGATATTCGAGTCCACGGAACCTGCAGGGTCTAATGTTGAGGATTCTGCACCTGCTGCGTCTGCAGCATCCAGTGCTGCGCCTGCTGCGTCTGCAGCAGCCAGTGCTGATTCTCTCCCTACGTTGGTCTGGAAGGGAAAGGGTGAAGTGTGGTTGGGGGGTCTCCCCACCGATGACAACCTTGCCTTCATGCAATCTCAGAACATTACTTTGCTTGTCTCTGCTATGGACAAAACATCATCTGAATTGGGTGGCTACCGTGGATCCCGGGCTTTGCAACTTGCAGTACCAATTGACTCCCGTGGACGTGAACGCCAAGAGAAGTGGCTCTACTTGAGGCAAGTGTTGGTGGCTACTTTGGGTGTTGGGCAGTCTGCCTGGTTCCATTGTATGGCTGGAGTGCACCATGGTCCTATTCTTTGTGCAGCAGCAGTTGCATTTGTGCAGCGCCTTGCATTTTGGAAGGTTTATGAGAATATTGAGACACTGCGAGTGGTTGACCGTGGTGCTGTTTTGAATAGGAGGGGAGGAGCAGATATTTTCAGCTGGGCTGAAGGAATTGCTGCGGCCCCCACAGAACCCTTGAAGTTGCACCTTCCGGTCCAATGGGTAGCATCTGCCCGTCGCAATGCAACATGGCACGTTGCATCTACACGTCTTGTAGAAAACCGTGTTCAACCATTTTGCAAATGGAGGCAGAGCACTACGCAGTCTGTTTTCAAAGGTGAGGTCATCACCGCAGAGTCAGTTGCTGAGGCCGTAGTAATCGGAAGGGAATTCTGTAAGAATTGCCTTGCAGTGGTACCTGCAGGAGATCAGGCCCTAATTCGCAATTGACTCGTTTCACACTCGATTGTTGATAATGCACCCCCGTTGTGGAAAACAGAGCTGTTGCATGCAGTAGGGTTTTCAGGACAGACGGGTGTTAACAGTGTGCTTTGTCTAAGCATAACTGGGTGTCTCCCAGACGGGTGTCTCCCAAGGCTTATGTTGTAAGTTCTTTATTACCTTTACTGTTGTATGCAGTGGGAAGGGTATATATAGAGTGTGAGGCACACACTTTTTGATCATGATACCTGGGAGGTCCCAGTGATGGCGGAGTCTCCAGCATGATCGAAGTGTTCAGTGTTCAAGCTTGCGTTTGGATCATCTTTTCCCCGACCGTGTGACTCATGGCGACTGAGGGTACCGCGGTGCAATACCTCGCTGTCCAGCTGGTGGAGGCACCAAATCCTAGGGCTCGTATGGCTCTGGTGACAGAGGTGTCTCCTCTTGTTGAGAATCTTATTGGGGGAATGGAGCATTGCCCCATAGCAGATGATCCAATGTTTTTGGAAATTTGGAAGTCGTGTGACAAGGCACAAAGGTTTATGGACTATTTTACTCATTGGTTCTATCAGCAGGAAGCGTTTCCTCCTGACCTTTGTGTTCGAGAACCAGACCTTTTGTCCATGACGGATATCCCTAGGTTGGACCCTCTTGTGGCTCCCCCCTGGGTAGCTCGTATCAATGCTAGTATGGCAAAGATCAGGTCTGCTTTCAAACAGCAAACACTGGCCAACAAGATGATCTGGACCGACTCTTTGAAGAATGTGGCAGCAGCGGCTTCAACGTTAGCAGAGAAACTGCAATGGCCTATGCTACGCACTTTTGGTCGGGACCTTGGCAGAATGATGTCTGAGATTGGATGGCCCTCCATCCGTGATGACTGAGAGGGTAATTTTCTTTTAGGATAGTACATTCTCCCAGTTTGAGTGATTCAGCTTTCGGCATAAAAAGAATCGGTAACCATGCGGGTTGCATGTGGTACTATTACCGACAGGAGGAGCATGCGGTGCATGTAGGTGGGTGACTACCCTCTCCTAAGGTTGTTGACCTTGTGTCTCAAGGCGTCGTGCATTGCATGTGCACGTTACTTTCATAATCAACCGCAGCAGTCAGCTTGCTCAGGTTTTTGATCTAAAAACAGTCCGAGTCATCTTTCGCAGCCACCATGAATGTTCCGCGTCAGCTCGGTACTCCAGAAGAAACCTTTGAGGCTTTGTGTAAGCAGTTCAATTTGTCGGATCCGGTTAAGGAGTGCATCTTGAAGCAAGGGTGTAGAACTCTGTCAGACTTCAGGTTTATGGTGCAAGATGAGAGTGAAGTAAAGACTGTCTTCATCGATCCTCTCCGGGACTTGGAGGGGCCCAAATTGCAAACTGCCCGTTTGCGACATGCTTGGACGGCATGCAAAGCGCTGATTGACAGTCAGCAAATCCAAAGTACCCAACCGGTATCTATCGAGGATGAAGATGCCTTGTTGCCGTCGGATGAGCTCCAAGACCTTAAGGCTATGTGGTTTAGAAGGTATCATTTGAAACCAGACCCCAGTGTGATGCCCAATGATCGTTTGATTTCTCGTTTGGTCCGAGCTTTGCGCAAGCAGACTTTTGAGGTGATGGACCTTTCTATAGTGTCCCTTTTCTACTTGTTACTAGATATAAGTACTTCTTATTATACTTACGAAATTTAAGATGAAAGTTTTGTAAGTACCCTTTTCATCGTTTTTTGACATTTCATGATTTGCAACTTTGTGGTGTAAATATTTCAATTTTGTAAAACTAAAGATTTTCCCAGGAAAACTCTTTGTTGATGGTCCGATATATTTCCAAGACTTGTATCAACTTATCAACACCATGAGAATAAAAAAGTCTGAGCGGTATATAGACCGCGTTGAAACACTCGAGGAAAGCGGTTTATACCGCGAAGCGGTTATAACCGCGCGCAGTGCATGCCATGGCGATTGACAGCTGCATTGTTTTTCACCTCAACACTTGCAAAGTCTCACCATCAATATCAGCAAAGAACGATGTTCTCAAACATGCTTGAGCGGCATGCATTGTCAAAGTAGCGTTTTCTTCGCTTCTCCGCCACTTGCTCCAGAGCATGTTCTTGTCGCCATCAAGAAAATGAGCCGCGCTCCAAGAACCGTGACGCGATCTTGCCTGGGATGCGAAACATGTTTGGTGATTACATTTGATCATATGTAGCAATTCATTGCAGATAGAAACTCTTTTTAAGTATTATTTATATCGAGAGCGGTCATGACCGCGGCGGTGAACGTATCTTTGTATTTACCGGACATATACAAATATATATATATATTTATATTAATATATCCACATTTGAGCAAAGGAACTCTTGCATGCAGCCGATAACTTGCATGGCTTCTCCAGGGCCTACCAGGAAGATATGTCCAGATTTAACTTCACCCCAGCTGCATACCAATCCTTTGGATAATTTGATGCCGTCTTTCGCTTCACCCACCTCTGTCTTCAAGGTCACTCGATTCCCAGCAAACTTTTCCAGGTTCGTCAAATCGTATTCGAGAAAACGTAAGAGGATTGATTTTTCGAACCCGTGCAAGCGAGTGATCTTGGGGCACAGCACGTTTTTGAAAACGGCATTCTTGCGTTCTCCAGGAAAGCAATCCAACAAAACACCGCTTTGGACGGCTTGCTGTTCAATGTGACCAGCGAAGTGGTGTTTAGGGCGTACCTTGTCGACCCCATAACATTCCACGAACAGTTGCAGGTGTTTGCTCTGCAGCCTCTGCAAGCCATGCACAGCCTCCACGTTGTTCTTCGCGGTCAAGATGTGTGACGTCGCATGCCACAAAGCGCAAAGGGATTTGATGTGTGGTTGCAACTCATCGCAGGCATTCATGATTTGAATTGCAAAAAAACATAGTAGAGGAAGAATGTCCAGGCACTGCCCAGCGTCCCCCTTGTAATCTTGCCCTTCCTTCAATATCTTCTGGTTCACCAGCCCTTTCAAACTGCCTGGGGACAATGCGCCGCCTATACTGCAAGTCTTTCGCCAACCACTATCGAAAAACATCTCAAGGTGTGATCGGGTCAAGCCTGCAATACGCACAGCTTCTGTGTAAAAAAATCCAACTTCGCAATTTACTTGGCCATTACTCCAGTAACAATGCATGGCGTCGTAGTGGCATTGAGAGAGCTGCAAGTGGCGAGAGATGTTTTCATCCAAGAAGCAGCAGTGGTCATTCAAAGTCCAACCCAGCAACTTTTGAGCATCATCCAGATCTTTACGGCTTTTGTTGTTTCGGATCCATTGTAGATGCGCCAAAATTTCCCGCACCTCATTGTCATCCACTATAGTGAATTGCGAAAAGTCAGAGCACGAGATGCTGGCCTTACCCAGGCGATGGGCCAAACTTTCCCTCTCTTTGGAGAAACAATCACACCGAAGACATGGCCTAAGACCACTTGAACCTTTCGTCCCGCATGCCATCTTGAGCGCCGCCTCATCGGCGACAAAGAAGATCTTCGTGATTGGGACGATGGTTTCACCAACCATGCAGCCAATGAAGTCATGGAGCTCCTGCTTCAAAACATGTGTAAGATACTGAGGAACGCCGCCTGGAAGAAGGTTTGTTTGAGTGTGCCGTAGAAGCGCCAGAGGATACCAAAAATGAAGGGAACGAAATTTTGCACATGGCCCGAATGCAAAATATATCAGGTAAGCTTTCCTATAATTGTCAGGTGCTAATATATTCCCTGGAACACATTCGTCCAAATAGATAACGCCTGAAACGCCTTCAGGAGTCTTTTCCATTTCAGAAATTAAAGTTTCTTTCAAAACAGCAGCATATTCTTGGTTTTGTTGGCACATACGTCCTATATACTTCTCCAAACTGGTGCTGTATATCTCAACCGGCTTGCCGTCTATTCCCTCCAGAGCTTCGTAGCGCAAGCAGTCTGTGATATGTTGATATCTTTTTTCACATGACCTTTGTTTACCCGATGTTTCCTGAGGATCGCCCTTTCGAAGTCTGGCAATAATCTTTCGCACTGATGCGTCAGCTACGCCCAAGCCTGCGCATTGAAAGAAATCGTCCTCTCGTTCAGCAAGTGTCCTTTTTTTGGAGCTGCTAGCCATGGAAGTATACTCTGTGAGGTCATGCGTTTTGCCAATGAGCAGCAAGCATCTTGGCCTCTAGTCTTTGAAAAGGGATCACAAATCTGTGAACTCGACTGCGAATTTCGCCCCGGTGAATGTCCTGATGGACACGGGAAAGATGGCCAATGACGCCGCGGGATAGGAGTACAAAACCAGGTCTATAGCTGATTTGACAACCCAGTGTTGTTGTTGATCACATGTTTGTAATAGATAATAAAAAAAAGATATGTTCACTACATCTCTATTATATACAATGTTTGCGGTGCTAATGTTAATTGTGTGTGTGTGTGGCTAGTGTTGCATTCTCTTTTCAGGTTTCAACTTTGTATGATTGATTCTTGTATTTTGCTTGTGCTTGTAAAAAACACAAATGTCCAGACAATACATATGTTCATGTTGATTTGCGGTCAGAACCGCAATAAAGGACTTTGGATATTTATTCCTGGTCATTTGCGGTCAGAACCGCAATAAAGGAAAACATATATATTCACGTTCCAGCTGCGGTCATAACCGCAGAATAAGAAAACATTTATATATATTCATGTTCCAGTTGCGGTCATAACCGCAAGAAAGGAAAACATATATATATATATATATTCATGTTCCAGCTGCGGTCATAACCGCAATATAGGAAAACATATCTTTTATTTATATATATATATATATATATTCATGACTATGACTATGACAAAAATACTACCTTCCAATTTCTCGAAAGTTCTGTTCACTTCGGAGATGCCCTTCGAAACATTCGGAACTTTGGGTCCAAACTTTGGGTTGCGTGATGATATTCACCACATTTACCATCGCTTTACACTCCCCAAGTTTAATGCCTGGAACCTAAAAATGATGGTTTCCGGCTCCAATAGGAATCTCCCTATTCGAAGGAATTCCAGGGTGCCATGAAATCAGGTGAGCCATGAAAAAAAACGCTTGGAGGGTATGATGATCAAAGATTTACCCAGTCCCACTAAGAAACCCAACATCATCGAATCCAAAGTTTGCCCCCTTTGGAAGATCCTTTTAGCATTTGAAAATCTGTTATGGGAAGTTATGTCTCCAAAATTTGGTGAAGCATCTCGAACAAAACCAGCAACAAGAGGGATGACTAATATTTAGTCGGAACCATAAAGAATGTTTTCACAAAACCCAATGGCGTAACATACTTAGCCAATGGCAAACATGATTTAGGCTTTTGTACCAGAATTTCGCAAGAAACAAGTTCTCCTCAAAAACGCACTTCTATCAACTCTCATCTCAAAAGGACCCATCGATAAGGTCAAAATTCATCAAGATGGCCAGACTTGAAACAGGAGCCACAGCATCTATGGTATTTTTAGCTACATCTACCATAAGAAACTCTTCCATTCATCACCCCAAATAGCATCTACAGGTTCAGTTTTTTCGTTCCTCCTTTCAAGGGTATCGATTCATGTCGATCCTCGGGGGGCAAAATTGTCGCCCAAGAAACGAGTCGAAATTGCTGCTGATCCGTCGCCGAATACTGTTGTATGATGGTGCCTCATGACATGTTTGTTTGACAAAAAAGAAGCTGTAAACTAACATGGCCATGGATAATCAGCCATTTTGATGGTATTTACCAGAAAAGATGGTGGTTTTCATGGGCTATGTTAGTTTCAGGGAGGGTAACCAGCTGTGAATGAAATACAGGAAGCTGTATTTCAACTAGTCTTGGGTGAACCTACACTCTCATTCAGAAACGTCTTAGCAATCGTCAGCGTCTTCATCATCATCATCATCATCATCATCATCATCATCATCATCATCATCATCATAACCACCACCATG
>OMLO01004577.1_pt1 | contig 11573 bp, 13 predicted proteins | sample 1674811 | NCBI WGS metagenome assembly OMLO01 (sample SAMN06265003, study PRJEB25207) | coral metagenome | isolation source: Coral host | place: Mexico:La Bocana,Puerto Morelos, Mexico | collected 2008-11-13 | reverse complement strand
ATTTTTAGGTCTTGAAGGTCAGCAACGTTGTACTTAGCAACATCAAGCAGCCTGGAGATGTAATGAACCATCGTGTCCTTCATACCAAAACTTGGATGAACCCTACCATTGATCCATGCTCTGAACTCTGTTTGGTTCGGGGTGACATTCAAGGAAACTGAGGTGTCAATCAAGTTTTCAACTGGAATGACGGGGTCTCCACTTGGTGGTGGTGCAATGGGTCGAAGGACCGTTTGTGTTCCACTAAACGGTGGAAACACTGAAAATGGTCGTGGGGCTACCGGTACCACAGGTGGACTTTGTCCTGCCAGTGGGTTCTGACGTGGAGCAAATGTGCAATACGGGAATCCTGGTGGTCGTGGTTGGGGTACAGCAACAGCAGGGGGACGCCACAATTGAGGATCGGTCACTGCTGGTGGTAAAGGTTGTGTTGATTCCCCATACTGATTCCAGACTCCCTGAGTATTCTGATTCCATTGTCCCGGTGGGGCCTCAATATTTGGAGGTGATTGAAGAAAAGCAATTTGACCAGTCACTTGTGTAGATTGTCTTCCTGGAGATCGGCTCCTGTGACTTCTGGATCTACGTGTACTGGGTGCACGAATTGATGCATCATCTCTGATACTTTCAGCTCTGATGCTTTCGGCTCGTTGACGTAAAATGTCACGATTTCGAGGTCTCGGAGCGGGAGTTGTCCCCTGTACATTGGCTTCAGTGAGTGGTGCTATCTCAGGGGGTAACTGATCAACTACCGTGAGGCTCCAACGCTGCGCAGTGGACACATGTTGCAACATCACGAAGCTTTTTATTCATTCAGCTTTTTCAGAGAATATTCAGCTTTCGGGTGTTCTCGGAAGTCTCCGAGAATCTACAAAGATGTAGAAACCATGACTTTCTTTTAAGATTGTAGTTAACTATTCATCATGAAATGTTCTTGACATGCTAAGTTGTTGAAACAAATAATGAAATCCTTCATGTTTCTACAATTGACAAAGTATATCATACAGATTCCTGCATGCATACAATTCAATGTTAGTTCGATTCTGTGCTACGAAAGAGCGCATTAAACCACATGAGCAACGTTTTGTATATACTGTTTGCTTCGATTTGTGCAAGTACGTTGTCGCGGCTGCATCAACCGTTGCCATCTACCATAAACGGAGCAATGTCGTTTCAGTGCACGGAGCGTTGTCGCGCAACAACCGAGCGTATGTTTCGTCGAACCGGAACAGTGTCGCGTTAGTCACACGGAACGCTGTCGCGTCAACGTTGTCGCGTCAGGCACACGGAGCGCTGTCGTGTTTGCATGAAACGTTGTCGCAACAGAGACTGTCGAACTAACAGTAGATTCAGTAAATTCCAGTTTTGTTAAGCCAGCAATGGTTAGCTCATGCATTGGCAAACATGACAAGACTTCACCACACTATACTGTAAAATGATTGCTCTCTTTCAATATAAAGCAACTTATACAGCCACACTTTGTTTCAGTCCATATATGAAAAGACACATATCTAGATATTTTATCTATATCATTATGTTGGTTTGGATATTATTTACCTTTATGAGATTTCTAGATCACCGGCATACAAAAAAGGAGGTGAGAAAACACATAAAAAGAACAGATATACATCGTGTGTTTTGATTTTCATTGGGCCATGCACATGGATGAAACAAATCTCGCAACTGCCATCGCTTTTTCGTGAACCATTGGCTCCAAAAAATGACCATGCTTTTCCCATTTGAAATTCTCATTTGGTGAACAAAAAATTTGTGATTGCATGGGTCTTGTGTGATCTCACCTTTTTTGGGGTGTGGCCAAAACAGTCGGCATGTCAACCTTCGAAAAAAATCTAAACAAAGCTCTGAACAATTGCCCTTAAAAAACAAACAGGACAAACATCCGATGGTTTTGTTTTGGTGGATTTCCCCAATATACTCCATCACCATTTTGGGTGAACTGGTGCGATTCACATGTACAATAACCAAATCACCTTACTTAAATAGATATAATATCTATATATGTTTTTGTTTCAGCCAGATTTGAAACATACAATACCACTCGCAAGAAAAAGAAAAGACTCAAAACCCGCTGTCACCACCATGGAGAATGGGCCATCCCATTCCAGTTCGGAGACCCGGTTTTTTTCACCACATTTTTAGTGGTCACCCCTGTTTGCCCCCTCTCTGGCATCGCGCCATCGAAGGGCCAAAAACATCAAGTATCTTTCAAAGATACGTTTTGTCATCGATGACGCATGGCACTTAGTACCAATTCGCTCAAGATACCCCAAGAAACTCTCATCTTGAAAACAAGAAAAAACCTTCCTTGGATTCAGTTTGGTCCTAGCAAGTTGGGAACTCATATGATCCAAGCTGTGGTGTTTGGGCCGTAACTTGAACAGCCTCATGGATCGGTTTTGACACTCACACGCAAGATGTTGCCACGCGATCAAGTGAAGTTCGAAGGAGTCACTGGTCTCCTCCAGGGATAGCACCCATCATCGGTTTTAATTGGTTAAACTTCAGGTTGCTGGGGATGTCCTAGTTTGATTTCTGGGGTGTAAATTAGGATTTGCCACCCAAACCGAAACCCTCCTGAGCTTCTTCATCAGTCAATAAGATGCCAGCATGGTCCATCACCCAAACCGCATGATGGAAATGCCACATACAAAGAGCAATCAAACGCAGCATATGGTCCTGCAGTTGCATCCATTTTGTTTTTTTTGAATTGGGGATGTCCCATATCCATAAAGGGGTTTTCAATGAAACCACCCTCGTGTTTATTTTGCTATATGGTCATTCCCTGAAGAGTTGGTTGTAAACCTACTGCCAAAAAAATGTACTATTTATGGACAATATCCTGCACCATGGTCAGTTATGGGGGTATCTACCATATTAATAACTGGTGCAGGGTATCATCCAGTAACACTATATTATCAGTATGTCCCTTTCCGGTGGTCCCGCAAAAATAATCCATTTTTTTCGGGGGTCTTGAAAAGAGAAAAGGACAACTACAGTGGGTCAACCAAACCAAATACTAACTTCGAAAAACAAGGCTCTCCAGGGTGAGCTTCTGATAACTTAAGAGCTGTAAAAGAGAAGAACCATGATGCCGCCTTGACAAAGGCAGCCTTAAACGCGGAACCTAACTCTGGAAACTCAGACTTCTTGTCCAGTCCGGTGTTGGCCGGCGTGAACCCTTTCCAGGAAACAATCAGCCTCACAATGAGGAGGCCTAAGAAAAACAATAGACTTATAGGTATTTTTTGCCACCCACATCAAAACTTCCAAGGGATAGAACTACGTATATATAACCTTTACCAATTTCAATCAAAGATACTTTTGACGACGGCTTTCCTCTTTCAGTTCCATGGAGAATTTGCGAAGTTTATCGGATAGGGACCCTTCATCAACACCATAAAAGCCCATGCGAATCCAATAACCCAAAGCACTTGCATAAAGGTCTTTGCAGATTCCCAGATACATCACATGCATGGGGTCGTGGAAGCATGAGCCCAGGTGCCACCCCGGGAGCACCCTCCAAGGAGAGAGCGGGTTGTCGCAGTTGATGTAATCCTGGTGGCCTTGGTGAGGAAGGAAAGGGTTTTGTGTCTTACTGCCAAAAGGAAATTCTGACCCCACAATCCCACTAAATGGTGCAAAAAACATGAGTAATTATTTACTAAAGTGCTTTTGTAGTGCTTCTGTCCAACTTAGTTCAGAACTGATTTTTGTCAAGCGATGGCCAGCAGACTGGTAGAAATCTTTGTAAGTAAGAAGAGGTTGCCACCCTTTGTGGTCCCGCTGCGCTAGGCAGCTCTCGCAAATCAGTCCATGCAAATACGTCCTTGGGAACAGGTTACTGTCCTTCCTACCCTTCCCGTCTGCTTTGTATCCAAAGTAGCATGCTTTGTAGATGCCACCTGCTAATGGTCGACCTTGTTTCGCTTTCCGATCACCACTCAAAACAATGTCATCATTCGGCCCTGAGGATGGCCAAACACCAAGGGTTGCAAATTTCAGACTCCATGCCATGATTGCTATGGTTTTTTGGGCGTTGTCTTTTACCTTTTGGGCGTTGTCTTTTTGTGGGATAACCACCAATGGGTATTTGCAGTCCCAAACGTGACCACCAGCAAAAATACTTTGTACTGACCACACCAGCACTTCGGAGTTGGTGTAGAATTCTGCTCCGTCAACATGGAAACATAGTGGAAGCAATCCTCATATTGAATCATCAAACAATAAAACAAAGTATAAATATATCACCAAATTAAATTTGCAATAGTTTTGTTTTTTGGGGCCACAACCAATGAACAACAAACTTTATAATGGTTTGCAACTCAAGTACGGGAGCGGTCTATAGACGGATCACTGAGACATGGGTGATCCTTCCATTCCTCGAAATTGCTACAATGATCCCAAAACTCTTTCAGAGCTGCTCCAGTACAATTGCCAGTCATAGATCTCCCAAACTGTCAGGGTTGCAATAAGTGTTTGCTTTGTGAGCTGATGTCACACCTTCTAATTGCTAAGGTAAAGTTTGAATACTTCTTGATTTATGTGAATAGCACTTGGAAAAATGTCCCTTCATGATGGGAACCAGATTGAAGCTCAAGGTTTTAGTTACTTCAAAACATAAGACTCTCCAGAACTGTCCTGGACCGCACCGGCACGCCACGTTGCGTCAAGGAGTTCATGTGGAAGTAGCATTGGCACAGTTTGCGGAAACACGCCCTTTTTGCCAGGAACCTCAAAGGGAACGAGGTGACCGACAGTAGGGAATAAGGGTGGAAACACAGGAAAACTGGATACTTGTTTGAATGTATCTAGCCAAGAAGCATTCAATTCCATGGTAATCTCAAAAGGCTCTAAGGTCATTCCGTGCATACCTTTAACCCATCGATGTAGATCACGTTCTTGATTTTGATCATGTTTTCCACTTCCACCTAGTGAACTAAGTCCTTGAAGAGCTTTTGAATAGAGACCATCAGCTACATTTGCTCGACTCATGTCACAAACTTCAGCAATTGTAGCACGCCCCGAACCCACCATACCTGGGATGAATAATGGTCAATGGATCCGAATCCATATTGAAAAAAGGCTTTGTTTTTTGACTGAACTTCCAACCCTGGAAAACCAAAACTTCTCTTGTTTAGATTGGAGGCGGATGTATGCCTCAGCGCTCTCACTTTTGGGTAAGGCATCAAATTTCAATTGCCTTCCAGGATGTACATCAAAAAGAAATATTAGGGTCAAAATGAGCACCTAAAAAACACCCATAGAAAACCTTGGGGCATGAGATTTGACCCCTGGGCCTTGCACTTCGAACTCGTTGACATGATCGACCTGCGTGGGGAGAAAGCCGCGGTGTTACATATATGTCATATATGTATTTTCTGAATGTCGATGATATGTTTTGACAAACACTTCCTGAAATATGACCCCGTTTTGAAATCAATGACATATCTTTGAATGTCTTTGGGGTGTTTTCAAAAACACTTCCTGAAACATGACCCTGTTTTGACAGCAATGACATATCTTTGAGTGTCTTTGGGGAGTTTTCAAAAGCACTTCCTGAAATATGATCCCTTTTTGAAATCAATGACATATCTTTGAGTGTCTTTGGGGTGTTTTCAAAAACACTTCCTGAAACATGACCCTGTTTTGACAGCAATGACATATCTTTGGATGTGTTCAAAAACACTTCCTGAAATTTGCCACCGTTTTGAAATCAATGACATATCTTTGAATGTCTTTGGGGTGTAAAAACACTTCCTTAAACATGACCCCATAATGATTTTGAATTCCTCGAGCTGCATCAAAACAATTGTTTTCACAGCGGTGTCTCATGTCTATCGATTGACCTCTGCCCAATGCTCAAGTGACTTACCCTAAGCAATCACATAGTCCAGGCAAATGGGGAAAAAGAAATGACTTCAGAATCATTGGTTTAAGATTGTTTTCCAACCGTAGACTCGTGATTGCAACCCCAAGCCACAGCTATCACTGACACAAAGATCTATCGCTAAGGAGACTTGTTCAGTTCTCATATCAAGATTTCTTCAGCAAAAAACTGCAGGGATTTTAGCACCATCCCAAGGATTAACACCAACCAAAAGAGAGGGTTTTAACCAGGTTTTTTTCCTTAATGTTTTCAACTTGGGAACCCTGTCAGCAATTCACTGCCAAAAGCTGGTTTCAGCCTTCTACTCATGTTTCGCCTGTCTTCTCTGTAGGACTTTTGGGCGCAGCCTTGGCCTTTGCCTTCTTCTTTGGCTTCTGCTTGTTGAAGCCTGCGTGAAGGCCTTTCGCAGCCGCCTTGCAGGGATGTATATGGGGGAGGTGGATACAACAACCGTTTTTCTCAGGGCGTAGAATTGATTTTAAAAACAAATCTTGAAACAGTATCCATTACATAAAGTGTTTAGTCCAGTCAAACCCGCCTCAGCTTTCTCATACCATTGCAAACGTTCATCTACGATAGCAAAGTGTTTTTTGTATTGGTCCTCATCTTCAATCTTACGGCCAACTAAGTCTTGAAGGAGCCGGAAAACCTGTTCCATTTTGACAGAGAACTTCTGGAGAGAACTTACCAAGTCACCAGAATACTCCAAGGTAGACAAGCTGATAGAGAACTTTCTTGCTTCAGCACTCTTTTTCAAGCATTCATCCATCCGGTCACTGGCCAACCTTAGACAAGTTGCTGTGTAAGTTGTGGGTCAACATTCTGGGGGGAGAGAATATACCTAGACATCCTGGAGGATAAAACCATATAGTACTTAAGATAGATTTGGATAGACCTATATAGAGTGGTCAAGATACATATAAAATATATTCAAAGAGATATGATATGAAATGATATTATGTAAAAAATGTACCTGCAATATCCCATAGATATCGAAATATCAGCCATTACATCGAGGCAAAAACAACTTACGTAATTCAAATGAGCTACTCTAAAATGCTCTTTGGTTGCGCCACTTCAGTCCTCTCATCTTTGGGTTTTGGAGTTTTTTTGGTTGACAAACTGGCATTTGCCACCTCTTCCAACACAGCCTTTTTGCCATTATCAGTGGCCGCTTCCGCATCAGGCAAAATGCCATTGGCAAGGACGCCGCCTTCACTGATAAGGGCTTCCGTCAGGGCCTGATTACCCTGGTCCCGGATCTTCACGGAAGTTTTATCAGCTGTGATGTGTTCGCTTTTCACTTCGTTGGCAGCTGCAGTGTAGTAGTAGATCTCCTATGGGATGATGTGGGGAGAAGATGGGAGAAGAAGCTTCAGTGTTGACTTTTGATTCACTTGGATGATCTTAGATGTTTGATTCGTTAACAAGCTCAGTTTTGTCAAAATCCAAGAACGATATTCCTTTTGAAGATAGAAAGGGATGTCATTGTTTTTGTAACTTAGAAATTTTCAGACCATTGATGAGATATCAACTTGGTGTTACTAGATATGATAAGTCAAGTTGGTTGATAAGTCAAACCCATGAGGTCCTCCTCATCCTTATCGAAATCAGGGTCGTAATACCATAGTCCCCTGTCTCGCAACTTCCTTATCAAAGAAGCCGCCTTCTCACGAGGGTATGCTTTGTAGATGTCACGTGACTTCATGCCGGTTCTCTTTCGAGTAGAGGTTGCCCGGTTTTCGGCTCTTCTCTCGAATTCCACTACCACCCTCAGTTGTGGCGGAAATTAGATGTGATGATGGGATAAGAAGATATGTCAGAAAATGAAAGTATTTGGTTTCCAACTCAGATACATCACAGGAAGGCTTCAAAGTAGAAACTGAAAAAAGCTACTAGGTCTAAATGCTAGAAACTTGCTCCAATCCTCTGATGCTTGCAACCAGCTTCTGAAAAGATCAGTCTTGTCTCGCACATAGTGCGTTGCAAGAGTGGTGGGGAATTTCTTCCGGTCAAGGCATTGTCGACAAAAGCGATCCCAGTGACTTTTGTGAGATGCGCCTCAGATAGGGAAAAGGTTGAGAAGCCAAACACCAATACCTTGAGAAGATGAAGATGTTTCTGGGTTGGCTAATCTAAACTCTTTCTCTCTTTCGTCTCAAGATTCTTCTTCTAAATTAATGTTACAATGTTCTCAGCAAACCACACCCACTATTCCCCACCCATCTTTTTTTATTCCAAGGCACTGTTTGCTTTTTCAAACTCTAACTTCTTTTGAGCTTCAAGTTTGTCCTGCACTTTCACAACCTCAGCAATCGCTGGTTTTGCTTTGCTTGACTTCAAAGCACTTTCTCTTGGCGCTTCCATGAGTATGGTCACCTTTTCTTCTGCTTGTTCTTCATCCGGCTCCTCTTCGCCTTCTTCCTCTTCATCTTCTTCCTGATCTTCTTCCTGTGCTCCTTCCTCCTCTTCCTCTGCGGATTCTTCTTCATCCTCATCTCCCTTCGTGCTTTCTTTTTCAGGAGCTGGCAATTCATCTTCTTCTTCATCCTCCTCCTCACTTTCGATGCCTAAGTCAGATTCAGAGGCGTTGTCACTACTGCTGCTGCTGCTCATGTTCTCCTCACTTGCCATGTCTTCATCTTCTGCCTGTTGTTCACTCTTCTCTTCTGGTTTCGTGCCTTCTGTGTTTTTCTTCTCTTCATCCAAAAGTGCCTGCATATGCGATTCCAGCTGGGACTCAAGAAGTTCGCGAGAACGATCCTCCATGTACTCCTCCAAGGTTTTATTGGCCTGTGCTGCTTCCTCTTTCCATTGCAGCAATGCCTCCAATGACACATCACTTGGTGTAGGTGAACCACAAGGCCTCCTGGGTGATGGCGTCGTGAAACCACTTGTAGTTGTAGGTGGACTCTTGGGGTCAAAGGGAATGATGTTATCAGGACGTTTGAAAGAGACCCTTCTCTTCACCACCGCTGGCTCGGTCTTGTCTTTATGGTCGTCCTTGTCCTTCTTGCCTTTGTCCTCACCATCCTCCTTCACCTCTTTCGCCTTCTTCTTCTGCTGTGACTTAGCTTTCTCCTGAGCCTTCTCCTGTGACCCAGCTTTTTCCTTTGCAGGAACCTTCTTCTCACCTTGTGCTTGAACCTTTTGCATCTTTTGCAACTTCTTGTCCTCTTCAACTTTACTGTCCTTTGAAGTCTTCGCCTGTTCCTTCTTGCGTGCCTTCTCTGCCTCCTGCTGCTCTGATCTTCTCTTCCTTCGGTTCTGCTGAGCATCCTTCAAAGCTTGACTCTCTACATCCTCCTTTGCTTTGTCAACCTTCTCTGGTTTCTCTGGTTTCTTAGGCTGCCGCGCTTTCTTCTCCTTCTGAACTTGCTTCTTTGCATCCTGCTTGTCCTTGGAACCAGACTTTTGATCCTTCAGGACTTTATTCGGAGCTTTCTGCTTCGTAGACGAACTGGACTTAGCCATGCTAAGGTATAGCTGCAAACTTACAGAGTATCACAAGCTTAACACTGAGCAACGTTGCTACAAATCGCGGCTGATTGACTAATTCGCGGCTGATTGACTAATCGTGGCTGATTGACTATAATCGTGGCTGATCACAAAAATACTATAGTGAAAACACTGGCTGGTATGTTTTTGAGTGGTTAATCCTGACAAACTAGTTACAATTCTTAGGTCAAAAAATCAGTGAAAACTGATTATACCAATCGCGGCTATTCTGCACACCACGCGGCTGATCTCTCTCCACCACGTGGCTGAAGTTTTGTGATTTCTCAAAAAAAAAAATCAAAAAAGAGGTAGACCCTTGCTGATCACCCATGGTTGATGTTTCCACGGCCCCCATGGGGAATTTGGGGTAATTGGAGGATGCACCTTTGAGGCTGTGCTTCATCACGAATCTTCCCATGGTACCTGCGTGGGGATGCTCGACTATATCTCGATGGTGGAAATCTCGGGTTGAGTTCTGCGCAAAGGGGAGACGTGACATCAATTTGGTAAACAAAAACCATATAGGCAACTATATCCTGCAGAAAACTGAAGTATGTTGGTATCAAATATCATAAAATATGTCAGGCAGCTTTGCAGACATGATCACATTTTCCGTGAAACTGGCGTAACACCGATATATCGAGACCACAAACCCCGAGTGCCATATTCCAAAAGAATGGCCAATTAGAAGAAGTTATGACTATCTCACAACTTCAGTTCCAACTTCAAATTGGAATTTGAATTAATCGGATTTGTTTTGAAATCCTCAAACCAAGAAATCAAAGACCTCCTTTAAGCTGGCACGCTTCATCCAGCGGCTGTCAGCCCTCACATTCCGGGGGACCTTGGTATATTTCAACAAATTTTCCTTGATCGTTGTACGAGCTTGCTTCCTCACTTGGGCTGCATTGGAGGATCTCAATTGAGAAAGGGCCTTCCCAAACCTAGGCAGGGTACCAAATCCCATTTTAGTTGAAGGGAAGTTAGATCAATCATGACCATTGGCTCCCCCAAAACAAGACACATTGACAAAACATGACAAAACAAACTGACAAACACGCAAACAAGCAAACAGGTTTGCTCCTGCAAAACTTTGGTGTGGTGTCTCAAATGGGCCAACTGAGGGTGGAACAAGACCGGATAAGATTGTGAGGACTTTAAATCCTTCCCGCCTTTCACACGGGCCTTGCCAGCCTTGTCATAGTATCGAATAGCCATTTCGGCTTTTGGTAGTTCAGGCAATGAGGTAGGCCTGAAATTCGGAAGGTCCTCGATCATTTGTGAACCTTAAATGGCGGTGGGAATGCCGGATTCAAATTAAACTTGTCAGGTTTTAATATTGAGTAAAACAATTTCCCAAATAGCAAACCCTTAAAGAACAAAACACAAGTTGAGAGACTACAATATAGCCATGTAGGCTTCTTACTAGGAGCACCGTAGTGGCCCATTTGAAGGGTGTGCCTCCAAATGGGGATTTTTTGTAAGAGCTCCTGGAAGGTTGGCAAGTTCTCCATCAACGATCCTTTTGGTTGTTCTAAAATAAACACACACCCAAGTGTGTGTGCTACCATCATGAGGAGAAGTGTCCGACTCGCCAGGACATTACCCATGTGAACACTGCTGTATTTCTCTTCACCGAATGGTCGCGATGTACTGCGTTTACTTGTTCCCACATTCCTAAGTTTGAACAGATATCCATGGATCACCTTTAACCTTTCATAATGAAACCAGCCGGTTCTTGTATGACACAACAACACCCACAAACACACATATATATATATATATGATATGATCCTTAACTCCATTTTGGGTGATCAATTGGACCTGCAGCTACTTGAACACAAGATTTATATTTAAAGAGGCATTAAGGACAAATCCAACTGATCACCCAAACTGGTACTGCGTGTTTTGGAAAACAGCCTAGGGTCATGTAGACGACTGAGGAACATACTGGTGCTGCAAGGCATCCTGAACCCGGAGCCAACCGACATGTATTCCACAATGCCGTGACGAACCCTTGAGGGGTCATTAGGTCCATTGCCGGTCCACCATATTTGACATCCATAGCCACAGCATTGCGACCCTCCTTCCCAGTCCCTGGAATCTGTCCTCTTGGATTGTCCCACACTGGCCTTCTCGGCCTGCTCGGTGTTCTGCTAGGATCTCG
>OMLO01004575.1_pt1 | contig 11574 bp, 6 predicted proteins | sample 1674811 | NCBI WGS metagenome assembly OMLO01 (sample SAMN06265003, study PRJEB25207) | coral metagenome | isolation source: Coral host | place: Mexico:La Bocana,Puerto Morelos, Mexico | collected 2008-11-13 | reverse complement strand
ATATTTACCTCGCCGCTTCGCGGCTTGGTAAATATCCACCACTATTCACCTCCACTTCGGTGAATAATTGTTAATTAGTGAACGCGGGGTAATAAACAACCTCGATATGAAGAATACTTTAAATATCTATTCCTCTCCACGCCCGAGCTAAATACATTATAACCAAATTATAACTAAATTATAACTAAATACATTATAACAGAGATATAATCTTCGAAGTATATTATTTTCAGTTAAAACACCAATCGCTTATCTTTGAGTTCTTTTAAAAACAAACTCTGGGTGTTTATGATCGGAGTAAGTAAAAGCCCTCTCACGGAGAGGAAGTGAAAGTTGAAATCTTTGAAAGATTTTTAAGCTGTCAAAGGAAAAAGTGCCGGAAATCGAAACTACGTCGAAATCCCTTGTTCTGACATTGCCTAAAGGTCTCCAGGCAAGACAGATGATTCTGAATGCTTCACGCGGGTCGCGCGGCGAGTTTTTAATGGAGTGCTTTCCGCGACTATTCCCGGAGTTATATTTGTGGATCATCTGTGGAATATCATCGAGATATAGTTACCAAACGAAAATGGTTATGAAGCTATTTAAAACTAGTTGTTATATTCTGTTCGCCTATTGTGGCCATCACCAGGCACAACAACAAACCGATAGCAACGTTTCTGTGATGCAATTCATTTACTGGCATTGTAAATGAGCACAAAACAAAAGACTGTCCACAGTCGTCGAACTTCCAACAAAAGTCTTTTGACTATTTGTTTGCTCTTTTGATGTTTGCCAGGCTTTATAACCATTCCCCTTTGTTAATCTCAGATAGATCATAATAAAAGAATACGAGTCTTATTTGGACGAATTAATTTTTTTTTGAGAACGTGACTCCTTTCTTTGACTGCTCGTCTTTCAAAGGATAATTGATAAATATTGCCATGAAAGACTTATTCAGTTCAGTTATTTGCACCCAATATGAGCTGTTGTTGAGTTTATTCCTCTGGTACACAATGTAAAACCCGTCTGGTGTAGTTCTCCAACCACACTCTGACTTCTTTGATGCTGTACGCGAAGGGCCCAGGCCCTCCCTGATACACTATTCTATTGTCCCGGATGATGTAGAGCCTTTCAGGGCTTGCGCCATACGCTAAGTTGGCGGCATCTAGCATGCTGTCCACTGCTACGGGACATGGTGGATTGTGGGACAGAAGTAGCTGAGCTGCCGCGCATCTGTCTGCTTGGGTTTGATGCCTGGGAATGTTATAATTGTTCTGAAAGAAAAAGTAAGGAGTGAAATTGCTGGAATGCCATATAACCGAACCTGTCTATATCTAAGGCTACAGACTACGGATCTGTCACACGCACAAAGTTTAATATACATTCACTGGATATTAGAACCTGATTTTCACTCCTCCATCAGTTTCTAAGTTTACTGTTCTTCGCAAGCAATCAATGTTGCCTAGTTCCGAGTTCATAGCCGTTATTTGATCGCCTTGAAACGAATCACAGTTGTAGAGAACTTTGAAGTTATCGACTTTGAATTTATTGACTTTTGCCAGCGCTTGGAAAAAGGTACACTGACGGGTTGTTAGAAATAACTGTTCTGTTAGCTTTCGGTACAGACATTTGAAAGGTGAAGATTCATTTACGAATCACAATTAGAGCAGTAGCTTTTCTCATGTGTAAAGATACTCAATCAAGTATCGTGATAAAACATTGCATACTCCATTTCAGGTTCAAAGAAGCCACAAAATAAGGTAATCCGGGATAAAAAGCGAACAGGTATGTCTTTTTTTGTAGCAAACACTTAGTTCTGCGTCAGAAACCGACTGAATGTACCTACAACCCTCGGCCATCTTGGCGCTGCATTACGCCATGTAGCCCATGATGCCTAAATTCCGCCACAGACACCAAGTTTGCCCAGGACCGTCAAACTAACGATAAACTTGCTTCGAGAAAGGTTAAATTTATTTCTGACTTTTCTGCGGAGTGATTAGGTCTGTGTTGGTTTCAAGTCCGTACACCTTACTCTGTTACCGAGGCAGACACGAAGTGCTCGAAGTGCACTATGGGCATGACAGACTCAGTAGTTAGGAAAACACACCACACTTTGTCAACGACGTAGATTACCGTTCGCCTCTTGTGAAAAATAAGGGACAAATAAAACTGGGTTGTTTTTGTCTGGTGGTATTTTCTTTAATCAGAAACATGCAGAAGAAAACGCGACATTTGCAAAAAAACTGAAAGACGAACACGAACACTTGAGGTAACTGAATTCTCTCGATCACCTAAATTTGACAAATTTCCAAAACTGAAAAAGCTGCGTCTGAAACGAAGACAAAGGCGTTGTTTTAACGCCAACTTAAGAACGACATAATTCGACGGAAGGGATTATAAGGCTGATATCACACTTTAAGTCTTAAAATATTATATGACATACATATTTAGTATGTATACATAATATATATTCATGTTATTTTAATGGTTAAAACCTTAAACGACGGCCTTTAGTAAGAGGTTTAACTGTCCTGTTTCAGTTTTATTTTTTCCGTTTTCTGATGTTCCGTGATGTTGGCCTTTTCTTGAAACAGTTATGGTTATTGACGGGCCTAGAACCTTTCCAAATAAAAATTAGACTATCCCACAGTCCCATATTTCTGTCATTTCTCAGTGAGATCGTAGATGTCGATCGTTGAGTTCCACGAGCCGCCATCTTGGTCTCTTGATGCGAGCGAAACTGGGGAGAGTACATCATGCCCGCGATGGCGACCCGTCGAACTCAACGATCTCACGAAAAAATAGGGGACTGTAAACAGTCCAAATAAAAATGAAAAATTTAAAGGCCTGTTTGCTTAAGATTTTCTTTTCTGACGCTCGAAACTTTAGCTTCGCAAACTCGCAAAGGCGGTTAATTTTATTAGTCAACTTCAAATTGATAACCAGCTAAGGCCACACCCATACTATGCAGGAGGGATTTTGAAAACGAAGGCTCCACTCTGAAAACGCATCAAATCCTTAATCAGCGGTCAGTTTGGACATGATTATTGTTATGCTATCGTTTTCGAAAAGGTCCGTTTTAAAAATTTTTCCCTTCTACACGAAAACGAAAAGCTCGTGCGTGTTTCACTGAAATTCTGCCGTTTGAAGAGCATTTTCGAAAAGTTCCGTTTTTGTGACGGATTAGCGAGACAGTCCTAGTAACGATGCGTTTGCAAATTTCTCCGGCTTAGTGTAAACGATGTCTTCTCAGTCCTCTCTGACTGAAATGGTTTTCTTTTCTTAATTAGACAGGATTTCACATGAAATGACATGACATGATGCACTACTACTAGAAGGTTGGATGGATAAATTTTCAGTGGACGCATAATCTGAGGTTGGCAACTCTGATAACGCTATTTCCGCCCATCAGTCATTCTTAAACAGCTGATCCAGTAAGAACATAGCATTCCTCTTAAAAAACTCATTAACAAAACGAGTTTTGATACGAAAAAGTATTATAACTCTACGACACTGCGAGGTCAGGACAGTTTCTTTTTCAAACGCTCTGGTCATGAAGGGATAATCGGAAAAGCAGTGTGTGTTATTGGAGTAAAGGCCTGAGGTTTTAAGAAAACCCTTGCTGTGATAATATGTCGGCGCGATATCAGCAGTTGTTACACTTTGAAAAGCTTTTTAAATTTTTAACCTTTTTATCTTATGTTTTTTTTTAACTTTGCTGGGAATCGTTTGAGTTTCAGTATGTTAGATTTTATTTTCAAAGGCCCACCTTTAAAAACGTTGTATTTATCGTCAATTTTGTAGGTCAGAAAACGCCGTCTTGCTCAAATGAGTAGAGAACAGAAATCCCTGAAAATGCTTTCTTTTATTTCTGTTTATTTTCTTTGATGATGTATATCTAGCATCCGAAGTACAGGCGAAACAAATACATTGCCTACAACATCATTTTTTGTCGGTTTGAAATTACACATCTATGTCTTAGGATTAAAATAGTCTGGTACTCTAGCTGCAGCCGTTTGCAGCAGCTTTTTTTTCTTAATTCTTTGTTTGTTTTTCTTGTTTCGCTCTTACTTCCCGCCGTCGAAACTCGATAGTTAATAATCGGTGCCTTCGCTTCCTTTAAGGCTTACTTTGAGGCTCTCCGTTGTTTGCGATGTAAACGGGGAAATAAGAATTAGTACTGTACCTATTTTTCTATTTCAATTGTTTGTTCATTGCTATTTTGTTTCAAGGTTTGTACAATTGTTTGCATGTTTACAATCATAGCCTTTTAAAAACGCCTTGTCTTCATTTACAATGCTGAAGCGATTTTTGGCCATGCAAACATATAAAGTTTATTGCTGTAGTTCCTGCGTTAGAAGGACACGTATCTTATATATACTTGCCGAAAGAGGGAGTTTTTTGGCTAAACTGTCCCGACAACTGCACAGCTTCAAATGAATTGTAATTAAATTAAGCTCAAAAGAAATGCAGATACCTAGTGTAGGAGAAGGCCACCCAAAGAGGACAAATTAAAAAAAAAACCCAAAACGAGACTGCAAACGAAATACAAGAAGAAAATCTCAAAAAAGTAGAAGAGAACGCCATCACGCCATCATACAAACTGATTCCATCACAATAGACACACACAGAGAAAAAAAAAACTGACTCTGAACTTCGCTTTGGGCTAATGAAGCAAATTAATCTCAATAAGTTATATGGAGATAAGCGATTATACACCCACATATGTATGTTTAAATGCTGAAATACTTGGAGGTTGTTAGCATAACTTCATTTTAATGTTATTAGATAAAGAACAAGGTCAGGGGACTTGTTTCAATTCTTACATAACCTAAACATAGTTTTGCAGACATAAAAGGACACATGCAGAGAGAGATTATCGTCGTAAGGGCGTGTTCGGATTTTTGTTTGTAAGGACAAAATCCATCTTCTGTCATATCAAGTTGATTTTATCATTCAGATTGTTGTGAATTCTTTTTGGTCTTGACGCTTCATGGTGGTCTAACAGCTAAGACTTTAAAAAGCGTCATTCTCGAGTGAAATTGATGGTTCAATCGCAAACTACACCGGAGTAATTTAACATTGCATTATGCTCTTTGAAGGCGACAAAATCTTATCAATTTATGTTAGTGAATGTTTGGATTGCAGGTAATTTCGTTCGTGTTGAACTACACCTAATTAGGCTATCTTGCACTGATACAGGAATAAATTAAATCATGAAACAAGCCTTGACAAGCCAATCAGATGCGTGAACGCAGATGTGTAAGTGACTTTTTAAAGAGTGATAATTAGTTCAAAATCCTAACTGACGGTGAGTCGGGGACAATAAAGAGAACATCGCCCTTCTTGACGTGAAATGGCTTGAGGTTTGGTTTAAATGACTAGATAGTATCGTCTCTTCGGAAGAAGATTTAGGAGATGTAAAATACCTTTTCAAAATATTAGCAACTAAGAAATTTTAAGTCGCTCTAAGTAAGTCCCAAGGAAAACATGCGTGTGAGACCAGAAGAAGCAAAGAAGTTATATACACTTGCCAGTGACTAGGCATGAGAAAGTTTAAAATCTGATACAAAAATGCTAAAGCCGGCAAAGATAAATTGATAAATTACAGTTGTCCGGCGTGTACCGGCAAAACGTTAGTAATCCTGTGGTGATAAAGGAACTTTTATGTTTCGTTTTAACGCAAGCAGCAACAGGAACAATAAAATTAAGAGTGACGTTCTACGGATGTCTTTATCGACGAGTTTCGAAATTCAAGCTATAGATACCGAGACTCCGCATATGATTACGTCAGGTCTCTTGATGTCATAAATGTGCGCCAGATGGTTAACGCATCAATATGTGTGTAAAAGCTTTTTTAACTTGACTGTGAGGAAAATTATCTACAACAAAACGAGATTAACTAACCTTAAATGCCCAGCCGTCTGAGGGATGCGCCTCCTCAATGTACACTATGACGAAATCTGCGACGTCGGCAAAATCGCGAACAATTTCACCGAACTCACGCAGCTTCGTCAAAAATGGTCGTCAGCTTGAACTGCCAAAATTTACGACCAGGGGGCGTCCACACTTTGACGTTTCCAGAAGACGAAAACACTTCTTGCCATCTACGGAAAACAGAGGCGAGTTGTAGGCCTTGGCACCGAGTTTTGTCTTCTTGTTTATGTCCAAAAAAATGAATCTCCACAGTCCTTTTAGCATTTGTCGTGTGAACATCGTATCCCAGTAGTCATCTTGAGGCATCTTCAGGCCGAACATGCTGTCGATTGCGTTAGATATTAGACGCTTGAAAAAGGGAAACACCCTTAAAATCCATCCCAAGCAGAAGATCAAAACCAGTAGGGAATACAACGCGAACGAGCGCAGCTTCTGGAAAGTGAAAATCATCTTTTGCGCGCACTCGACGCGATGAATGCTGGAGCTAAATGGATTTGTGACCTGTCGCTAGCAGCTTTTATATTTGTATTTATATCTTTCGAATTCAGGAAAAGGTCAACAACTTTCACTCATATGGCAGTTTGGAAAAACAACAGCACTGACTTCGATTTCCGCACAGCAATGACATGGATACATGACACGTTTTGGATGACTTTGTATAGGGTGTAAATCAAGATTTCGTCCGAACGGTGCAAAAACCAGCATAACGAATTCAGGGACTGGATTTCTTCGGCGCGTCGACGTAGGGAGCTTAACGGTGTTTTTTTGCGAATTGGTATGTAAAGAAGCCGTGATGATCGGGTGGCGATTTGAAATCCCGCAGATAAACACCACTGCTCATGACATAACACGTGACACCCAGAGGAAGCGTCCCTCGGACAGCAACCTGTTCCGGCGACATCCTGACGAGAACACGCAGTTGGGGGAACAAAAATTGTGCGCTGTTTTAGTACAAGATGTAATGATTACAGTGTTGATAGCTTGGTAACTGATGTGCGTGAGATTCCGAGGAGTTTGCAAATGAGATGGCTAGAAACGGGATAGTCAGGCGATCGAGGTCATCGACAATTTTGGATTGAATTTCTGCCCAGAGTCGACCACAATTCAGCCAAAGTGTGTTTTGATTAGTTATCAGGACACAAGTCGAGCCAAAGAGGCTTGCATAACGTTAAATACGTTGCATACGATCATGAAATTTGTTCATTTTGCAGATCTGGCGTAGATAGCAGAATTTCAGTTTTGGCACAGTCACCGTGAGCAATCTTAGACTCTTATCAACGGTCGGGCTGCAGTTTACAATAATATGTCATCTTAACAAGAGCAGGTTCTTTTCTCAAAGAAATTCCGCCACCTATCTTCAGGATTAAGGAAGTACATTGAAGTTTGCATATACGTTGCGTGCTAGTTATCAAAACAGCTTACCAAAACAGGACCTTGCACGGAAAGGAATCGAATCTTCCAGATCAGACACAAATCCGAGCAATTTGAGCCTACAATAAACTGTGTAATTGGGTAACTTTGACGCCAAATGTTGGTAACAAATTATTATCTCGACCTTAGCGGCTTTGAGCTACAAAACGGTCTTTTACTTGCTCTGAATAAAATTAAAACAATGTTCGTGCAAATGCGGCTGAATGGGTTAAGGTTGCGGTGCAGCTTACGGAAAGCAGCGATTAGCGAAATTGCTTTAGTTGCGTTTTTAGGAGGCGTGGATACAAATTCCCAATTCCAGCCCCCGAAACTCAAATAAATATGCAGTCTGTATTTTTTTAGGTTACAGAGTTGATAAGTGAAGGTAGAAAGAAAAGTAAATGGCAAAAAAGAGCCCGAATCTGTGTGTGTGGCTGAAGACGCCAATCTTTTGTAAACAAAGTAAATGTTCCACTCCGGTGCGAAGATGATGAACTGTTTTGACTGGTCAAATCCTTCGGCCTCAAACTTCATGGGGATATGACTACGGGGGTCCCTCAAATCAGCGTATTGCATAAACGTTTGCTAAAAGGAAGAAGACATTCCTTCACGCAATACTAGATTTTACCTTCATGCGGCTGTAAAAAGTCGTGGTTTAGCGAAGTTCGAATGTTTCACAACAGGAAGCTGAATGTAACCAAATTAGGCCGCTGCATTTTATGGATATTGCCCACAATCTTCTTTTTGCCTATAACAGGTTAAGGTTTGTTCCTTTGAGAAAGAAAAAAATAGCTTAACATGAAAATATTGACGATTGGGCATCGGGAACTGAAAGGAATTGTCATTTTGTAAAGCAGGCCCAACAGGAGGGCTTACCTTGCTTCAAGTTGCATCCAATCAGTTGTACCATGAGATAAAAAAAGGATTTATCTTTTACCTTCGAATTTCGCAATTTCTTGATCTGTTCAGTGCGCCTATCGGGACGAAACTTGCTCAAGCTAAATAATAAAAATTAGCTGCTGTCGTCCATGTCTTCTCCAAAATGCGCAGAGCTTAATTAAACAATTTCACGTTGCCGTTTTGCAGAGGCTACGAAATATACAAAGATTTATTACGCACGCGCACACAAGCCTTTTGTTTGGTGACGTTCTCATTGCCGTCGTGGGTTGCTTGAGCTAAGATCCCTTTTATGAGGGCAAACAACGAGACGAATGGCACTGCGTAGTGAACAAATTTTTAAGGACACGGACTTGCCACGCATGTAGTATACTTTTAATACACTGTGGCAAGAGAAAATTGTCTCTTGACTGTGGCCCATCAATACAGTTTTGATAATGCAACATATGGTTTTAATAATAAAACAACCGCAATTCTACAACAGCTAGATCGAACGCTTGGAGTTCGTTGCAAGAAAATCGGCATTTAGAGACCTAATTGTTTTACTCTTTGAGTAATTCTCGCAACAACAAATGCAAATGAAAGAGGAAAGGTGATTTAGCGACTTCTGACATTTTTCTCTGCTTTCTGTTCTGAAAAACTCTTCATTTATCAAACCAATACTTCGACCTTTAATTTACGTCTGAGACCAATTTCCGTGTGACAGAATTGTTTAATTGCAATCGCGTGTTTTTCAGCCACGCGTAATCGATGACCTCCTTGATCACGCCCCCAGCTTATCTGGTTTTGTGTCCGATTTCGTGTCCATGTCTTTCCCGGAAAGTTTGGTCGCAATATGCACGAAACATGTGTTTTTATGTAACTTTTGATAACTAATTTATTTTACACGATTGCGGTGTTTTTATGCTTGCCGAAATGAGCAGCAACGTTTCCGTTTAGAAAAGCTAATTTCTAGTGAAAATCAATTTTTAAATTAATTACGGGAAGAGCGACACAGATGGTGTAATGCGCAAAATATGCAGGGAGGAAATTAAAGGGGAAAACGAAAGCGAAAAAGGAATCAGCGAAAATAATCAAATATGGTAGAAGATTGCCCCGCTGCGTTAGTTGATACGGTATTTAACCCAATATTTTTACGTCTTTTTTAAGGCCGACTTGCACTACGACCGTAAGTACAAGAACAAGGTGAACGAAGCATAACGGTAGTGAGGACGCTCACAAAACAAATATAGGCACAAGCACGCACAAGATAGGATGCTTTAATACAACGAGTATAAGGGCCGAAAACACTCGTACAGCATTGTCGAAGTGAGGACGCGCACGACACAAACAGAGGCACAAGCAGAACAAAAATTTTTGTTTTTCCCGTGCTTCCTGTGCTTCCTCTGCTTGTGCCGATGTCAAGTTAAAACGCGCTGATGTAAGCTTTAAAAAATCATGGTCACTAGCATAGGTCCGCCATTTTGTTACTGTATAGAGGAGGTATGGGACCTAAAATAAGCAGTTAAAGTTTCTGCGCATGCTTACGTGTTATGCATGTGTTCTGGGCGGCGTCACTACCGTTATCCTTACTGTGCTGGTGCTTAACCAGGCTTTACTCTTTACCGCCAAACTGTCGATTCACAAATTTCTCCAGCAATTTCCACTCGGTATGATGTTGAGATGTTTTAACATGCCTAGATAAATCATGGTATTGCATAGGATTTCGGCTCTTACTTTATTCCTCTTGATCCACTTGAAAATGTTTGGAAGACGACTGCACGATGAAAATCTAGTGCTGAATATAGAAGAAATGGCTGAGTGATGACAGGAAAAAAACGAAGGTTTTAGTGTTGATTTCAGCGAAATCTGCGCCCGTCCGCTCAGACCAGGTAAAGAGCTCCCTTGATCGGAATTTGTTCAAAAGTTTTTGAGCTTGTTAAGATTTTTCAGTAGAGCAGCATTAAACTTTGCGCTGTTAAAGGAAAGTCGCAATAGCGTCCGGAAGTGTCCCCTCCTCTATTTTTGCTCTTCTCGCTCCCTGCTGAATACTAAAATGATCTTACCTCAAGTTTTAAAATATACTCAACTTCCGTAAAAGTTATTGCCATTTGCTTGGCTCATTCGGCTTCTTGGCTATTGGTTACTCTTGACATTACAAATACTTCGCAAAGGGAGTGAGTATCGTATATGCATACGATTAACTTCCGGAATTGCTATAACTTGGTTTGTTCGTGGTATTCTGTGGTCTGTAAAGGGGAAACATTCATAAGTATAGAAACAGTTTTACCTTAATTACGTCACTCATCGATAGTATGGAAGAGAAAAAAACTGTTATCAGTAGTCTCTAAAAGCTTCAAGGGTTAAACAGTATCTCTATTTTGTGCGAACAAAAAAGAAGATTAGTGACCTTAAACATAGATAACAGGTTTTATTGCATAGTATGGAGTTTTTGCATGTCTTCTTTTGTGTGTGCAATGTTCAGATTTGATGAACGTGAAAACATCGCAAAAATCGGAAGAATTAAAATCTGCTAAAAAGCATAGTCACTGTTGCTTCCTTCTGTTGGTCTTAATTGGATTTTCATTCTTGGAGATGAACCATGTAAAACGGTAAAAAAGCACTTGAAAATATTAACCCGCAGGGCTGGTTTCTGTCGTCAATAATGGAGAGGTCAGAGAAGATGGTGCACACTATATTACGAATGGTCATGAAAGGAAACCAGAATTTCTTTAGTTCAATAGCGATACTGGGAGAATACTTCGAGTTCTTAAAAGCAGTTCTCCCCTTTCTCCCAGCTCTCATCAAGGAACTAACTGATTAAACTAACTTTCCAGTAGGTTTGAGGAACCAAAATTCTCACTGAACATAATTTGCGTTACTGACAGTGACTTCAGGCCCCCTTTTCACTACGCCGGAGCCTGATTTTAAAACGCAACAATCAGTTGTCGTTTTGGATTTGCGTTTGAGCAAAACGTGGACTGGGAAATCAAATGTTTATCATGATGTCGTTTTCAGAAAGTTCCGTTCTCAAAATATTTTCAGTCCACACTAAAACGCAAAGCCGCCGTTTTCAAATCCTCCCGGTTTGGAGAGCATTTTTGAAAAGCTTCGTTTTCGTGACGCGGGACCTTAGCTTCGTAGGACTAAAGGGAATGAATTGACTAAAGAAAGAGTGAATCCAGAATTACAAAATGCAAGGAGAAGTCGAAAGAATTTAATGCAGTTAAAAAGGTGTGTTGTAATGAATGCTTCATTGTTGTGGCGATGGGAAAACGTTTCTGCCAGAACTCCATTACCCCGTATACGAGTAGCAGGCTCTCTTACATATTCTTGTCCATTTTTAGATATCCTAAAATTGTATCTTCG
>OMLO01004574.1_pt1 | contig 11574 bp, 7 predicted proteins | sample 1674811 | NCBI WGS metagenome assembly OMLO01 (sample SAMN06265003, study PRJEB25207) | coral metagenome | isolation source: Coral host | place: Mexico:La Bocana,Puerto Morelos, Mexico | collected 2008-11-13 | reverse complement strand
TCTGTTCTTTTTTTTATGCGTTATATTTACATATCTATGTACTAGCTAGGATTTGGAGGAAAATAAATAAAAAAAAATAAAATAAAATAAAATAAAAATAGTATGGACAAGGGTGGAACACAACGAAATCACGACAAAAATATTTTCCTCGCTTTGGTTGAGAAGATCAATACTTAACGCACTAGGGTGGTGGGGGCTTTAAAATACCTTAAATTTACATTTCTCAAATTCATTAATAAGAGTTGTAACCATCAAGGTTGATTTTTCTTTGAAATCGTGAATAAAAAATTACTATTATTACTCTAATCATTATCACTATCGATATCATTATCATTAGTATAGGAAATAGCACGGTTTCTAGGGGTATTTGGGATAAATACCGCTAGTGATATTTCAAAATTCACCAAAATATCACGAGCCGCCGCGGCGAGTGATATTTGGTGAATTTTGAAATATCACGAGCCGGTATTTATCCAAAAATACCCCGAAGAAACCGTGCTATTTTTTGTTTATACTACAAGGCAAAGAAATTTCGCATTTCATATAACACACGAACACGTATTTTTATTTAGTCACGCGCACTTGATTGGCTTTACAACAACACGTGACATGTAAGTATTTCAAATTTGGCTTAAATACTACTGGTCTTAGCCAATCACATTTCAGAAATTTCTTAGTCTGTAGTATAATGAAATGAAATCCTTTGCTAAAAGTCTTGTCATGAATTTAGTTCTGTTCTCCTCCACTTCCTTCCACAAAAATAGTACATCGTATTGCGTACTTTAATCGTTAAAATGAATCTCACTGACACCAAGTCACTAAACGTACAAATTTTATTGCACATAACGTGTTAACAACAATAACGTAAAATAACAAGCAGGAAACTTAGCTCCTCAAATAAAATGAAAAGCTCCACAAACAATGTTCCCTGCTTTAACTGAGGAAATTTGAATTGCTAAAAGAATTCAGTGGTACATTCGTTTCGAAGATTTGAAATTAGGGTGACGAGAAACTAGGAGGCTATTTTAAGAGATTTAATTCAGAAATAAATTGGGTGGAAAGAGGGCTTTGCTGGTAGGTGTGAATCAGCTAGCGATAAACGCTTTTTACGTTGGACAATAAAGTGCTAAAACGTTGCAGCTCAGATGTCTGTAATTAGTTTTCAGATTGTCAGCTACAACTTTTTCATGCGACGTAACCAAAAGTATGTCGGCATTACACAGACTAATTCCAGAGTCCTCTCTCTCGAAGGGTGAGAGAACACTTGGACCAAGGTTGTTCAAAGTACTTGACAAGTGGCCAGTTTGCGCTAGTGTTGCTATATTTTTAATTTCCTGAGCTTGAAATTGACAAACCATGTCTAATAGTTTCTTTAAATAATGCTAACCGCATTGAAATTATACAATTTTAGAAGCTGACTTGTTTAATTTACAAAATAAGTGCTAAAAAAATTAACGGTACTGTTTCCTCCAAGAGAAACTTCGTTAAAAGAATCTCGTCAACTAGCACTAGTTTCATTTGGTATTTAGCTCGGCAGAAATTCATTCGGCGTGACACTAATATCCCAGCTGTCACGCAAACATCTAGGTGGAAACGTTGTTCAATTGTCACCCATTGACCTGTCAAATGTTGGACTCATTCCATACTGCAATGAATGAATCATGAAATCAGTTACTTTGTGAAAGCAAACGATTTATTATTTAGCTCCAGAGTATAAAATGATACGTTTATACAAGGCTATAACTGTCATTGAAAAGAATCAGGTCTTAACCCCACCACCACACCCAGGGTTTTCTTTTGAATGTTTCATGGTCAGAAACAAAAGTTGCCCTAAAATGTAATCCTAGTAAGAATTCTCAGTTACTACTACAAGAATCGTTTGATTTTCACCAGAGCAGTGTCAAAAGAAACCAGCATTTACAGTCGCAAATTCATGACAATCCAAAATGGATTGGTGGTTTTGGCTTAATTTGTCTGGTCCTGAAATGGGGAATACCCTGTGGTTGTATGTTCAAATCTCCTTCCTCAACACTAAGCGGGCACCCTTAACGCGAGATTTCAGATGGGTATAGGCATAGATTGCAAGCAAAATGTCAATATTTGCATCATAAGTAAATAATGCAGTGTCACTGGCAATGCAAAGAAGGGCAAATAATATACGCCGAGCAAATTTTATTGTTGCAACAAATTTTGAAGACGTGTGACTATTAAGGTTAATCTAATAATCTAACTTATTTTTTGCACAGTGGCTTCCTAAATTCTTTTGTAGAAAAGCATAAATTACAGCTTGGCAACACAATTCATTCCCAGTCCTTGCAAGCGGAAACGGTGGAATTATGGGAAGGGGTTTAAGAGGGCAAAGAAAATCTTGGGAAGATACTGACAATTTTTTTCCGATATTCAATGCAATTGTACAAAAATGTTTCCCTTGTTTCCACTTGCATCTGGGAACAGGGTACTTTCACTTTTTAATAAATAGTGCCTACAATATTTAAGATAAATATTATTTAACTGTAAGGGTCGCCGCTGAAAAATTACTTAACAGGAAAGAGAGGCTGCTGGGACATTTAAGCATTTAAAATATTACTCTCGCAAACAGTAGAGTTAATTAACAACAGTATAGTTTCCTACACTTAAACTTAATATTTTCAGGATTGTCAAGTAAAGTTGCATTGTTAAGTTACAAATGTGACAAATTGAGACTGTGATAAAACTTTTTTGTCAAACAGCGTGAAAAACAATTCAGATCAAGGAGTTAAGTCTCGAGAATTAAAACTACAATGGTTGACAAATTATAGAACTTCTTGCAATTATAAATATCTTGATTATTGAAACAGGTAAGGTCAGAAAATATCAATATCACGTCTGTCCAGCAGGTAGTAATAATCAAATAACAAATTTTACTTAAATGGGTGGTTTGCTTAGAAAAATTCTTTACCAAAGTCAATATGACAAATATCTGTTTAGTTGTACTGAGTTCGTAAAGTGCATATTTTCCGAATTTAACAACTAAAATAAGTTATATAAGACAAACAGCCAGTCAAATATGTAAAACGCACACTATTCCATTATTATTTTCAGAGTTGTTTTCCGAAAACTGTCGGACAAACTGGTTGAAGTATGAAGTAGGAAAAATTAGGCAGGAATGACATAAGAACAGGTGATGAAAAATTCTAATAAGAAATTCTAATAGACCGTGATGATGAAGAACGAAAATTAAACAATGAGACTTTTCATGAAGATCACCTTACAGAGTGATGTGTGGTGCTGTGCTTATGGTAATTGTGAAGTAAAAATTACAAAAATAAGCTTACTATAAGCTTTTGCAAGTGCTTTGTTATTTTAACTGTTATCATTATAGTTCGCCTACTAAACTATCTAACTGATTTAACACCATAATCGACGTTTCTTTAGATGCAACTCGAGGGGATAGACAAATTAGCCTCAGCAATCAATTAAAACTGACACTAAAACATCCTAAAATCTTTAAGGGCTGCATTGTATATTGCATTTGTAAAAAATATATTCTCTTTTCTTGCAAAAACCAGTCATTTACCAGGAATTATTCAAAGATTTGAGTTAGATGCTTTCCTGTCTTGGGAAAAGTAAATGCTGTAAAAAAAAATCAATTCAGCATTTCACCAAAATCAAAATTTCATCTAAAACTATTCGCTAATTTGCACAATTGTAAAATAAATTATTAGAGCTATCCATAATCATTTGATCAGCTGTTCAGCATTGTAATATCTGTTATTAAGGCTTATTAAGGCTTACATCTAAAACGACCCATTGCCACTTAGGTAAACTTCATATCTACATCTATATCGCATTATTACAAGCGGACCAGCCTTTGTTGCAATACCTTCAATTTTGCCAAGCCAATAAATAAAATAATTCTCTCCATGACATACAAAGCTCTTGAGATAGAGAGAACTAAGGAAAAGACTAGAACAAATAGTAAAGTTATCTTAACCATGATGTAAGTAGAGTTTGTGTTGTATCCTAGATATTCCGTTTCCAACACATGCTACTTGTTCCACAGCAAAGAAATGGGTAATATATTATCTGCTTTCACATGTTCAGTAGATATTGACAATCTAAGTAGGGCTTTACACGTTTTTAGGGGTCTGCCTTTTATTTCCCCTAATTTAACTCTCTACCCGAATCCCTGCCTACAAACCATGCTACAGTTGACATAATGTCTTTGTAAGAAATAACTGCCAAGATCTATCTTCAAAAACAAATTTTCAAAGAGGGAAATTGTTTTTCTTTGTTACAAGACTTTTAGCTTTAACCAATAATTCAGAGACCACATCACTTTGTCATTCAATAAAATATCATACACACATTCAATTGCGATAATGTAAAATAATTCTTACATTATCATAATTGATTAATAGTTTAATTATTATTTAAGGATATCTAGCATAAATTAAAGGTTACGTCATTTGGAGAGGCGAGTTAGTGATGGTGGAATGAGAAATGGAAGAGTTGCCGCACTGTAACAGACTGTCAGTGCCATTAAGAACTTTATCGTTTCCATGAGAAGTATCCATGGCAACAGCAGAGTTTGAGGAGTTATAGTCAAGTGTCTTCATAGCTGGTGTCTTGGTTAGCGGAGCAACTGTTCTGTTTGGTTGCCACGACTGTTCAAACCCAAACTGACTGTAGCCATTTTCCTTAACCTTGGCAGGGCTATAGGAAGACAGGCAGGAAGAGGAGAGTTAGTGAAAGTTAGCATTGCATTGAACATTAGTTGCTTATTATTAACATGAAGTACAAACCACAGTTGAACCATGAACAATAAGATGAACATAATACTGCCAGCAGCATAAGCTATTAATAACAAATCTGGTAACCTTCTCTAATTATTGGAAAATTGTTTTAAATTCTTTGCCTATGAAGCATTTAAATAACTGAATATCAAAAAAGCAAATTTATGATTATTTTTAAAGACAAAAAACTCAGTAGTGCTTTATGACTTTTGATATCTAAATAGCAATTGTTTTGTTTCAATGTTCTCTTAAAGCGAAAATAATTATGTTATTCAGCTCCAGTGCGATATAGTTGTTATTAATTTCAAAGAACATTTATGCATGCACCCGTAATAAGTTGGTTTACACATTACCCAGTTTAACCCAAATCTGAATGAGGTATCATGGAGAAAAAGACTATTTTAGAAGAACAGTTCATTGGCTAATTTCCGTTGTCTATCATCTCAAGGGTCCTAGTTACTTTGACAATGTTATGACAAAGCGCTTCTGATCATATTTAGATGTAAAAAAAGCGCAATATAAGCATTCTTATTATCATAATTATTAAAATTCACATTCAATAGCATGGCAGATCACAAAAAACTGACATCAATTTGTAAAGTTAATTATTTTTGATTTTCTTTTGATAACCTGTCTCTCTGTCAATATATTGCTAGCATTAGGAGAAACAAGCAAGAATTCAAACGCAATGAATCATCATTTACAACCGAAAAGAAAACAGTTTACTTTGACTACAATTAAGTAACTATGACGAAGCTTCACTAATACCTTGAGGGTTTTTGCCACTGTATTAAACAATTTTTGCAAATTGATGTCCCTTTTTTTGTGCAGCGATACTTTTAAGTTGCTTTAGTATGTTAAAGTTAAGGTTACAGTTTCTGGAAAATGGGAAAAGGAAAGCTGTTTTGACCCAGTTTAGCCTCAAATTTCAGGTGTCTATGATCCACTTTAAATTGATATTGTGTTGTGGGATCATGCAGGTGTAACATTTTGCTACAACCCCAAAAAATAAATAAAAACAAATGGGAATTGATAGTGGCACATCAGATGGAAAGGACCACCAGAATTTCAGAATTTAAATTGTTAACTGCAGAGAAAGATGTTAAAGTATGAATGATCAGTTATGGACACAACTTAACCAGCTGTGACATTAAAGTCTGAAAACAATTATGCCTTGACCTCTGCGATACCAGTGCAGTGCTCCTCCAACTGAGCTATCAAGTCAATAATAATTATTGGAAGCTGGTCACGTTGTGAGTTTGTAACATAACAATTAATGGTGAAAAATGCAGGTGAGTATATACAAGACCATATATTTCAACCTAGAATTTACAAATGCTGGTTACTGAGGAGAGAGAGGAAAACCGTAAAACCAAGAGGAAAACCCACATAGCAAGGCAAGAACCAACAACAAACTCAACCCAGTTAGGACATCTGGTCCAGGATTTGAAACTAAGCCACACCGGTGACAAGCACTATCCCCTCTATGCCATCCTCCATAGCTCCCCACAAGTGTGTAGAAAACTGAAATATCTTTTTAATAAAATGTCTTGTCTAATTCACTTGAAATGGAGAACACATACTTTGGAAGTGCAATGTTATAATGGGCAGTAGGGCTGGTTAATTTTTGTCATTTTAAAAGGTGTCATTCACAAGGGATACCACTGCTACCACTGCTACCACTGCTAAGGAGTCAGAAAAACAAAGGTGTTACCATGAAGAATCATTAGTAATAGTAGTAGGAAAAGAGAGTATGGAGGGAAAATAACTACATCTACCTGTTCTACCTGTTCCATCAAGGTTTATGACTTTGAAAACTAGACTAAAGAAAACTCCATGACAAAGAAAATCTGCTGACTCAGCTCCCTAGCTTTGATGTTTGTAAGATAGGTCATCAATCAGTAAAATAATGTTAACAGAAAAATTTCTCCTCTGTTTTCCTGTAAGATCATTCTTGTGAAAAATTACAGGTAACTTTCTATAACATTCTAAGTGTAGCTACCTCATTAGCCTCTGTATTGAGTTATTCAAAAAGGGCCTTTGCAAAACTATCATAATTTTGATTCTAATTTTGACATATTATAAAGTTCTGAAAAAATTCTATCAAAAAGTACCGGTAGTCACATCACAAAGTAGTCATGAAAAAGCCAGTTCAGTACAAAATATGGAAGGTTTGTTCTTTTTTGCATTTACTGCAGCAATATCTACCGTCATATTGATGTATTTGGACAACCTGCAGGCACCATGAGTACCGTACCAAGTAAATTACTAACTTTCAACTTAAGTCAAAGAAAAAAAAAACATAACTTCAACCTGAGTCAAAGAAACCCGAGTCGAAGAAAAAAAAACTGCCTCTCAGCTAGGTCTTGAAAGCAAACTTCCAAGGAAACAAAGTACTAGCCAATAACAACTACATGTACCGGTAAGCTTCTAAAGCAAATTATGCAAAATAAAAGTAGAGTGATACTGCCATACACTAAGCTGTAACTTTAACCTACAATAAGCAAAAATTTGAAATGCTAAAGCCCAAAAGAAATCATTGATTACTGATTAATGGTCTAGTTTAGATAAAAATTACTATGTAAGAGCAATGAAGCTATAAAACAATTGATACTGACTATGACTTGAGAACATATAAATTTTGGTCAAACTAAAGAAAGTCTGGAAGATTCATATTTTGCTGTTGCATCTGGGAAAAATCAGTTAAAACCAGCTACAAAATTGTTTTTTCTCCCCTTGCAGGTTACCTGAATTTTTCATTTTTGTATTCTGTACAAACATTTGGTGTACATTGATACTTATAATATATAGTTATAATCAACCCTTCTGTGACCAAAAATGGAGCAAAATTACTGGAAGTCTCCCTTTATACCAGTGAGCATGGCAGTTAAATTGATGACATGTTTTAAGAATAAACTGGAGTTCTGAATTACATTTTGCTCAAGGTTTTCTTTAGTTACAAGATCCCAACCAGAAAAAAATTCCATAACACAGAAAGATCACAAAGCACTAGATTTTAAAGGGACATTATTGTAACTCTTCTTATACACACGCTAGAGGTATTTCATTGCATTATAAATTTCACAAATATTGCTTCAACAATGTTCTTCTTCAGATATTATCAAACAGAAAGATATTGATCAAAAATAAAATAATCATTTAAAATAATGATTACCTCATAGGCTGTGTATTTTTTCTTGGGGATCTGTAAAGCAAGACGAAAAGCTTAAGAGCTACTCTCAATTTCATTTCTTCAAAAAAAAAATCACCAAAGCTATAGGTATAGCTAATAGCTTTCTCTATAGCAGAAAGATAAGATAAATCACTGAACAGCACCAGTTAGCCTGCAAAAAATGCACAGAATCATGCAGCTTTAATACCTTGTGTATCTCCATGGAGACATGGGTATTTCTCTATGTAATGAACCCATAACTGAAGGCGCTACGTATGTGAATCCCTGGTAAACAAGAAAAGACATCAGGTTGGTATACCTTGAGCTGCTTTTCACTAATGATGTTTATATGCATTAGCACATTGCTAAAAACAGGCAAGTTCAGCACAAGAAGGAGCATAGGGAAAAAGGTAATTACACTTCTTATGTTGTCCTCACTAAGGAACACCAGTGTATCAAGTCAATCAAGATCATCCACTCAGAGTTTTTAAATCACAACAAAATAACATTATAGCTTTCCCTACCAAAAATTTGTAGCAATAATCTTGTCCTAACATGTTTTTAGAACTGAACAAGTTTGTAAGGTCATTAAACTCATATCTTAATTAACAGGATGTAATAATTATTGTTACCTGAAATATTTTATCTGCACTCTCACTTAACATTGAATCCACTGGAGAATCGACAGGTGTCTGCCTAGTAAATTTACTATCAAATTGACTAACATCCTCCTCTCCAGTCTGTAAACAAAAACAGTCGATTGTCAACACACAAAATACTTTTTTTGTTCTTTAACTGGCAAATTTAACTTTAAGCTTGTTTAATGTAACTGTACAGGATTAAAGAATAAAATACTTACAATATTTGGTTTAAATGGAGGCTCCACTTTTCTAGAATAAAGATCCTCCCAGTTGATAGTACGGAAGAAAGGGTGACCCTGAAAGAAAAAAATCAAAATTTGTATCTTCAACCTTGAACTGATTTCCAAGTTAGTATAAGAAATGAAAAAGAAATAGACAAACAGGGGAGGTTTTCTACAAAAAAGTTCACTTCAAACATTTTTGTCTAGAAAGCTAGTTGTCTTCCTACCGAAAACAATAGTGAAACCCCTGTATTTGTCCCAATGTTGTGAAGTACTGTTTGACATTATTATTGTAGTTTACTTTTGACAAATTTACCCATCACATCTACTATCATGTTCCTTTTCTGTAGATATGTGTTAACAAGTGGAAATAATCCTGAAAAAGTCTCCCACATGATTTGTAGATGCATTACCAAATTTAAGACTAAGCTAATAAAGGCAAAGATCTCTTGTTAACAATTTTTAGTTCTGCAAGTTAGCAGTTAAACCCAGTACTGTTTCATTTGTTTAATGCCACAAGTGCAATTACCTTGATAGTAGTCGCAGCTTCCTGTCCACCTCCCAATCTGGCTTGAGGGTGGCGTTTCAACAACTGAAAGCAAAACAGTTCACAGCCTCAACAAAACTCACTGAGCAATGGTTAAACAACAGTGCTTTGTGCTAAGGAGCAACATAGAGTACTAACACCAGTAGCAGCAACAGTAGTAGAAGTGGCAGTGGCAGTAGCAGTAACAAGAGCAGCAGTAGTAGTAACCTGTAACAGTAGTCGTAGTAGAGGCAGTGGCTAGAGGCAGCATTGGGAGCAGCAGTTGCAGTAGGGGTAGTAAGCAATACTCACTTTTCTAATGAAATCTTTTGCTTCAAGACTTAGAAAAGGAGGAAGAACCAGCTTCCCTTTTAAAATCTGCAGAGACAAGATTAGTCAATTTCTGTTTAACTGAACTAGGTATAATTAATGAAAGTAGATGCATAACTTCCACTATAGGAATGCGAGTTGTTGCTACCAAAATTGTATAGAAACTCTCAAATATTTGTGCTGATCTTTCAGATTGTTCTCCATTCTCTGAAAAGGAGAACCATGATTGTAATCACTACTATTACTTCCCATGCACAATATTTTATTTATTGCCAAACAACAATATAAAACTGAAAAACAATGCTCTATGAGCTAAACACTATACCACCAGCAAATTTTGTGCGAGACCACTTTGATCAAAAACTACTGCATTCAGTTCCTAGATGTAAAACTGATATAAATCACACCAAAGCAAAATGACCTATTGTAAATAAATAGGAATCACAACACTGACATCAGCACATGCATAAACTTTCACCTTACCTTGTCAATTGTTTTTTTCCTGCTATCCCCACAAAAAGGAGGCTGAAGACACCAAATAAGAGTGAAAGGTTGTAATACACTGAGTCTGCAGTGTCAATTATAAGGACTACATATACAAGGGGCATTGCAAATAAAGGGCCATTCCAAATCATGCAGTTGTCTAATTTATCCTTTATTTCACTTCTGTAAATTGTAAAATGCAAATATTCCACTATTATTTAAGAAAAATATTGCACTCTTACTAACTGAGCACAAGGGCTGTAGTGCGAAAAGTTGGCCAGAGCTTGTGGCAGTTCATATCAAATGTAGGGAAGTCCGTACGGAATAATCAAGGGCCAATATTCCTCGAGCAAGGAAGGTTAGTAATTAGTTCAATATACGGGATAGGGCCATGCTGCAAATTTGAATTTGCTGGCTTTCAAGAACAAAACATTTCAGGGTTGTTTCCATGCCAGTTTGTATGGCAAAATCCCAACCAAGAAAGAGACAATCATAACACTAGGATTTACTACAACAAGTATATATGTTACAGTCAAAATTAAATTTAGGTCAAAATTAAATTCCTTTGTCTCCTATTCCTACTTATTCATTGATTACTAATAATTAGGGTTAGAAGACAAAGAAAATTGAGAATCAAAAGAGTTAAAATAAGGTAATTTGGCTATATCAACTAAATGTAAATTGGCCACCGTAACAAGTTATAAAGCTGACATTTCGAGCGTTAGCCCTTTGTCGGAGCCAATTTAGGTTAAAATAATTTTGACCTGAATTTAATTTTGACCTGTAACATAAGGCAAACAAAATGATGTTTTTGCCCATTCAGCCAAAAGGCACTGCTTTACTAACACAACAATAACACAAATGCAGAAAATTGATTTGAGTAGGCATAAACCAAAAAAAACTTAAATTCTAAAGTACTTTAGTGTAATTAACACCCTGGTCATGAAGGAGGAAGTTATATGTGGGTTATCAACTCCAAGATGTATCATGCCTGTATAATATTCTATAACTATTACAATTGGCTTCATTTAAATTGCTACACATCCTAACTTACACTGCCTGTCAACATGTCGTACATCAGTGCACCAAGACTCCACCAATCAACTGCTTTTCCGTGACCACTACGTGTGAGAATCTCAGGCGCCCTGCAATTAGAGAAATGCGGCTATATTAATCACACCAGAAGACTTTTAATTAATCAACCTCGTCTTCCTTACGTTAATATCAAAATACTGTTTCCATAGTTCAGTGCTTATCACCAACAGTAGCTCGTTTGTCAATAGTTTGTTTTGTCAACATGTATCCACTAGATAGTGATTCAGTTAACCCTTTCACTGCCAAGGACGTAGATATACGTCCAATAGGGTCATGCACTTTGTACCACTTGTGACGTCATCAATTTAAATGCCACCGGATATTCTTAATA
>OMLO01004572.1_pt1 | contig 11579 bp, 3 predicted proteins | sample 1674811 | NCBI WGS metagenome assembly OMLO01 (sample SAMN06265003, study PRJEB25207) | coral metagenome | isolation source: Coral host | place: Mexico:La Bocana,Puerto Morelos, Mexico | collected 2008-11-13 | reverse complement strand
ATCAATCAGCAAAGCCTCCAGGACAGAACTATATTTTCTACATTAAGCTAATAGCTACTCCTACTGCAACATGGAGCCAGCTACAATCTGTGGGATTTAGTGGGGGATAAATCAATTGAGGCATTCAAAACAGCTGCATTAATGACAGGCATTGAAGCACAGTGATAAGACATGTGCAATGCTAGATGTTAGATCAAGGAATTTAAAGCTGAACTCATTCTCTGGCCACAAGATCCTTGAGGAATGAATTGTCTTTTTGATCAACATGCTTTGAAACTCTCAGGGAACCTACATGTATGTCTACGCAAATGGATACTGGAAAATTGTAAAAAGAACAACTTGACAAAACAGTAGAGGCCAAACACTAAGAGAAAGCACTAAGATTAAAGAACCCGGACAGAGGCAGCATTGGCTGAAGAGGACAGAATAGTTTAGAAGAGGAGAGCCTAACAACCCAGTTCTCTATTAGGAGATCAGATAGACAATGACGACAACGATGATGATAATAATATTCACAAAAAATATGCACTTTGAAGTCTTCTTGAATAGGTTTTGCAATTCTCTTTCTCATCACATGTACCTGTCTTTCTTCATTTCAGTGTTCTTTTTCCTGAATGATTCCACAACAGACAGCAACTGGTTTCCTAGATGTTCTTTGAGGGAGGCAACCTTATGGGCAAATTCACCAACTAAATTATAAGAAGTAAAAAGTACAACAACATCAGTTAATTAAGTACTTAATTAAAAAATTCATTAGAAAAAAATGTACAGTACATGCAATCTTACTACATATTAAATATTTATCTCAATTAATGCAATGTCATAACTCTGGCATGGCCATCATCGTCATGCCAAACATTAACAAAATTATTAAATATAGTAATCATCAATTTTGGCATACTTATTTTCACATTCAACTTGTTATTTAAACATTAAGAAAATTATAAAATGCTAGATTCATTTAGTTTACTTGTTTATTTCACGTTGTACTTATAATTTTATTCGAAATTAATATTCTAGAACAGAAGCATAACACCTAGACCAGGTGATATGCTTCTATCTAGACACATAGCATTTATATCACACCTACTAAAGCAGTTTTGTTACACATAGTCTAAGCTGATGATGGTTATATAACATGTAAAACATGTATTTCAAATTTAGTACTATACTCTTCATACATTGCTGATATTGATCATTAAATATACTGTCTTATTCTATCAAAATATCATGCAAAGGAAACCACATTGAGCTTAACACTGCTTTAATTATGTAAAAAGGATTGCTAAAATGTGTTTATTACTATGGCTTAAGTCCAAAATCCAATAAATGCAACTGTAATGATTTGATTTAGTGGCTAATTTACTTGTGGTAGCTCAAGGGAGGGCGCTTATAGTAACACTCATTTGACAGGCCACGCTTTTCATCAACATATTAATATCAGAATGAAATACAATACGCTGGTGAAAAACAACAGTACCGCAGATACCCCGGCTCAGCAAGTGCCAACTGTTCAATATTGCATTCAAATGAGAAAGCAGAATTCATAATTAATCCCTCTAATTAATCTGACTACCAGTATTCTATCTACATATAGTCTCCCTTGGAGCTGTCTTTTGTATCTCATGCTCATGTTGTGTGAAATCCAAAAAACAGCTACAAGGAAGACTAAAATGTACATGTATATCTCTTGAATATCACTTTCTCTATGTGGGCGCTAACTACAAGGGGCGCTTATTAGAAACAAATGGCACTTGAGCAGGATACTTGGTTGAAAGACAGCACCTTTTAGGAAGGACTTAGGCCCGGGGGCGGTACTCCCTTATATGGGCTATATAGGTATGTGCGGCCCCAAAGGGTATGGTTTTTCAGCCGTTTTAGTCCTAAATAGGGTATCAATTTTAGTCATTTTGCCGCCATTTTGGTCATAAATAGGGAATCGATTTTGCACTCTAGTCTTCAATTTGGTGTTTTTTTTAGAAGCTACTTTTTAATCACGCCCTCTTTCACCCATCTGCACTTTGACTTCACTTACCCCGTTGAACGCCTGCTAAGAAGGCCAGATAAAGCCAGCAACAAAAGCCCTTGACAAATTTTTGTTTACGGCTACCATGTAGTAAGGTCATAAATAGGGTATCAAATTTTTGGTCAGGTCATAAATAGCGTAAGAAAAATCACAGATTTTGGTCATAAATAGGGTAAGGGTTTTGGGAAGCGGGTTGCACACCCCTACCCAATTTTTCTAGGAGTATCCTCCCCTCCCCCTGGGGACTTAGGGCACTAAATCAAATCTTTACATTATATTAACCAGGTTTCCTTTACATGATCCCTGTTCAATACTGGCAGTATATTTTGCATAAGTGTCAAGCATTTAAATACAGAATTGAATATTATAATAATAACAGTGAACTGTTTCTGTCCGCTAAGCTGGGCATGACTGATTTTTTGAATTTATGGGACAAGCTAAGAAAACAAATCATTCCAAGTACATAACAGCTCTTACAGAAAACCGAGTTATATTTAAAATAAATCCAAAAATAAAGTCAAAAATAAAATTCTGCTTTGGCTCTCATATGTAGTCAGTGTTCTATCTATATTTTTCTATAAATTATTTAAAAATTATAGTTTGAATAGGAAATAAATTATCAATTAAACGGTCGATTAATTATTTTACGTCCTTAAACATGTTGTTGCTTCCTTAGAAGGCGATAATTTCAACACAACACTTTATGTACAGTCGTATATTGGCCGAGGAATTTAGTTTTTAATAGCCTGGATAGTAAACTCATCAATACAAGCTTACATGGTGTAAAAATTTGCGTGATAACGTTAGACCGTATGAATGACATGTTTTAGCTTACAGTCACAATAACTTACAATAACTTTCTGTAACAACGGTAATTTCCATATTATTGCTCAAAGACGAAAAACGTCTAAAATGTCCCTTGATTTAGAATAACAACCGTAAGCTTATAAGTTAAGAATTAGCTAACATCATTGAGTAGCTAAATATTTTCCCATGAAATGTATAGAAGTTAATTTTCTTCGGTTGTTTATTGCAGTTTCACGGAGTTCTTTTATCCGTTTAAGATCGCAGATGCGTTAACAAAACGTCGATTAAGGTTTATATAAACCAAATGATCTACTCTAAGTAAGACTAGAGGCTACCCCATAAAAGCAGTGAGACATTTTCAAGACCAAATATCGTTAACGTTCTACATATGAATGCGATAGACGAAGACACACACTTTACCTGTTTTAAGAAGTTTGATAGCGCTGTAAGTGTTAGATTTGAGAACCTCATTTACACTTGGATGAGGAAGATCTCTGAGATGCCCTTCTCGGATCCCGGACATGTTTTCTCTCGGAAGAAGCGAATTTACATGAAAACACTCCTCATCGAGTGAGTTTTCTGAGCGCATTTCCGCTCAGTTTGCGATCTATATTTGGACATTTTGACCAAATTTGGTGATGACCGGGATCGAAGCCAGTCACGAGAAGCTAGTCACGAGAGAAACGAAATCTGCGCCTGACAACAACCTAACAATTTTAATTTCAGTTTATTTAGACCTTTCATAGGAATGTTGGCTAGAACGAATAATTTTCCAGCTCAAGTCTACCATCAGGAGCATAACCAATAACACTCTTATTTCTCGAATAGGACTTAAAAAAAACGACAAAGAAAAAAAAGCCAAAGGACTGACAGATGTTTGATCGAACTTTATCAACTGCAGAAAATCTCAAGCCTCAAGATTATTAACGGGATGTCAAGCTTCCAAATAGACTTAAACGAGAGAGGATTAACAGCTGATTCCAAAAGTCCTTTTCTTCTGGAATCTAAAGTTGTAAAACTCTATGATTACCACGATGTTCCATACTTTCTTCGAGGGAACCCGTACATCACTTCAGGATATCGAGCATTTTTGTCCGTCAGAATGTGTATGAAAAGGTGAGAGATTCCATCACATAAGTGCGAGTAAACTTGCTTTTCCGATTCATTAGTTGTATATTAAAAAAGACTGGGTGTTTATAATGCGGTGTATGTTTTGAGGTTTCTTGGGGGGAGGGTATAGTGGACATACCATTGGGGTGGGAGTGAAGGGCGTATTGTCGGATGAGCATACCCATTAGGTTCACGGTCGTTTCGAAAGTCGAAGTCTTTGTTTTGCCATTTCTCCATAGTATAGTATTCTGTATCGAAACAACTTCAAGTAACGTGAGTTTGTATCGAATCAACTTTACATGTGTAACGAATCGACTTCGACTTGTATCGAACTTTGTGTCGAAACGACCGGGTTCCTAATTTTATAGTGCACTTGTTGGGATTTTGGTGGGGATTTGGTTTGAATTGATGATCTTTGTGTTTTAGGCGTACATTTTTGGGGGTTCTTTCATTATCCTGGGAATGGACTGTAGAAATAGAGAGAAGGTTGGTTCAACCCACTCCCTCCACCCTCCCCAATATCACCCTACTTACACTCTAAGGCTGTGGTGAACTAATTCCTTGCTATTATTTTCAGCCTCTTTGTGTTTTCCAATGAATCCATCAACATCTGGTCTCACTTAGTTGGATTTTTTTATTTCTGTTACCTCCTGCTTGTTGACAACTTGGTCAGAATTCCAGAACACAATGGCAGTTTCTCTGATCATGCTGTGCTCTCCTCTTTACTAATTGGTTACATGGTGAGAAATATTATTTATTACATATATACATGTATAGAGAATTTTATGCGATAAACGCAGCAAATAGAATTCTATATTTATATTTCACATGTGAAGAAAGCGATACGTCCAATCAGCGTCGCATATAGCTTTCTTCACATGTGAAAAATATAGCCAATCACCACCGCTTGGTGTAGGATTGCTTTGACAATCAGAGCCTAACACTTAACTGGCTTCCGATACAAGCGGTTTTATTTTTCTTTATATATATAATAAACAAATTACAGCATAGAAAGTGATTTGTAATGATTTTTATTCACTCATTGCAAAACTTTGGTAAACTCGCTCGTTTGCTGCGCTCACTTGTTCGTTTTCCAAAGTTTTGCAACTCGTGAATAAAAATCATTACAGCGCACTTTCTATGAAGTAATCTGTATATATCTGATAACTGCGAACAAAACAATAACATGAATTGGGTTCAGTTGATAACTTTATTTATCCACAGTAAAAAATTCCTTCAGTATTTGAAAGTACAGTAAATTATCTAAGTAGGTTTAACTAAACTAAATATTAATTAAATATTATAACAGAAACCTATCATATTACTAAAGCTCCTTTTCAAGGATGCCCTATCTCATTCAAAGCTGATATACTCAAAATCCTAGAGGCACAGTGGCTTCATGGTTAGCATACTGCATCCTGGACTCGGCAAAATAGTGCATTTTTCAATCTCAATTTTCAATCTCAATACACTTCTGGATGCAAACACATTTCATAGTTTTCATGTTTCATTTGCGATTATAGACTGCGGCAATTATTAGTCATGATCTACATTTCACTGGTTATGTACTTTGACTGTACAATTTTATTCACCTGTCTTATAGATTTCCATGTTCTTTTCTGCCTTCTACCATTTATTTTGCTGTCACTCTGAAAAAGTGTTTCACCTTTGGTTTTCGATGGATCTGACTGGTATCTCGCTTGGTGTATGTGCCTGCTACATTCCCGCAGTGTACTATGCATTCTACTGTCACACAGTAAGTATATACTCAATGTAATTGCCTTTTAAGACCAAATGTTGGCAAAAATCAAGAGTTGATCTCTATGCACATCTTGACAATAGTAAAAGAATTTGAATTCATTTAAATTATGATAGATATGGTCCATGACTCCTAGCATGATCAGACTACGTAAAGAATCAATTTTTGTCTTTTTTTGTCCACAAGCACCTCTTGGTAGAGGGCCCTTGACAGCTTTTTTTGAGTTTGAATCGCTTTATATTCAAGAAAGTCAAATTGCCAAATGTAAAGGCTAAAAATTGGAAATTCAAACTTAATTTTGTGTAAACAACCAAAAGAAGGGAGGAAAAGAACAGAAACAAAGTCAACCCTCTTATAACATCAGGTTATTTGTACGATCCTGGTACACATACCTAATACCTTAAAGCTTCCTCAATCTGTTAATAAACAATACAAGTCTGATTATTTTGCTTTTATATTTATAGACCTGGAGAGGCTTGTATCTGGGTTGTGCGATTTTCCTAACTTTAGTTTCACTAGCACTTCAATTTCATCCTTCTTTCCTGACGTCACGCTGGGCTGTCAAAAGGCTACTACTGTTCAGTAGCCTGGTTGCATATGGTGTGGGCCCTTCAATTCACTGGGTGCTGCTGCTTGGTGGATGGAGTGACTATACTGTGAGGGTATGTCTTGGACTATAACATAACATGCTCCTCTTTACCAGGTTGTTCAAAGGCCAGTTAAGCTGAGGGTTGTCCAATATATGACTTGATAAAAGATGTAAATGGCATCGGTTCACCATTACAAGTTGTACGAGTGGTGAAAGTCAGAATGGATTACGAGTCATGCTGTACGAGTTGAAAGACACCATTTACGACCCGTATCAGTTTGTGTATATTGGAGATGGATGATTAAGCTAAGCCCAGATTAGCAAGAATTTTTAATTCTCTATTTTAACATTACTTGGCCTTTTGCTTTGAGTTGGAATAATTTCAAACTACACAACATAAGCAGTAAAAAATCATTTGTACAAAAAATAGAACTTCCGTTAACATTTACCATTAACTGGCTTTCAAACAACCCGGCTTCCTATTGTCATTCTCTCTACCAGCTTTGTTTATAATTTATTAGCTTCTACCCACTGCTTAGCAACAACAACCCCTCCCCCAGAGAAAAAGGGATTGAATGCTTTTCGGTGTTCTGTTGTTAGCGTGTTATTTAACTGAATAAATGGCTAAGTTTCTAAAGAAACTGTGGTGCTGCGTCAGTGGAGAGTATTGCAAGATAATTTGGTTTTATCAACAGGGTTAAGTGAATTGGCCACCGTAAAGAGATTCAAAAGATGATGTCTCCAGTGTTAGCCCTTTGTCTGAGTGAATGATTCACTCCGATGAAGGGATAACTCTTGAAACGTCATCTTTCAAATCTCTTTACGGTGGCCAATTCACATTTATTTATTTAATTGGGTTGTCATTTTATACAGTGAGTTGTAAAATCAAAACCAAACCAGTTGCTTACCAATTAGACTACTCAGCCAATCTTAAACTGTAGTAAAACCAAAAGCAATCAGAAATTGGCCTGATTACTTTCGTCACTTTGAAGACCACTTTAAGATAACTGTTGGTTTGGCTTAAACATGGAAGTACCTGTAATTCTTTTTATCTTTCAGCTCTTCTTACCAAAGGTGGCTGTGATGTATTTGCTTGGGGTGCTGGCATTAGGTTTTTATGCGCTGAAAATACCAGAACGTTACTTCCCAGGTAGTGTTTGTGTTGTGCTCTATAATTCCAAAAACTAAGCCAGTACCTGCATGTACACTGTATTCTGAGTTTTTCTGTCCAAGAGAATTATCACTTTTGGTAAATGCTTCTAAAACCATTATTAATAAATTATTATTAATGATTAATAATTTTATTTAGGCACTACAAACGAATCTAAATTGTGTATGTTTTTTCTTTTGCAGGTAAACTCAACTATATAGGATCCAGTCATCAGTGGTGGCATCTGTTTATTGTTTTAGCTTTCTACTGGTGGCACAGATCAAATTTCGTCTACATGAAGTATAGACTGAAGTATCAGTGTTCAATACATCATGAACTTCCATCTTCTGACCTGCCTTTTGAACTTTGACATTCCCTTATATTTTTATAATACTTTAAAATACTGAAAATAAATTTTTACTTCAAAAACCTTTGTTGTTGTTGCCCTGTTTTTTTTTTTTTTTAACTGCAGACCTGTTCTACAGTCATTTCTTTCTTGAGATGGATTGCGTATGGTAGTATGAGCCATAATCCCCTCCATGACCTTAAAGAGTTAAGCCTAGTCTCCCTCCGCTGTCACTCTTTATGAGGATGGCTCTGATGAACGGCACTTCACCAAAGACCTACGGTATATATGTATATCATTGATCCCAGTTGTCTGTCGAAAGTTCTTCTGGCCAGTTCACGCACTGATGATTTTAACAGCAGAGTAAAAGATTGATAATGACAAACATCTTACGGTCACAGACTGCAGCAGAGCTGTTCAAATTCCTTAAAAGTAGCAAATTCAAGGCGAATCTTGTCCATGTGATAGGTTTTGCGTATGTCAAATTCTTCTCTGTAACACATCCTGAATTGTGTCTTGTTAGAAAATGCAAAGCTTAATGAGCTAGCAAACAAACCGAACGGCACCTGGCAGAAATTCACTTATTACACAATCAAGAAATTTGTCATAATGTGATCACTATTTTTAATCCCTGAATGAAACCAATGGTGTGTGCAACAGCCTAAGAAAAAGACATTTCAACAGAAGTCTGGGCTCCACATTGCATCAGCACTGTTCTCAAGATTTCCTTGTTTGGCTGTCATCTCTAACACTGTTTCTCAGTAATGTTTCACTTTTGATAAAACTGATTCAAAGTTACACCTAACTCAAGAATCATCTGTTACTGAAGAAACAGAGTGCAGACTGGCCAGTCTTTTCTTTGCACAAAGTCGTTTTAACAGAGGAGTGAGCAGGTAATCATCAAATGGAGAGGCAGTGTTTTCTTTCAAAGACTTGCATTCTTGGAAGTTTCCAGAACTTTCATGGGAGCAAGTTCTACTACTTTCACAGTTTTCCTTCTTGTGAGAATCAAATGCTTGCATGGAGTGCTGGGATGTGTTGTTTAAGATTGTATTTGCTGGTTCTAGGACTTTCCTTAGAGCTTTTGATTGTTCTTTCATTTTTCCTTTAGCATCCTTTTCAAAGTTGGTATCTCTTATTAATGAACTCACATTTGACTTTGCACATGAAGCATCCTGCAAAAGGCTTTCCAAATAACCTTTACTCTTTGTTGTAGCTCCTCTACCATTTCCTGCGAGGACATTGGTGCAGTCAGCATCACAAGAAAACCCCATGTTTGTATGTTGTAGTGGTGTGTGAAGGAATGTTACCCTCTCTGAAGAATCAAAAACATTTTGCAATTTGTTTCTTGAAACAGTGCTACTGCGCTTTGCAACATGTTTCCTTGTGTCACCCTTCAACTTTGTTGACAAGGAAGTCTGTTTCATTGTGAAAGATTTCTCATCGCCTTCTTCATCGCTGGAACCAAAGATCTCAATCAGCTCTGCATCACTTAGCTTTGTCTTAGATGGTTTCTCATTTTGCCTTTGGGTACATGTAGGATTCTCTCTGTGACCCTCATTTTTGTCTCTGGGCTTGACAACACTCTGACTTTCAGAACACAGGACAGGTTTTAATTCTTCTAATCGTTTTCTTTCAAGTAATGTCAGTGGCCATTCAGTAGGCTTATCATTGTCAGCATTATGATTTTTACGATTATGATGATAGTAATAATAATCATCAGTATTGATCCCTTCAACACCTTTCAGTGATGAAGACTTCAATTTCTGGGACTTTTCCTTAATCTCAGACTCCTTGTTATGATACAGACTACATCCTAGAATGTCTGTCTGTGAAGACTTCAAGTCCCAATAAATTTCATCACTGTTGAGATCATCATCATTATTATCATCAATGCCACCATCCTCATCATTATCACTGAATACATTGTTTTCATCGTCATCATTATCACTCCTCAGGCCACCAATAGCAACAGCAGAAAATTTGCTTTTCACATCATTCTTCTTTGCAGGGGTTGATTTCTCTAGGCCAAGTGATGAATGACCATTAATATCTAATGGAAGTATGGAATCAATAATGTCTTGTAGAGATTCATCATCAGAAATATCAGAGATGGTGCCTGCTGCAAAATGATTTTCATTTTGGACCATGCCACTGTGGCTTTGTTCAGATGACTGATGCACACTTAAATCTTCCAGTTGTTTCGAGAGAAATTCCACCTCGTTTTCGTAGTCATCAGACACTGATGGGAGCTTGGCAGCTTGCTTCTTTTCTGCAATGAACATAAGTGATATTCATATGTTAACTTGTTGCATTGCTTTGTGTAATTGTGAGTAGTGAGTAGACAACCCCATGCGGTACAGTGTACATCGAAACTGATATTGCCCCCCCCCCCAGGTGAGACGCTTGTCCATCATAAGGTTACTGACAACATTACGTAAAATAATTATTTGAACCCAAACAACTTATCTACTTAACGACAAATTAGTGCACTTAACAACAACAAGGTCACTGCATCTCTTATCATATCAGGGCATCCAAGAGAGCTATCTAATGCCTAAGCAATCAAGAGCTACATGAAGACAGTGAGACTGACACTACCTCCTTCATAGACTTCTTTTTAGCCTGGGGATTGCCTGAGCAAGGTACGAGTTTTAGCGGTTGAGCAGACTATGCAAAATGAAATTCATCTATTCACCACCTGCAAAGTTTTTGGAGTAATTCTGCTGACCAGTCATAAAGCTCCTAAAATTCCTAATTTCAGGTGCCTATATTTTTCATAGCCAAAGAGCAATTTGGAGACTGGGAGTGAGCAAGAAAGCAGGAGCAGGAGCAGATAGAAAGTTAGGAGTATCCACCCCTCCTCACTAGTTACCATATGTTTTACTATCGCTCAGATGACTGGAGTGGAGGCAGGAACTGAACAAGATTTACAGTTAAATGAAACTCAGTGTAACAAGGAGTATTCTGCCAACTTACTTGATTTTTTAGACAGTTTTGCTGCTTCTCTGTCATTAAATTCCTCAACAAGTTCAGGGTATACTTTAGCAAAGAGCTGCAAAATGCAAAATAGAAACTTAAGATGCACATTGAGTCTTTGAGTGACTTGACTCAAGAAAACCAAGTCGGCTACAAGTGCCTGCAGTATTCAGATTACCGGGGGGGGTTCCAGCATGTGTACTGAAGGCATTCGCAGTCAAGTGTCAATTGATACTCTCAATCAATACCCTTGATTGACATCTCAATTCATACTAGATTGACACTCGATCAACACTGTATTAACAGCCAGTTTATAGTTCACCAAGTGTTGACCAACTCATATGCCTAAATCAAAAATTAGTTGGCTATCAATCAGCTGTAGACTGAGATATCGATCAAGTGTCAACCAAGGTGTTGATGGAATGTTGATTGATTGTTCATCGAGTGTTGATCAAGAGTATGGATTGAGGGTGTTATTTAACACTCAACCATGAATGTGTTTAGTACACGTGATCCCAGTACATTGTATTCAACTAAAATCCAGTTTTAGAGGCTGACCTCCAAGTAAGGCATGTGATTATCTGTCAGGGGAGTAGCCCTAAGGATGAACTTAAGAGGCAATACTTTACACTCATCTCTAGTCTTTGTTTATTTTTGAACTAAGTTTGTAAAACATCTTAAATTATTGAAAATAACAGCAGCAATGACTCTGTACACCAATCAAACTTGCTCTATATGACCAGTCAAAAAAAAGAAAATACTTCAAGGACTGATCACACAATTTGTAAAAGGTTTATTAAAGGAAAACTTCTG
>OMLO01004571.1_pt1 | contig 11580 bp, 4 predicted proteins | sample 1674811 | NCBI WGS metagenome assembly OMLO01 (sample SAMN06265003, study PRJEB25207) | coral metagenome | isolation source: Coral host | place: Mexico:La Bocana,Puerto Morelos, Mexico | collected 2008-11-13 | reverse complement strand
CGAGCTAGCCGGGCGGAATCGCTCCGTGAGCGGGCAAGATCGAAAATTTCCGCCCGCTCCCGGAACCAATCAGATTGTAGGATTTAGAGAATTCCGCCCGCTCACAAGCCAAGAAAAAAATAACATGTACTTATTGACTGAGTGGAAGGGCCGGACGGGAAAATACAGTGAAGCAAACAGATTGTGGAAAGAAGGAGAACAAATTGCAAAATTATGGCTTGGTTCGATTTTTATCTAACTGCTGAAAAAAAAACACAGGCTTTGCCATTGAAAGGAATTTCATTTCATTCAGGTTTTGTCTTTCATAGCTTGACTGCTAGCCTCTTTGTTAATTAATCTGTTGTTAAAACTGAGAGTGTCTAGATTGAGTTTAAGGTATGGCACGTGATAGCATGTGATAAATGGAGGCAGCAAAAAGAGCAGCATAGTTTTCACTGTACGTCGATTTGTTTGTATACGTCACGGGCAATGTTTACAGCCAACAGCCAGCGGCATGCGATTAAGTTCCAATAGGTCTACGATACGACACGAATTGTCTCGTGTAGATTGATCAAATTTACAACACGCTTACCATTGTCCCGTTCAACCCCTGATAAAAGCTGTCTGATACTACAAAGGCACATAGGACGACGCGGTACCGTGGGAATGGGACAAATTGCTCCTCAGAGTCGCTCAACAGCTCAGAGCTTACAATATTGGCTTCTCTCGCGCTTTATAATGATCTAAATGACTGTTCCACAAGTAAATAAGTCGTTTAAGTAGCTTGAATTGATATAAGTACAAATATAATGAGTAAAGCTGAAATTAAAAAGAACGCGAATAGTAATCATTGAGACCGGCAGGTACTGTAAAGGGGGTAAAGGGTTCTACTAACAGCGGCAGTCGAAATCTTCCTTCCAGCGTTGCATGAGTTGAATGACTAGATTACAAAAGAAAGTTTACGGGAGGCAAGTTTGCGCTTGGATGGATGAGAAAAGAAGCCCACTTACTGTATCTGACAGGTATTACCGCTCACTTACACAAACAGAGTTTGATGATTAGCATCCCAATGAGACCTGAAATGGCCAATCACATTCGAGAATTTTGCCATAGTACTTAAATAGTTTTGATTAATAATGATATTCCCGAATAATCCTAGCAGTAATTACCCTCATCCTTGTTAAACCCACCGGATCACGAACCGTTTAGCCTAATTTCTGTTCAGCTGAAAAGTTCGTTCAGTTGTGCAATGAACTGTAAATTGGCCAAAGAGTGTCTAATTAGACAGCCCTTGAATGATGATGCATCACTCCGTCATACAGCAGTAGTGGCAATTATTGTACATCTGTGGAGTGCGGACACATAGCTGTACAGGGGTCGTTTTTCACCTGTTCAGCGCACTCGGATATTTCGCAGTCGGACGTTTTTGTCTCGATCACATTTCCAGCTACAGAGTGAAACAGAAAAAACTAGAGAATATTGAGACAAAAATATGAAAAAAAATCCACGTATAGTAGCCAAGGACGAATTCAAAAACATTTGAAGAGGAAAATGACCGACAAAGTGACAAGCAAACAATAACGGTCTCCTTTTAGGTTTTGTACATTTGTTGCTATGTATTTGATTTTTCGTGTTATCAATAACTTCGGCCACCAAGAACTATTCATGTAATAATTGTTTATTTTTGACTGGATTTCACGCATGAATTTTCTGTATATTGGTGCGCCAATATGACATTGCGCGAAAGATTTGCTTCTCTATTCAAACATATCATCCGTTCCGGCTCAGTCAGTGAACGAAAATTAATTTTGGTTATTGTTTGATGATTTTCTTTAGTGAGCGCAATTGGAAATTCATTAAAACATTTATTTAAGAAATAAAAAACGAAAAACCATGTATCATACTATAAAACAACACTGAAATCTGACCACACGAGAAAAAGCACCAGCCGCGGGTGAGTGTTTGCTAAATTTCTGAAATTTTCTCATATAACCGTGTTAGTGTTTTAAGATAGAATTATACCAGGATGTTTAAGTTCTTAACACCTTTCAGACCAATACTATGAATTTTAAAAAGGAACAACGCATTTTTTTTTGTCAAAGTGATAAAGCCGAGCTTTCTAGCCAATCACAGATAATGCATTAAAGTACCTTGTATTTATTATCCTGTTTTAAAACTGCACGCTTTCTTTTTTATAATTTTACGATACATGAAGCTTCCGTAGACAGGAAAATGGCGCCAACCTGTCTACCTTGGAACAGCTGTCATGGTTAAGGAGAATTTGACATTATCATGGTAAACAAAACTGCGAAAATATAGTTTCAATGATAACTTATGTATGTACGTAAAATAAGCTTAAATTTATATTATGGACTAAGTAAACTAGGAAACATTGTTTCGGGGGATATACTGCTGGGAAACATAAAATAATTTGCCAAAAACATTTTTACTTGCCTTATACTGACAAATTTCGCTTCCGAAACATGTGTTTCCCGGTTGAGCCACGATAAAGGCAACGTTACAGATGTCAGAGAAATATGGTATTACTAGTATGCCTAGCTTGTGCTACTAAATGTTGTTTCACCTGATATCAGAATAATGGTTTGTGGATTCAAAAGTAAAGCAGAATATCATGGGATCAACTGTATTGTGAAATTATCCTACCTCTCTATATTCAAACTTTCATTTTGACATTTTCAGCTTGCGTCAATTTATCCGATAACTGGATTATTTTTATAATTCTTTGGTTTATACAAATATTCTTCATGGAGCTGTATAGTAGGTGTTATCATAAACTCACAATAGCTGGACAATTTTTATTGGTAACGAACATAACTTTATCAGAAAATATAAAAAACTATATTTTCCGCCGAACTTTTGATCACCTTACTGATTATAATGAGGCAACTGATCGAATTTCTGAAACCTTTTGAAACCTGGCTTTAAGTTTCTGAGCATGGATTCATTTTATAACAGAATAAACTACAATTTATATAAGTAGTGACTTAAAACACAAAATACAAACTTGACGTAGTATATTTAACAGATTGCGTGGCGTAACGTAACTATTAAACCGAGTATGAATGTTTTTTTCTTTCGTCAATAAAATTTGTATTCGGAAAGCAACTTCCTTTCAGGTGTTGCACTTATGTAAACAAACTTCAGTGCATCAAATATGAGCCATTATTTACGAATAACTGACGACAATCCACTGAAATGAGGTACATACTGATAAGGAAGTAAATAATTTTACCGTTAACAGAGTATTTTTGAAAATTTATTCATCAGCGTTTAACTTGAGCTCGAACAACATGACTCTTCCAATGTTGTTGTCATTAATTCACTTTTCCGTCTGCGACACGCAATTAGTAGCCGGCTAAGACAATGTAGCATAGAAGTTTGTTAACTTCAAATGTCGTGAAATATATACGTCATTGGAATTTAAGGTTAACTGAGGCTCGATCGGTAAATCGGCGACAAAGTGGTGATCAAATGCGATTATGTACCACTGAAAGTTTACTTGTGTCGAATTAGCCCGCACGAAAGACAAAGATGAGAACTAAGGTTCCTGTTTGTTCGAGCATCAAAACATAATTAAATTTCACACAGTCCGACTGATGTTCCCATAGCACTGAAAACTATCCCCTGTTTAATCTATTTGATTTGAGCGCACTTGATCGGTTCAAATAAGATTTCGACTTCCCGCAATTACTTTGGTGGCCATTGTTCAAAGTTAAAGCACTCGGTACACTTGGCGTTTATAAAGTTAACCTGCTTTAAAAGGAAGCCCTCTTTGGTATACGAAACTGTACAATTTAGTAGCTTAATTACCCATAAAGGTCTAACTCACCTTAACGAAACCTTCACTCATGTTCAACGGTTTATATCTCGTCCACATCCACAGAGTACACGGAACTGCAAAGACCTTTTCTTTGAGCGAAAATACAACGAGTAGGCCAGTAAATATTCAGAACCATTCGTTGGCATTATTCTGACATTAGTTGGATTTGTACCCTCGCGTCATGTCATCACCGACAATTTCGCCTTTCTTTGATACGATAATTGAGTATCCCGGGCTTTGCATGTGGTTAATATGTACAGCTCATGGGCAAATTTAATACTGCTAAGATACCGAATCAACAAAATGCCAAGTTTGGCCCTTATTTACATGACAGAAAAAATCCTTTCTCTTTGTACTTCTGTACAAAGTGGACTTATGAATAACTCCCGAGGGGATAGCAGACAATCGCTGGCCTTTCGAAACTCGAAAGCAATAGTAGAGTGTTATATTTAAAATCGATTAAAATCAGAGTGATGTCTTTTGTCAATGGGGGATAGGGGAGGGGAGGGTAACGGAAATCTTTTTTACCAACCCAGATCTCATTACCAGCCTACTCTCACCCAAATCCAAGTCCAAGGATTGAAATTTTATAAAACTCTCAGTCGGCATGCGCAGGTGAAATCAGAGCACAAACCCCGGGGGCCCGGGGCACAAACACTCTATATGCACAGTGAATGTCTTGTTGTATCATGCATTTATTTCTGTAAGCTATCACCATTAACAATAAAAGTGAATCGATAACTGCCGCCATATTTTTATTAGCCTAGTTTGTACATACTAAGCCACATTGCATACGAAAATAAAGACAATGCTAAATTTGCTCCGGCGTCTTATAGTTACCTTGAGAACTTTAATTCGTATAGGTAATCGAATGATTTCGAGGGCAATTTGTAGTTTTTGAAAAATTTACGAGAGCTTATTTATTCCAAATTGCACGAGAAAAATCATTTGATTACTCGTTGATAATATACAAGTGACAATTTCTGTCACGCTTCAGTATTTTACGAGAGAAATGAAGCGTCAAGCTACTTCAACTTACTTGCATGGAAGAAAATTTGACAATTAGACATGTGAATTCAAGCGCAAGAATTCATTCCGGCTCTCTCCAAGTCATGTATGAAAATTGAGCAGTTTCTTTTTACTGTAAAAAGCAGTCTTTATTCATAGTTGAATTGAAGAACTTGACCACAAAGCAGAACAAACCTTTCTGCGGCTTTAATGCGACTTTCCATGCAACTGTTTTACGGCGAATGGTGAAAAACGTCTGTGCCATGTTCAAGCTTTTCTTCGCGAGAAGAAAGTCTTCAACAGAGCACAAGTTGCTTTAACCAAAACGCCTGGAAACGAAGCTAAAATCTACCAAGAAACAGATTCTCCGCGGCACTGAAGGACATTTATTACATTCCTCTGGTTCCTTTCTGCTTCTTCATTGGACGTTGTACAGGTTAGATTTGCGTTTGTCGCGTGTGAGCTGTCTTACCTAATCTCTAAGCTTTGCTCTTTCGCAAAAGTAGAATGCTTGTACCTTTCGCTTTCTTTTTTGGGTCCTTCTTCGTTTTGCTTCGTACCACTGACTGAATTTGTAATTTACCTTTGCAACTGGGATGTTGTCATACCGTCGTGATCGGCTCCGACATATTTCAGTTCAGTCAAGCTCAAGTTTGTGTTTTTCTCCTCGCGGCTTTTGTGTATTTTTCTTATCTTACACACTTGCTATAACTAGTTGCTATAACTGTAACATTGACGTCAGGAAGTAAAGTTTTTCCCGCCTGCTGAATCTTTATTGGTCCATTCAAATGTCAGTCGCGTGTGTTGTATGAAAGGCACCGCTCTACCGCTTAGTGTGTTGCAAATTCACTGACAAGGAAGACTGCAGAAAAACTGAGCGACTCTGTGTGAGTCGTACATAAGGTGTGTTGCTATCGTTTTTAATTTTTAATTTTTTTAACTGTTCCATGGGTGCTAATTGTTTGTACGCATCCTTACTGCGCACGAAATTCACACGCCACGTCATGCATCGAGCGCGCGCGCTAAGTAGTAAAGTGAACAATAATAGGGCAAATGGCCATTGCTATGACTTTGCGTGGATTTAACGATCTTGGACGTTCGGTGACCCCTATTTTTCTTTCGATGGGTCATTTTCTCTACCGATTTTCTACGTTTTGCGAAAAAATGAAAAAAATCTATCGAGTAGAAGTTTGAATATTTTACAAAACGCTCCATCGAATTCCGTTCATTTGACCTCTTCGTTTAGCTGTGCGTCAGTTTCAAATACCTCTGTAAGGGTTAAGGTTTGTGAAAATGATGGCAATATTAGAAATTATTAACGCCACATATTCACTTATACAAAATATTATTAGGATTGTTTGCCTCTGTTGACTTATCTTTGACGTTTTCGGCTGAAGACCCTGCTGGAGACCATGCTACGCACACCAATTTATCAAAATCAGACTAGTTTTCCACACGCCTTATCTCTGAAACGAAGCCGGTGACTGGCCCCCAATTTTGATTTCATTTTTGAAACAAGTAAATCATTTTCTATCCACAGTACTAATTTTCTACTCGATAGATTTTTTTTAAACTTCTGAGAAGTTTAAAAAAAATCTATCGAGTAGAAAATTTTCATGCGAACGTCCATAAGGTATGTTATTAGGCCCCATTCTCCTTTTTTCGCTCACCCTGTTTTGCGCTGCGTCTTACCGAACTGAACAAACTGAGGCTTCCTTATATCATCCACCAAGCAACCTTTTTCGCTTTCCTAAGGGAAGTGAGGTTGGTATAGAAAGGAAAATGTCGTCCCTTTTTAACACAGAGAACTCGCTAATGAGTATGGGAATTCACCCGCCATTCCACGGGTTACGAAGTGATTTTAAAGTCTCACTGTTCGAGTGCAACCCAATGGTTTATCTGTGAGGTGAAAAAAATCCATAAAAAATGATCGATCATTGACAAGAAAAAAACAATGCCCATGCCCAACATTAGTACATGCTGTCAAGGGAGGGTTGTAGATAGCATACCCTTTTCCTGTCAAGAAGTCGATTTCTTATAAAATAAACTCGCCTTATGTAGCATAGGAAACATGCATACCCCAACGGTATGACAAAGTACAATAAAATGATCAACATTCAACTGGGAGCTCGTTTTCGTGTTCGCAGAATTTAATGGTTTTTGACGTATAAAATTTGTACTTACAAAAATCTTGGTGAAAACGAACTAAAAACCCCATCAGTGTTTCCTCATAACGGAATAGGTTTTTGAAAGAGTTTGCGAATCAGAGCAAATTTGGACTTCTATAGCTAGCCAAATCAAAAGCCTTTTGCAAGCTCGAAAGAAAGCCAGGCACGAGTTTAGAAATTCAATCAAATTTGGAAATGAATCCCAACACAAGAACGGTGACATAACAATGAACAAATGTATTACGTTGGCCAAAATCCTTTACTTCAATCATCCAATGAAATATCACCAAACTTGTTTATTTCTGGTGTAGTGACTTCGTTATCAAATCAAATTTACGCACTCGAGCTTGCTGCTTTTTTCGAACTTAAGAAGAAAGCTACTAAGTCAACATACAGGGAAGAGGGTGGCACAGCTAAGCGACGTCCTTGATATTCTTTTGAAAAAGAACAAATCGCTCATCTTTAATACAAAAAAAACAAATATCTCCTTCCTGGGTAAAGTTTGTGATAAATATTTCTCAATTACGTGGAGATATGAAGCTGCAAAATAAAAACAAAGTATAAAAGCTATCATAATTAAATTTTGTGAAAAGTATCTTCCACTAGCGTACAATAAATATATTGTATTGTCGAGAACGGCCATTTGGCCCTTATACAAAAACCGCTGATCCAAGTTCGCTTTCTCACCCTGTCAAACCAGTGAATAGCTAACCGTATTAACGGTCAATAATTTACCGTGACACCTTAGTATAATCTTATATTTACACTACTACGATTTGGCACTTACGTGCCATCACAGAACAAAAATATCAACATTATATTAAATAATCAATTATTAATTCAAAATAGAGGAAAATGGAAATATTATCGGGCACCAAAACCAAACGCGTTTTTTTTTTACGGTGCCATTCTATTTACGTTCAACATGTGCCAGAGATTGGTTATTGCTGACGTAAGGTTTTTGAAGAAAATTATTTTAGATTTGTTTTCGTTGCCCACAGCTCAAAAAAGGCTAACTGTACGGCAGTGGACAAATTGACATCTGTTCATTTTCAGTTTTTTTTTTGCAAGACACAAACACACAGAAGGTTCACTGACATGGCCATTGCTGATATCTAAGGGAGGCCTTGCATAGGATCTTGTTTCAACCCAAGCTAACGGAATAACAGCGGTTGGAACAGTAATTTAACTGATAGTGATATTAACTTCGGATTGTCCGGCAAAGAACTACTGAAACTGCTAAATCTATTGTACGGACTTGACATTACAACTTGACTTAAGGCCAGCCGGTCAACTTTTCCTTCTTAGTACGGGAAATAATTGAATTGTCTTCGACTGCTAAGATAAAATGTAGTTATTTGTGCCAAAAACGTTACGCTACTTTTTAGTTCAGAAATCATTAATTGCAGCTTTGTCTTTATTCTACTTATACAAATGTTTATTTAAACTGGAACAATTTATTGCTTTAATTGCGAAATAAGCCGCCTTAGTCAAGTAAGGCATTGTGCAATAAGGAAAACACAATTGAATTATTAGATAATCTGAAAGTCGGTTGACTAAATCAATCATAAAAGCTATAATACCAGATGCTTTTGAAGTAAATTTGAGGAATTTCAATCTGAAGCCACCTTCAAATAGCATAGAGGCAAACCTTTCTAAATGCACTGCTTCGCGCCAGTTACGGTCAAATAATAACAAAAATACTTCTAAGTAATATTTACAAATAGGCATTAGCCTTTTGTTATTTTCAATGTATAAAATATACGGCATGCAGCCGCGGGACAACTGCGATGCTGCAGGCGGATTCACACTTTTGAAGCTTTCGTAACAAGGGCATAACAAGCCATCTATAGAAGAACTCCAAGGGAAAGGTCCTCGACGTTCCTCAATTTTCGCGGGCTCCAAGCGGCATCATCTGGCATTCATTATTACTGCATTTACGCGACATCCAGCAGTGCCTAACTTGCTCCCAACTTCCTTTCGCAGAAAACAGTTTAGCAAACGACCCAATGAGCTTAACGGTTTGGTTCTCATTAATTTTGAGTTTCAACGCTTTGCATTTTTAAAAGTGACGCTTCGTGTCACCAACCGTAGAAGTTATTGTGATACAAAACGATGACGGTGACCAGTGAAGTGCTGCAGGCGCCTGCTCGCTAACAATTCACAGTCAGAGTGTTTGGCGAAGGCTTGGTGTTCTCGTCCACCACAGTCAAGGTAGCGGGAATATCGCTGTTTCCATTATCCTTGGTATTTTCCTCGTCGTTGTTTTCCTCCACTGCTGGTTCAACGTCGTGTCGTTTGGCTTGATTCAGCCATAACATGCCGATAACACGAGTGTTATCTTCCACTTGTTTTTCTTTCCACCCGCGACCTTTGTCCTTTTCCGAGGTCAACTCATCATACGGGTGAAACGCTCCGCCTTTACAAATTCTTAACCTTCTCTTCAGCAAGAAAATCCTTATTGCCTTTTGAATCGTCACCGCTGCCTTTATTTCAAATTTATGCTGCTCGGGGAGCGAGAGGATCGTCGCTTCTTTCTTCCGCATGTTTTGGAAGCGTTCTTCCAAGCGCTCCACTAACATCGCCATTTCTTCTTCCTCGTGTCCTTCTACGCCTCCCATTGCACGCCTGACAAGAGCTTGCATAAGATCTAACAGATAAATTTTATAGTCCGTCTTAATTGGCACCTCCAACTCGCCAAAGAGGTGCCTATTTGGTTTTGGAATCTGTAGCGGTGGCTCTAAGGCGTCCAGGAAGTCACTGAGTTGATGCAGAGATATATAGTGCGTGGCTTTGGGATCATATTCCTCCCACACTTGAATAAAAGTTTCTAGATCGTCATCACTCACGCCGATCTCTTCCTGTTGTTGTGCCTCGTTGAAATTCTCTAAAATAACTGCTATGTACATATTGATGATAATCAAGAAAATAATGACTATGTAACTAACAAAGAAAAATACCGCGAGAAAACGATTGCCACAGTTACCATTTAGTCCGCCATTGTCTAAATCCGGGTCACAGTCAGGCGGTGTTACCATAAGCGGGTCAAGAATTGTATTCCAGCCCGCAGCCGTCCCGACGCGAAATAGCAAAAGCATCGAATTCCCGAAAGTCTCAAAATTCACTACGTCCGTGATGCCGTTGGTCTTTTTGACGTACCCGAACGAGGACATTCCAATTATGGCGTAAATGAATATAATCAGGCATAACAACATGGCGATGTTGACTAGACCGGGCAAAGATTTGACAAGAGCGAACAACAATCTGCGAACTCCTTTCGCGCCTTCGAAGAAACGTAACAGTCTTCCAAGTCGAAATACCCTCACAACTCGCAGCAATCCTGGCGAGAGGATCATGTCCTTCTGTAGCACATCTTCAACAATAATACCTGACAGATACAGGAGAAAAGAAAGCGAGTAAATGAACCTTGAAGTCTGAACTCTGGAGCGTTGCACAAGGCCGACCAATGCAACAAAGGCCACAGTAAACCACTACGGCACATACTACACATTTAACTCTATATACTTTCTGACTCCGCACTTCACACTCCACATACAAGCACGCAACGTTACACGTTTAACATTCTACATTCTGCATGATAATCCTCGCCCCACAGTCAACCCACCTACTTTCTTGTAGAACAAATAAACTATCACTCCCAGGACTCCTATTTAAAACTGTTTGGATACGGTTATCAGAGAAGCCCAGGCATAAAGTACCGCATTAACAGGGCTGTCAGCATTAATAGGCAGAGAAAGAATGAGCACCTTGACATTACTGGGAAACTAAATACCGTTCGTTATAAACGAGTATCCCTAAAGTGAGGAAAAGACCGCTATCCTTTGTTCTTAAGTTAAGTTCTGATTGGTTAACTTTTTCCAAGTGGCCCGGTTCGTGTAGTCGCGCTTTAAATAAAACAAATACATCCATAGGGGTGAATGCTAAGTATAGCGACCTCTTTCCACAAAGCTAGCATAACTCCAAAGAAAAATAAATTAATGTTAATAAATTCTCGCGTCACTTCAACTCACCGACAATGGAGAAAACCACTATGATGAAATCAAACACATTCCAGCCGAGTTTAAAGTAATCCAAACGCGTGGCAATCAGACGAATGATTGCCTCTACAATGAAGATACCAGTGAAGATATAGTTCAGATATCGTGAGGGCCCGGAAACAAAAATCGAGCTCTGGTTAAGGAAAAAACACTTCAGCTAAAACACATTCTTAAATAAGAATGAAGACATGTCCTCGCTTAACCACATTCCTAAAACGTATTCTCCACATTCCACAATGTCTGATGGAAAACGCTGCCAATCTGAAAAAGATAAAGGCTTCGACGGACCCTCCACCCCTCTCTTGACAAGAGATAAATTTGTACGTTCAGAAACCACATCTCCTCTCTACTAAAAATATTTTTTTGTGTGTACGACCACATTAAATCACTAATCAATAATAATCAATCACAAATGAATAAAGGGTGAAAGTTGTAAAGAAACTGTGGTGCTGCGTCGGTGGGGGTAACAAGGTAATTTGGTTATAACAACTAAGTTGAAAATGTAAATTGGCCACCGTAACGAGTT
>OMLO01004570.1_pt1 | contig 11581 bp, 6 predicted proteins | sample 1674811 | NCBI WGS metagenome assembly OMLO01 (sample SAMN06265003, study PRJEB25207) | coral metagenome | isolation source: Coral host | place: Mexico:La Bocana,Puerto Morelos, Mexico | collected 2008-11-13 | reverse complement strand
ATAGACCCTATGCATAAATGGCTGCAAATTAAAAATTCTTTTGTAATTATTAAAATTAGCCCAACTAACCTCGTTTTTGAGTTGATAATTCAAAAGAATTTTTAGTCTCAAACGAGGCTAGTTGGGCTAATTTTAATAATAACAAAATAATTTTTAATCGGCAGCCATTTATGCATAGGGTCTATAGGCACTTTCGGACATAGGGAGGCGGTGATCTTCCTTCTCAAAACAATTATTTTGCAATGCCCAAATGAGTGTTGAAATCTGGATACAAGCATACTCAAACAGCATGAAAAACATTCACAAATTCTCGCATCTAATGAAACTACTATAATTCCAAATATTGTAATATTGAAAGGTTGTATACTCATTGACCTGTATCAACAGTCTAAGTTTTTGCCCAAATTTTGGCAATTTACCGGTAGCCTGAGCAATTACATAATTTCCATAGCTGGGGGGGGGCTGCACCCCTATCTTGTATGTTTATGTGCAAAGTAATAACAGTCAACAAGGAGTCTTTAGTAAGCTATAAGTTCCTCTGTTTTGCCAATAATCATAACATCACACACTTACAGACAAAGGACACTGGTGCAAATCTTTTGCTGAAATTCATGCTGGTAGACATTCCAAAAGTTCTTGTTCCTTTCAGCCTAACACAGGGAAAATTAACAAAAAACTAAAGCATTGAGCGAAGTAATGTCACGTGCAACTTTCATATTGTGCTGTAAGCTCATACTTACAATCCGCTATCAGTACTAAGATATGACTTTAATAATGACGTTGATGTGCCTCTACTTGAACCTGTTAGGGAAGTAATCAGAATTATCTTTTTCAACCAAAGATCAACTTAGTAACATAACGTGCTAAGTCAAGATAAACTGCCAGCTTTTATCATGCCATCACAAAGCAAAGAGATGCTATATCATCTCTTGGCTGTGTTGGGTTACTTACTCTGTGAAGCATTCTTAGCAAGGGAAGACGACAAATGCTGCAAAGAAAACGACAATCAGTTTAATACTAGCAAAAAAAGAGTCCAATGAGGTTTGAAGAAAATTCACCTTCAAAGCAGTTGAACGCGAAATAGATCGAAGACAACGTACTGCAGCCGCCATTTTGAGATTACCGCTGTTCCAAACATTGCCCTCTCGTGTCTGCGCGTAGTGCTTGACGGGAAATTAACAAGATGGCGGCGTTGTCTGCACGTTGTGTTCGATCACTAGCGCGAGCTTCAATTCAAATCTCAGTAAGTTATATTGATAAGCAAGCTAAACTTGACGAACTCAACTTTCTAACGTAGTAAATGTATTTATTATTTTCACAGAAAACGGCTTTGTCTACGAATGGCTTATCACAAAGTAAGGGTATTACACGCTTTCATTTGGTCTGTAGAATTAAGCTTATAGTGAACAGAAATCAAGCTTATGTAACATAAGCATGCGTAAGCTGAATTGTATTAATTGGTTTCATTTCTCGTATTTTCAGCAAGAAGTATATCTTCTGCAGTGGGGAAATCTATTCTTAGAGACTGTGGATTGTAAGTACTCAACCTTTCTGCAAAATAAAAGCGTAACTCATTTGCTGCCCGGCAGCTGGGCACAGTCTTTGAATTGACTAAATGCCCAGCAGTCAGAACTTTTCACAGATTTTCAAGCCTCGTAGTAGTATTTTATGATTGTCTGGAAATGCCAAAGGATTCCAAAAAATCATTTTAGTATTTCCAGTGGTAAAGCATACTGACTCACAGTTCAATTGTTTTTTTCAGACTTTGAATAATGTTTTATGTCACCAATTTAATGTGAACAACACAACATAACAACTTGAAAGAATTATAGAAAAAACATGAGAAAAGATTAATCAGATTGTGTTTACTGTAGGTTTTCTCAAATTATATTGGTTGAGAGTCGATTGATAGTCAGCTGATACATTAGTCAATGGTCAGTTGAGACTTGGCCGATAGATGGTTGATACATATTTATGATTGATCAATGCAGTTATACACACAATTTAAGCAGTTGGGAAATTAAAGCCTGAAAAAAATTTAGCCCTGAATGGGATTTGAACCCATGACCTCTGGGATACTGTTCAGGCCTGAATTTGTTTCAGGCTTTCATTTCACAACTGCTTAAGACTGCAGTGATCAATCATAAATTGGTATCATTCTCTGCAGTTCAAATATATGATCTTTCATATATTCATTTGCAGTTGGTTAATATATAAGTCAGGATGCATGTTGGCTGACATAGCTTTTACTTCACCCGTACTTTACCAAAACCTCGCCGAGACTTCACTAATACTTTGACAAATAACAATAATTCACTGAATATCAGTCAGCTCTCTGTCAAGAGAACACAATACTTCTGACATGTTATTTGATATCTTGGCCAATATATCGGTTAATATTCTCTGATATATCGGTTGAGACAACGTAGAGTAAAAATGATCCGATTAATTGTTTCTTTATGATGTTATGTCGAGTATGAACCAGTCTCAGATAACAAATTACACTCAAAGTAAACAATATATAAGTATACTGTTGAGCTTAGACTGTTTTTAGTCCAGATTACAATTTCTTGTCTTCAAGGCTCAAGACAATAGCAAGAGATAACATGACCAGAAATCTTGCCAGAAGACACACTAGATTATCAGCAGCAGTGAGTAAGTATACATCTTGTAAATCAAACATTGTTAATTTGTCAAATTCTCGTGTGCATTGGGAAAGCAACATGACATTTTTTCACATGCATTACGTGAGGATTTAGCTACTACTAGCACTTCTCATTTATTTTGATTTTATACACTCACCAGATTCTGTAAACTATCCACTTTGTGTTGCTCCAGTATTTTAGATCTTGGCAGCTCTATTTCAATGATTCTAATCTTATCCATTGGGAAGAGCCGTTTTGCACTAACAGTTGATACATGTTTAAAGCTCTCATATTTTCACTCACTTATGCACTCTACTATATTCTCACTATTCTTATCAGCAATTTTATGTACCGGTACATGTAGATATTTTTTTAGAAAAATGTAGTCATTTATTTTTTTTACGCTGCAATGTTTCACATGGCTGGCGAAAACAGTAGAAGTGGTCATAACATACTGTATGTAATGTCTAGTGTAAAAGTATTTTATTTGATATTTTAAAGTATTTTATCATTTCTTCTGTTATCAAGACCTTCTGGAGACTTTGGTTTATTAGTTACATACTTGGGCTGCTGAAATGAAATGGTGTCCTGGTATCAGGGATACCTTGTCATTATCAGCTTGCTACATTACCACACAAATTAAGATTGTCAAAAAAACCTACTACTTTTTGTACTTTCAACTCTCTGCTCCTTGTATGAAATGTTTGTCTGCGTATCACAGGACTGTCGTTAACAGCAGTAACCTGTGAATATGTTTTTGACCTTGTGTGACTCAGGTCGCCAAGATGGCTGGATATTAGCTGAGTCCAGATTTGGCTGTTTATGGACAAAAAAGAACAAGACCAATATCAATCCATCTTGACTGAACAGATCTTACGCACTCACAGAGCTTGCCATATAACAACATCTGTTGTTATCCTGTCGTACCTATTTTTATCATAGAGATTGCATTAATTGTAGCTTTTGCCTTTATTTAGATCAAATCTTGTTTACTTCTGTTGTGGATATAATATGTGAAGAGGAAGAGGGGAATGGGGACGATGAACTTACTACAGAGCTTGTAACTGAAGAAGATGAAATATTGACTGTCTGTCAAACTCTTCTGGTCTCATAGAAAATCTGGTAGACATTTTGTGAAGCTAAGAGCAATCTTGGGTTTAATTTTGATCCCAAGATGTTTAGCATCGAAAAGGTTTCATCATCACTCCACAATGCCTCCCTTTCATCAAGGGGTGAAAAATTTCAGCATAACTTTGAATTAGCCTGGGTCACAACCACCCTCCCTTAAATAAAAATCAAGGGTAGCTGTGACACTGGCCTGTTTTAAATAAGTGCTTTTACTGGAAGCCTAGTTAAGCAATTTTATTTTTTGATCCCAATAGGTTTGGTGATCTTAAACCCATCAGTGACAGTGGAAAACTGTGAGTCAGATGATGATAATTTGGAGGCAGTTTGTGGAGATGATGACGATACATTTTCGTGCTGTGAAGATGCAATACCTGGTCTCTGAAATTTATAACAAAAAGAACTCTTAATGGCTGTAATAGGTTCTGGAATGGTTTTAGTGCTCTGTGCAATGTTTGCTCACTGTTTCTTTTTATTAAAAACACATTGTCTTAATTGTATTTTGTCCTGTTTCTGCATGTCACAGTTTTAATGAATGAGTTGAATAGAACGATCGGCTGCACTCTTGATTGAGATGCCACGTAAATCTGCATTTTCCTTTATTTACAAATATTTGACAATTTCTTCTGAGATGCTTTGAGGAACCGGGCAGGGTTGCCTGGAAGCAGTTTAACGCTAACCTAAGATAAAAAATCAACCCAATAATAAATTTTTCTTGTATACAAATGGTCTTCACTGCTTTTGTTTTGTGTATTTTGAGATTATTCAAACCCAAAACAGAAGGCTAAACAGTGAATATATGCAGAAATCCTCATTGCAAAGTTACCAAACTCAAATCAAAACTCAGCTGCGTGATACGGTACATTCAACCAAAGAGGCCTTAATTTCACTGCCTAGTGCGCATGTCGAGGAGAATTAACGCAAGGAACGGTAGAAATTAAAATCAGCATATATCGTTAAAATTAATTAAACATGTAAGCCACCTGTTAAGTGAGCTGGTGGTGGGACAAGATAGAAGGTCTCCAGCGTCAAACAAAACAAAAGCACTCTAGGCAAGAACATGGACACCTCAGCATCCGCAGCCATTAGCGATCGGCTGTACTTGATGAACTTCTTCAACAAAATGAATCAGATGCGCGATTCTGAAGTCCTGTGTGACGTTGTGCTATTGACAGAGGAGGGAAGCACAAAGTTTTATGCGCACAGAAGTGTTCTGGCGGCCAGTAGTTCGTATTTCTACGATCTTTACACAGGTACTTCGCTTTCCAGATACACCAGGGAAACAGTTTTACGCGGGATCACAGATCCCACCCTTCAGGTTATTTTGGACTACATTTATTCCGCTAAAATCTTGCTTACTGAAGAAAACATTGAAGAGATTTTGTGTTCTTCCTATCAACTCGGACTGGAATCCCTGAGACTAGAGTGCGAGCAATTCCTTATTCGTTATCTCTGCGTCGAAAACTGTGTCAAAATGACCGCCATGGCTCGAATCTATTCTTGCGAAAAACTTTTGCACGAAGGAAAACGCTTTATGATAGAAAATTTCCTGGAAATTCAAAGTTCTGAAGATTTCTCCAAGATGCCGCAAGAGGAACTGGCCGAAATAATTGCAGATGATGACTTGAACGTGAAAAACGAAGAACAAATTTTTAATTCAATTCGCGCGTGGGTAAACTTTGATGTTATATCAAGGCGTGCCTCATTTTCCGAGTTGTTGAGTCACGTGCGACTGCCATTCATATCACGTGCGTTTTTACTTGGCACTATCGACAAAGATCCACTTGTGACGTCATCGTCGACAAGTAAAGAGCTGATAGCCGAAGCTCTGACGTTCAAAATGGCAAGTCACAAGGAGAAAAAACTGCTTCAGAATGAGAGGACCAAGCGAAGGTAAGAACTGGTTTAGGAAGTTTAATAGCCCTTCACGTTTTTCAAAGTTAATGGTGAGAAACTGTTGCTTTACTTACAGGTTACTACTGCAGATCATTTTTCTCTGTCATTTTTCTCTGTCTAGGTTCAAGATTATTCCAAAGGCTTCTTTCGTTACGATCTAAAAGTTCTGTCACAAAATTTAATTCTGCAATAAGCTAATAAAACCCAGGCTTTAACGGTTGCGGGAAGCGCGGTGGCATGCCGGGGTTTGCGCTTGTCTCCGGATCGAGCGATTCGCGTGCAAGTGACATTGCTTTGTGTTCTTGGGCAAGACACTTGACTCTCACAGTGCCTCTCTCCATCCAGGTGTATAAATAGGTACCAGCGAACTTAGTGCTGAGGGTACTAGCATTCCACCCATGGGGGAGTAGAAATACTCGTAGTCGCTTCATAGCACAGAACTGGGGATACGTTCATGCCTGATGGGCCATTTCGCTCGCATACAGACTTTTTCGTTTAACAGTTTACCCACAAGCCAGAAATAAATTCAGAATGTAACGTCGGCTCTCTTTTAATATTAATCTTTTCTCTAATGAGTGAAATAGGTGGAAATCTCACTTGACCGATGTCATCATACTAGTTGGCGGAGTTATCGAAAATGACGCTCTACCATGCTGCCACTGTTTTAATCCGCTGACCAGTAAGTGGTATTGCTTGTCTCCAGTGATCGACAGTCGGTTGAACTTTGGCCTGGCCAGGTCGCACAGATGGTTGTTCGCTGTGGGTGGTTCCACTCCTGGGGAGAACATGACTGTTCTCTCGACAGTTGAGAGACTGGACCCTAAATTTAACACCTGGGAGAAAACGACTTCTTTAAGTACAGGTTAGTAGAATCTGTGGGTCGGGCGCAGGGACGGATTTGCTTGTTCAAATAAATCCAGAAGTGACTGACGCTCACAGAAGCTTGGCAAGTCGGAAAATCCAAACGTCCATATACTCTATGACTCCAAGGACTTAATTATAAGCAACTCGAGTTAATGGAAGTAGACAGTTGTTCAGATTTCATTTCTTATTACCGAAAAAATCTTCAAAATCCGATCAAGTAATTAAAAGGTCGAATAAAACGGCAATCTTTGAGTGATGTTATTTTTAGGCTAAATACTTTTTGAGCCTTTGAAGTATAACATTATACTATTGACGAAAACTGAATATGAAGTTTCTTGACCTTAGCATTCTAGAAGACACGTCACCCTTAGTCGCGTCTTTCGCGATTTGCTGCGCAGTCTAAGAGATCAATAATCTTGGGGAGGACTCCCATTTGAAAAAGTCGAGATGCTAGTCGGAAAATTAGAATTAAACTCCTACTAATCTGGGCGTGGCTCGAGCTGATTTGACCCCTAAAAAGATACCGCTTAAAATAGAATACGGTTGATTACCAGCCACTGTTTAGAAAAGGAGCCCGCAACCAGACTCGTGAGAGTGGTAGAAATCGAGTCTAAAAACGGAAATAAGAGCATATGGGGGTTCCCCCATACCTAATACAAGGGTTGCTCCCCGCTCTCCATACACGGGTGTGTTTGTTGAGAAATCACAAATCGTAACTATCTTATACCCCAGGTTGTTTAAACCACGAGACCGTAGAGCTCCACGGGAAGATCTATGTGGTTGGAGGAGTCCTGGGAAGCAACAGTCAAGAACAAACGATGGAATGCTACGACCACATGACAGAATCTTGGTCTTCACTTTCCCCTCCACGTCAGAAGCGCTACAATCACTGTGCTGTTTCACTTGACGAGTATATTTATGTCATTGGAGGTAATTGAACTCCCAAAGTATTGCGATCGAAGTAACTTAGACTTCAGTTAAGGTATTTCTTTTGTGCCTTGGCAGAAGTTTATAATGTTATGTACTTCTGACCTCACTAAATATTTTAGTTGGGCGTATATATATTTTTTTTCATCTGAGACATCAATTTTTGATTTCAGTCAGCTCACACGGTATTATTTCTAAAAGGCCAAACTCGTCTTCGCGGTATTGGACTGGAACTAGCCTGCAATGGAGGCTCGTGCGGACAACTATCATTGGAAAGACTCCCAGCATTAAAATTAGCCTCAGTTGCAAGGTAGTTCCAATCCAATATCGAAAATAACAAAATGGTCTATTAAAAACTATTCTTTTTTACAGGAATTTCGAAAAACAACACTGTTCTGAGAACGGTGGAACGATATGACCCTCGACATGATAAATGGACCAATGTCTCCAGTCTTAACACACAGCGTAGTGGAGCATGCGCTGTGGCACTGATGGGAAAAATTTTTGTGATGGGAGGAGGATCGGACTTTCGGAACATTCTGAGTTCATGTGAGATTTATGATCCAGGTGCTGATAAATGGTCTTATGGAAAAGGTAAATACTGCAAAATACTGCGAAAATCTTTCGTATTTGTCATTAACACATAAACGCTGGCACGCACACGTTCACGTTGCATACACGCGAGTTTTGCTAAAGTAAGATTTTAAGTCTACTTAAATTATGTGCAAAGGTGATCTGCAATTTTATACTTCCTCAAGCGAGTGGGAACAAAATTCTGCATTTTTCGTTTTCACAGAGATGAAAACCAAACGCGACCGCGCTGGAGCTGCAGCATTTGGCGAGAAAATCTACGTTTTCGGTGGTTCATATGGTCACGTGGCTGTAACGTCAGTAGAGTGTTATGACTGGAGAGAAGACGAATGGTCGATCATAACAGAGTTACCGTATCCCCGTTATGGGTTCCGCTGTGCAACGACAGCTGTCACTAGAGACATGATGGCAGAGGTTCCTCCCTCTAGACCGAAAACGCCCATTCAGGAAAAACTGATTTAGAAGGTGGAGAGCGAGGTGGACTAAACGTAGCCTGAGGCTCTAGGTCAGTGGGGACGATCGAATTAAGAGCGGGCGCTCGATGAGCGGGATCTGTTAAAAAAAAAGAGACCTCCCCTCTTTCTTTACCAGACCTCACTCATTGCAATTTTCCTGGCGGCTTTTTTCGATCGTCTGCACTGACCGAGAGGCTGGAACAGGCTAGTCAAAAGAAGCATAAATGTTGAAGCAAAGGAAGAGAAGTTTGCGAGGTGGAAAACAGTGAAAACGTTGAGAGATGGGCACTTCAACATTTTTGAATTTCCTTGTAAAACAAAAAATACAGAGACATTCTAATTTATTTTTAACATAATTTCAAGAACTCAAATACCTGCATAACTTATTAAAAATAATTCATAATTATAAGTTTTATTTTGATCCTCATTGAGCTGAATGGACCGTGAATAGCCATTCTGGGTGATTACAACCACTCGACAGCAACATTAGATATGATGCGAGTCAGCGGTCACAGGATATGTAGAAATGGATACAGGACAAAGAGAACTTGATAATTTGGTCCTGTTTCTACAAGTGGTTCAGTTTCCATGTTGCCGTTTCCTAAAACAGCTGTTGCAATATCGCGACTTTCTTAAATAGATGTTTGCTATCAATAGACAGATGACGCCTCTTCTAAGTGTACCTGTCTATGCACAAGCTAACTATATCAGTCAAAATCGAGTATATTCGATAATCGAGTGTCGACTGCCTGAATAAAAGACTGATTGCATTGTAGATAGTCGTATTATGTAACGAAACAACTACTGTATATTAGTTGTTCTAAAGCAAGTTTTCTTTGTAGAAAAAGAGAATATTGAAAACTGAGCGAAAAAAAAGCCCAGACTGTAACACTGAGGAAATAAAAATAGAACAATATTGAACAATCTGTATGTGAGTCACCTTATTTTAACCCACAAACAGTGCAATATTTTCTGAGAAGCCCCGCTCAGTTTAGCTTGAGAAATTGAGCGGAGCAGCAAAACCCCTGAAGCATACTAACTTTGACAGGAGTAAACATGTCAGACATTCCAGGGGCGTAGCCAGGGGAGGGTTCCAGGGGTTCTAAAACCCCCCTTTTGGGCTATGAAAATGCATATCATTTCAAGAGGAAAAAAAGTATCGTAACCCCCTTTCGAAATTCCGCGAGACGACATTTACGTTTTTGAAGAAGAACAAAAGAAAAGCAATTTGAAAAGGCATCACATGCTATATCGCATCTTGCACGAATGCATCCACGGCGCCTCCTTCTTTCTGATAGTCTATCTGAGTGGACGGTAAATCACAACTCTACAGCAATTGATGAAATGTAATATGTTAAATAACTATTATATTATTCAAATCCATCTCTTCAGGAAGCGACATTTACAATCCCCTCTTGGAAATGCTAGCTATGTTTGGCGCTGAAATTATTTGAAATAATAATTTGTGCTCAGAATCTAGCCTGCGTAGCTGGTGGGAGTGGGTGCGAGCGTGAAACTTTTTGCGGCGAAGCCGCGAGCAAAATACTCCTCCCCATTCTTCTCGCGACCTTAGCGGCTTTTTGCACTCACTTTCGGGAACAAAGTTCGCGCGGGTACCCACTCCCGCCGGCTACGCAGGCTACTCAGAATCAAGGAAACGCCATTTCTGAAGACCCGAAATTCAAAACTTTCCCGGAGGAGCATGCCCCGGTACCCCCCTAGTAAAGAGCGCCTCCGGCGCTCTATTGTCATCAGGCAAGCGATATACACTAGGAACCCCTCTATACAAAAGGCTGGCTACGTCCCTGATTCCCGGATTATACAAGAGTGTTTAAGACCAAGCCTGGCTTATCATTCCCGATTTCATCACAAATCAATGTAGTTAAATATGGGGAAAGCGAAACTTAGGGTCGTGGAGGCGGACGTGTTATTTAATTCTGTTGACTGATTTGACACTTCGTGGCATTTGTATTTCCCCCCCCCCCTCCAATCATTTTTGTGGCATGTCTATTTTCAAACCTTGCTTTTCGTCATATAAAAGATTAGAAACCTTTGATGCTCCAGACAACCTTATTAAACTGTTATACTTATTTATAATTAAATGTCTCAATGGTTTGCAAAGCTAAGGCAATTGACAATTAAAACGAAGGTTTTTATGATTTGCAGAAAAAGGCACTGGATGATAATCTTTGAGCAACAGATCTTTTTCTAACGACAAAATCTGACTCTACCATTTTTAGTTGTATCATCGAGTACATGTACTAAATAATTCCACGACGGTGGTAGTTTGCACTCTCAAAAGTGAAGCTTTTAAATGTCAGCTCGTAGGCAACTGTACTAAAAATAGCTCCTTCTGCTTCAATAGCAGTATAGTTAAAAGATGTAAGACTCTAGCATTGAATTTGTGATTGAACTGATATCAAACAACTCGATATTAGCCTTTGATGAAATAAAATACATTTTTAGAAATGACATAGAACAGCCTCTTGTCACCCTCTCTTCCGGCTCACCATGAATAAAACCTTTATAAAAATTAAAGGATTTTAGTCGCTAGAAAGGTTACGTTTTCAGCACGAACAATGCCGTTTTGATAGCCCTGTTTAATACCACATTTCAAAAAACTTATACAAAATCTTGTTCTATCCCAAACATTACAATTTCTGTGTTGTGTTCTCGGTAATATGGCAGCGCAAATGAGGTTTTTAACGCCAACAAGTCGAAACAAGCACTAACTGTGCGACAGGTTACTTGTATGACCGAATATTACCTCTATAGCGAGTACAAACTAATTCCTAAAGACAGTGGTCAATTTGTGAAGGTAAACTGAAACCTTAGTAAAAGCGAGAAAAGGCTGAGGTTGTTGAATGAATTTCTTTCACATAGAGCTAGTGATTTAAAATTAATATTAACGCAAAAAGCGTTTTATTTGGACAATTTTTTTGCGCCAAAGTAAAGTTATGCATGTAAACAGTTTGTACTTTCCTCATTGTCGCTCGACCAATCAGCTATCGTCTTGTAAATTCCTCAATGGCTGCCGTAGTCGGCGGATGATGCGGAGTGAATGCGAAGTATTTGATC
>OMLO01004569.1_pt1 | contig 11582 bp, 4 predicted proteins | sample 1674811 | NCBI WGS metagenome assembly OMLO01 (sample SAMN06265003, study PRJEB25207) | coral metagenome | isolation source: Coral host | place: Mexico:La Bocana,Puerto Morelos, Mexico | collected 2008-11-13 | reverse complement strand
AATCACCATGGTTTGTCTTCAGAGAGATGCCAAACACCCTTGCAGCTAATGATTGAAGGTCTGTACAACTGTCTTCCCGATTTGAGTGATACAGAGACTGTGCCAGATGACTATAGAATTGATGATCTTGCACCAATACCCGAGTTGCAAACAGACAACAACGTTCAAGTCCCTCGTTCGGAAATTGAACTTTCTCCCTTACAGCTTGACACACTGGCACTAGTTGTAAACCTTCTCAGTGATGACCCGAATAGTGGGGTTAACTTGTACTTGCAAGCTGTGGGTATCATTGCTAATTTTGTGCAAGAATAACAGTGATATGTATCACATGACTGTTGCACCTTTGCCCCCTTAAAGATCCAATTAGTGTAAGTTTGTAACTTCACTTGTGTTGCTCAGCATAGTTCTTATTTTATATTTTGAGCCCCTCATTCAAAGTTGTACAAGTATGTAATTTGCTAAATTGCTTATGTGCACTTTAAAGTCTTGGCATCAGAAGTTATTGATAGCAGTTACTGCAGAGGGGGCTTCAATAAAATGTAGGTATGTAAGCAGCAGCGGTGCATCCATCAGCAACTGATGATGTTATAAAAAGGACTACATCACTACGACGTAACCTTACCCTGATATATGTCGGAGTTCATTGTGTTTTGGATAGCAAGCGCAAATTACAAATATCCCCACACAGTAATTGTGGCTGTGAGTTAATATTTTTGATTAACCCACAAATTGTAAAAACATTCTTCCACCCTTGACCCTAAAGCTTGATTTCGTGCCCAGGGGTGGATCCAGGATTTTTCATAGGAGAGTGTGCACCACTAAAGAATGACATATCCGAGCGGAGAGGAAAACAAAGTTTAAAAGAGAATATGAAGAAGGCGGTTTCATTTCAGGGGGGTGCACACCCTTTTCACCCTCCCCCTAGATCTGCTCCTGATGCCCTTTCTGTCTCAAAACCATGGTTGATCAATTCCCCCTGTAAAACCGGCATTCCAGTAAGGACAAATTCAGCACAGAGTGAATACAAGAAATTTTCACTTGAGAACCAGACACAATGTGGATAACATTTAAACACTTTAATGCACTTCCAAAATGATTACTTCCACGTGATCAGAACAAAAGAATGATGGGTTGTTAGACCAATCGATAAGCCAAACTTTCATTCGATAACAAGTTGTACGTAAATGTCAAAGAAGTTGTAGATATTTTTTAGTAAAACACATATTCAGTACCAAGTTACGTATTTTATAACCAGTTTTACGAAAATTATACACAAGTTCAAACGGTTTCGACAAGTTGTAGGTTGAAAAACAAGTTGTATATGTTTTAACTGAAGTAGCACAAAACGTGAACACAAGTACATTATTTTGGAAAACAAGTTGTACAAGTCTGGCTAAAAGTTAGATGTATGCAACAACAAGTTGTACATGCAGAAGATAAGTTGTAGATGTGGAGGGACAACTTATCCTTGAAGAGCACAAGTTCTACTATGGCGCGTCATAGATTTGCGCTTGTTTCGAAAGCTCCAGAAGTTTTGGTTGAGTGGAAAGCGCCCTATTTCAAAGAAACAACAAAAGCTACAAAATTATATCTTTGGATCTTTCTTATTCTACATGTAGGTACCATATGTAGTTATTATTATTTCTATGGCCCAAGCGATTTTCTTTGTGGCTTGAAAGTTGAGATAAGCATCATGGCCCCCAGTATGAAAATCAGCATCAGTTTTATAAATTACAGCAAGAAAGCTAATGTTAGATTTACGTACCAAAATCTCAGTGTTGGTCACTCCTCAATTATGCCTTAGTCAATCCTTCAAAATAATAAAAGTGCTTTAGACGGGAAGGCAAATATGTCCGGAAAAGTCAATTCAATTCTAGTCTGATCTCTCTGTAATTCTAGTGTATGGGACAGTAAGCTGATTTTTAATAGCATAACAAAAGAATTTAGAAGAGCCAAAGTAATTAAAAATTGACGCCCGTAGGTCAATCGATTCTTGGGAAACAATGCACTGTCTCCCTTTGACGTCACTGATTTTGAAACGTTGCTTGCCTAGAGACCTTTGCTGGGAAGTTTTCTTGTTTGGATGTCATGTGAGTCAAAGAGAGTGCGCGCTGTTGGGGAAATATTTCGGCTAGTTACTAGTGACAGTGGAATCCAGTGGCTGTACGTGAAAAAAGTAACACCAAATAAGGCCTTGCACGTTCTGGTCACATGATACAAAATCGACCATACTGGGCAGCAATTTATGTAGTGGGGGATCGAGGACAAAGCAACTCGCATCAGGCATTTCTTTGTCCGCGTATCCCATTGGGTAGCTTGTGGCCCAGCATAGTTGATGTTTATACCTTTTGAAAGGTTGTGCCAAGGCGCTCTTACGGTAAAACGAGAGCCAGCCGCAAGCCCTTAACTAAGCTCTTAGTTGTGTCAGATTTTGACCATGAAGCAGATTATACAACTAGTGGCAGGGGCGAGGTTGTGTTATTATTTATTATAATGGCTCTTTTCAATCTGCTGATAAATTGATGCGCCTCTGCGATCCATTTTCGGTAAACGCTGGCGCGAAGAGTAAGCGTTTATTAAATTTATTTTAATTCATTTGAATTTATTGCATGGATTTTGTGAAAATTTAACTGAAATTGTTTTTCAAAGATGAAGGTAAAAATAATTCTACTCAACAAAAGCTGTATATTTTGAATTAAAAAAGCAATTCGCCGAAATTATTCGTGAATGGTCCATCTCAGTGGTCCAAATTTTAAGCTCGAAGCGCTAAAGGAACCAATCAGAATTTTCCTTTTATTCGCGGTCTATGTCAGTTATGTAATAAATCTCATTAAAGCATTTGGTTATGACATGCAAGGTGCTTCCGAAGCACCGTGCATGTCCTAACCAGATGCCATATCGAGCATAAGCGAACGATGACTCTATCTGCAAACGCAAATTTTAGCGCCCACTGCGCCCACGCAAACAGTAATTAAACAAACACAAATTAATTTCCCTTGATTCTAGTTTAAGACTGGAAGTTTTTTTTTTCTTAGTAACATTTTTAAAAGCTTCTGTTGTATACGCCCAAAACTGTCAAACTATTTATCTTGCTTCAGTTTATTAGGTTAAAGACGTTTTTCTAATTAAAGAAAGCCTTGAAAAGGTAAATTCAAAATGACAAGGTTGCAGGGTGTTCATATAATTTTTCAGCATGGTACTTTTCAAATCTATAAACAAAGTCCCCCGTCGTTAAATTACAAACGCTTTTCCTCCCAGAATAGATAATCCTTGTAATAGTAAAACACAAGTTTTTTCCTAGGAAGCTAAAAGCTTGCTTGGACCGGCAGTCAAGTTAAGATTCAAAAGGAACTAAAATTATTTTTTGGGAGATATGAGAATAAATCTAGTTAATAATTGTTGGTGCATAAGTCTTGTACGCACTCAGCTCCACCGAGTTAATGAGTACTCCCCATTCATACTTAGCATTCCTCTTAAATTTCCATTTCAATATGTTTGGTTTTGACTAGACCATCTCGCCACTTGATGGCTTCATGTTTCAGTAAGCATAATATAAACATTAGCAACAGGAGAGGGAAAGAGCTAGTCACGTCAGTGAAAGTCAACAATCTTTATTTTTTTAGAATTTGTTTCTGCCAGGTGCCCTGAAAGCCTAATTTTTTTCTTGTATATTTTAACTCTAACCACAGCGTCTTCAAAGTTTGCTTTTTATTTTAGGGACACTCTATCTTAAAATATGACCATATTTACTTTCATAAACACAATTTCTAACTAAGACCATAAATATTCCTCCGAAAGGTTCAGTTTTCTTTGCCTGTGTATTCTTTACAAACAAATGCGTAATATTCGATTTCTTGAAGTGCTAAATTTCAGTTAATACAGTTTTGCATTTATTATGTCCAACTTGAAACAAATATAAATCGTTTACGGCCCGCTAAAAAAGCTAGTCATTCGCTTCAACGAGAATAAAAACCACGGATTAAAAGTATGATTTACTCACCGTCTGCCAAAGGATCAAATCAAACTATCCAACTTAGAACTTGAAACCCTTCCAAATGGTCGAATCTGAAAAATATAGAAAGCAGTTGTTTATCTTGCGAAATATACACCTCCATTAAATGTGAATTTAGGGCTTTTTCTTGTTTTACCTGTGCAATTCAAATTAAAACTCGTTTAAAGGTTTTATAACGCTGGTATAAAACCAGCAATTAGCTACTTTTCCCGTCTTGTCAAACCTGTCATGAAACGTTCACGAAATCGCTAGGACTCAAGACTATTAATGAGTAGTCACTCTTTGTTTTGTAGTTGTCTGAACTTTTTTTTTTTGATACTCGCCCAGCGAGCGGATGGCGCCTAATGCCCTGCGGTTGCTGGTTAATTGCGAGCCAAAAACCAATCGCTTGTTGAATTGAAGAGATTGTTTTGTCGTGAAATTCCCATCTTATTAATTATAACTCGAGAGGTCTATGCCAAACATGCATTATTTTTCGTGTTTTCCTTTAGCATTTCAATTTTAAAAGCTCAGGGAAAGTATATAAACTACGACTTCGTCTTTGGAGGTTTTACATCCCTGATATTTCAGACAAACCTCGTTCAAGTGTTGGCTTTTTGCCTTACGCTGTTTCCACATCATTGTAAAACTTTTAAATTGTTTACAAATGTGGACTGGAATTAACCCTTGTTTAAGCTATTATATGCCACTTTGTTGTTTCATACGTGCCTAAAATTTAAATTTACAACATCGCAAACTTTCCATTGTAAAATCTTTCTAGATTTATAACTATTCAAAACCACAATTGAAATGTTGCGATTCGGTAGTTTACCAAGACACAGTTTAGCTTTTGATGAAAATAAAAAAATTCAGCTGTAAATCGTGGGAGTGCTCTTAAGAAAAATAAATTTTAGTCTAAGCAAATGTTAATAACCAACGCTGTCTTGTAATTGCGTAATCAGTATGCGCGTATACAACTCATTTGAAGTTCTCGTTTCCATTCATTTCAGTTTTGATTGGTCTTGTGCGTCGTCCTTGAAAAATGGTCAGTGTTAAGAGAATAAGTTCATTGGGTAAGAATCGATTTTAATTTGTCTTTGCGATCTGCCGAGGACGATGGCTATTCTAGCCTTTTTGAGGTCTACTTCTCAAATCTTGTGGCCGTGAGCTATATACGAATTTCTATTCTATTCAGCTAGACCAGGAGCCTTTCTGCTATCAATCCACACGAAGTGACATGTCATGTAACGTGTCTCAAGGGGTCATTAGTTTTCATTGGCTAACGGTGTCACAATATTGACATCTCGTTTAATTAAGAGGGGCGTGAAATGTCTGTGAAGCGACAATTTCAAATTCGACTTCCTTTTCACGAATTGGATTTAAAGTATATGAAGAAGCCACTAATAAAACGTGGTCGAGAGATTGCCGAAGGTATTTACTATAACTCTCAAATATAAACTTGGTACGACGGATTTTGATCAGTTTTTATGAACGCTTTCCAGAACGTTGTGACAAAGATTGTCATAATTTATCTCGAAACATTTTCTCGCGCTTATATGTAAAAGAAAGGCGATTTAAAAGACAACCGATGTTACGACTGTCGAAAAACTTTCACACTTTCAACTATTGAAGTTTCATTGTTGGTAAAGTGTTGTTCCAGGTATTTCACTTAAACACTTACATTCGTATTTGGCCGCTATCAGCTCTGGATAGTAAGAAAATAATTAAAAAACGTTTAATAACCTATTGAAATGACACGGGAGTTCGCAAAACAACAGCATTCATGAATTTGTTCCAAAAGAACACATGCCAAGATATTCTTTCGTTTTCATAGAACATACGGAAAGAAGTTCAAGAGCGCTTTATGACATTATTGTAACTTTGTTATGACTGAACATACAGTTTGCTCAAAACTTTGCCAGTTTCACTTCATGAGAGGAAAACACCTGCTTGAAAATTGGTTTGAGAAATTATGTAAATAAGGCTAATTACTGAAAAAGTGTAGAAAAAAAACACCATAGACTGTTCTGGATATCACTTAAGATTCGTCGCCTCGTAAAACCAGCAAGCACTGTTCTATGTGAAGTCTTCCATGACCTGGTATGTACATACAAAATTCCATTGCTTCCTGAAGAATCCTCATTGATCATTGTATTATTTTAGTATTTCTCCTAAAATTACCTTGGATAGCTTAGAAGCTACTGATTATAAGAATAAAGGATTTGATCAAACTCAAGAAAAACATTAAAGGTCAACTTTGAAGGGGATATACTCAGAAACGATAATTTTGTTGCAGGCCTAATAAAGCATTAATAAGGCATTTTACATATTTTTTTCCCTACACTGCCAGGGTTCAGTCGGTGAATGATTTTTTCATCAGTAAGATGTTTTTATGCATGCATTTTAATACATCTGTATCTTAATATATCTGCTTTCATGATCTTACACAGTATAGTTTTTATTTATGTATTTGAGGCTGGGTTGTGATGTGTTGTAGAGTGCTTGGAAATCCCGAAACATCGATACGCGACAGATAAAAAATAAAACTTATCGTCGCAAATTGGACTGAAAAGCCTCCATTATCCAAACCAATAATGTTTTCACGGAAAGGTTGCGCAAGAAATTAACATGAAAAAGGAAGCGAAAGACTGCATTGCAACTCGGACTTCTAAAGTTAGAAATGACAGATTTTGCTATCAAGCGTTTACTTAAATTCATAATAAAAATAATTTGTCTTGAAAATATTGGTCTACCATAGAGACTGAAAATATTTACATCGAATTGCGGCAATATTTGCTTACTTAAACACTAATAATTAATTGGGTACGAGCATGCCTAGGCAAACGCATGAAAGTCACGAAATGGCGTCAATAGACGAGAAATGATAACCGACGCAAATAATTCTGAATTATGCAAAACCACGCTCGAATATAAAGATGGTTACACCGTTCACCGTTTTAGTATGAACGAAAAATTCTTAGTTTGAGATAAGTGGTTGGTGGTGAATCACAATTCTGATCTTGTCTTCAACGCCTGACAGACTATCAGGGTTTCATTTTTCTTGGTAGGTTCCTTGCTTTTAATGTTCTGTTCATATCTTATATCCCATAAATAATATTATTTCACGGAACAGGCGCCCTGGCCTGATTTGAACTTTGGCCAAAAAACACTAAAGGACGACATTTCATTCAAATTATCGTGCGTCTGGCTTGGCACATTCATTTTATATGAGCTCGAGAATCGTGGTGTTGCCAAAATGTTCCTTTTCGGTTTTCACCAAACTCAAATTCGACTGAACTTGTTAAGTTGGACGAGACTGTCCACAAACTTTAATTTTTCACTCGTCGATATTGATGTGGTTTACGTTCGGTATCGAAATGTAAAAATAATCACATTTCTATAGCGCGAATCCACTTATTGTCCAAGGCGTCAAAAACGAGTAAAGTTTTAAATATTAAAAGAGGCTTTATTCAAAAATGTAAGTAAAAATGCTACAATAAACTTCGAAGAAATGCAAGCTAAAAGGCTCGGATAAAAAGATAGCTTACGAAATAGTATCCCGCTGTCTCGGCGCTGCTACTGCAAATTGCTTGGGGTTTGAAAGAAAAACTGTTCCCAGGTTACTACATTTTTAACCTCAATTCCTTCGCCTCAATTCCTTTTTTCCGTACGTTTAGTGAAACTGGAGCCGTCGAAGTTTATCGGGTTTCAATTAATTTTTAGGACGATCTGCCGAGACAATCTGCGTGTAGTCTTCTTACAAATTAAGACACTTTTCCCTCTTGGTACAACCGTCCTCGTGTTTAACGCAAAATTACCCAGCTTTTACGTCTAAATTTCGATTTTTTAATATTTTGCTATCTTGCTTAAAAAAATCCGGCCGACCGAGGTCTTAGAATATCTGGCATGAAAGAATAACAACAAATTATTGGAGATCCTAATTGGTTGACGGACTTGACCCCAAATTTGGACACAGTTAACTTTAAATGCATAATGTCAGACTGGGATTTAAACCCTCAAGAATATTAATTAAACATTTAGTTGCGTTATTTCAATCAAGTAAAATTAAGTAGAACAAATTTTATACCATCTAAATAAGACTGATTTAAGGAAATAGAGCAACTTTCCTTCCATACAGCAAGAGAAAATCAAGTCTGGTGTTAATAGATATCTAAAGTAATTTGTATGGAAATTTCTGACCTATTCTGAAAGCAATGGCTGTTGTCAAGGTTTTGAAACTTAAATTAAAAACCAATATTAAAAGGGATTACCAACGGCAGTAGACGCTGCAAAATTACAGGTCATAGGCGACAAATTACTGACAGGCGACAAATTGGCGCGATACAGCAAACTAGTCAAAAGTCCACGATTGTCAACCATGATATTAAAAGGTAATAAAATGGTATACCCCAAATATTTTGACTTGCGTTTTGTCAAATTCTGATATTTAGCCTTGCCTAAAGGACCTAAAGATTGGGGAAGTTATTAAATGAAAAAAAAACGCACATGAAATTATTTCCTTATTTCGCTCGTCACCGTTTGATAACCCATACTTATTTGCACATCACAAAAACCAAGAAAGGACATTAAATGAATAAAAAGCTGCATCGCTATATTTTTTATCCCACTGTATTGTACACTGTGACGAATTTCCACTTAACAATTTTCTTTTTTCAGTTATTTTCACGACAGAGGCCAGAAAACTGTTTCCATTGGATTATATCTTTGCGTGGAGATCCTTTATCCCCTCCTCACACCTGTCCAGGTTTACGAACAAAGAAAAGCTCACATAACACAGGATCAGTAAACGTCTTTGCACTTACTTGAAAAATAATCACAATCTGCGGAGAAGTGCTAAATGACTAAAACATGTTTCCTTTAGGAGAAGGAAGTCGTTTTCTGTTATTGATGGTGACTTTAAAGAAAGATAAGGTTAATTGCTCGCAATATAACGCCAAAAAGAGCACAATAAGTTAGAAATTTTACATTCCAAGGAAGGAAAACAAAACAAAAACTATTACAATTTCGGCACACTCTTATAGTCATATAACAGACTATATTGCATTGTGATGGCTATTAATTCCAAGTTTCTCAGTTTGAAATAATTTAAAGCGCCAAAGATGTTAAGAGAGTTAAAGAGAGAAACAAATTGTCCAAGATTTTAATGAAGTTTTGGCTACTGTGTTTGTCCGTCAGAAAAAAAACTGATCGCACAGTTTGACCGTTGCCGTCGCAAATTGCGTTTGTTGGTTGAAGTTGCATAGCTGCTCATTTCTTCGGAACAAATATGGTCTTTTTTTTGCCGATATATTTTCGCGATCAAACTTCTCAGGCAGGTATAGATGCCTGATAAGTAGAAAATAACTGAATTGATTACCACAGAGACGCTTATTGTAATTCAACTTATGTATATAAAAAAAACACAATTGATGATTGTGGAAAATGTTGCAAAGAATGTTCACCGTTATCAAGTGTGACTAAGTAAGGCTTGGACTTCTTGGACAATCTAATTAAGAAGCGATTTGAACCTGTTACAACGTCACTGTGTCACTAGTTCTCTGCCAAGAATTGACTTCCGCAGCGACTGTGCGGGTGGTAGAATTTGGTTATTCTACAGTCTCTAAGTTATTCTAAAAAGAATTGAAAAATCATTTCGCTTTTTATACTGAAAGAGTAACAAATTTAGCATTACCTTTGCTCCCTGCTAAACGGTTTGCTTGATTTCTTTCTGAGTAGTCCAAAAGTTTGCGAGTTGTTAATAGTCCCGACATTTCGTGTTCTTTCTCGGCTGTGATCTTCGCGCGAAGTAATCGAAGTCTAGTTTATTGCAACTCGCTAGGGAGTCCAGCTACGCCTGTCTTAAAAGAGCCTTTCATTGCTTGGCTTTGTTCTGCTTTAATGTATGGCTGGCAATAAAACGGTTATACTTATTCATGAAAGCATAGAGTTCTTTCTTAACACTAAGCTCTACTTAATTAATTTTTTAGTTTGTTGAGCTAGGGGTAATTCAAGCAAAACGTTAATAGTACTTTTCTCAGTTCAAATTAGAGACGGTTTGTCGCTTTTTGCTCATGCGAATTTTAATAAAACTCCATATTGAGTTTTGTTATTGCAGTTAAGCCAAACAGTTGACGCTGTCGGATATTAAATTGAAATCTTATTGATGATACGTTTGCCAAGTCTAGTACTATTGTTTTCAATAATGCCAGCCACATCTTACTTCCTGTTCTTTTTTGTACACTATCTTATTAAAATTTACATGTGTATGATTTCCAACTGAATTCAATTGCGCTAGTTATATTACTTTTTCTATACTATACTGTTTACATTTGTTCTTTTCACCATGTAGTAATTATTACGCTTTGTTTACACGCATAACATAAATAATAATATGATGGTCAAACAAGAGGCAATATCCCAGAGGTTTCCATCGTTATCGACTTTGTATTAAACACTTCTTTGTTGATGACCTTGGTATTGTTTGCCTTGAAAGTTAATTATTAATCTTTAAGTTTTGCATTTAAACTGCCAGAAGACGTACAAGGCAAACTTATAAGCTTGCTGTGTTTGACATCGGTAACGACAATCTCATGTGCTGTTATTTGCAGTGAAACGTCGACGTGTATTGCCAGACATGTCTTGGAAGACTAGCTAACTGGTGAAAAGAACAGATAGACGAGGTCTTTGCGAGTGGATCTTTATCAAGTAAGTGCGTAAGACAGTGCTCACCAAATTTCGTACTTCTCACGAGTGAAATATAACGGGCGTCACACACAAGGTAGAAATTTAATGTAATTAAAAACGTGAAAGCCAATATAACTGAGTCTAAAGAAGTTTCAACAGAGACCGTTTTAAATGCTACTTGAAAGTCTAATTTGAACTTTCATCATGAGACTCTCGACCAACGGCCGTAAATTATCAAATTGTTTGTTAAATAGAGCGAATGCTGGCTAACAACATGCACAGACAGCGAAGCAAAAATCTAATTCTGATAGCAGTTAACAAATGAATGTCAAAGTTAGTTTTAAGTGTTAATGAATTTGCTTCCAAGTGATCATTTTTGTCGGGATTTATACAACTACAGTGCTTGCTCCCTCACCTCCAAAATCGAAAACTACCCACGTAATTTAGTGAATGGCGACATTCAGCGAGGCCTTAATGAAAGAAAGTTTGAAAACTTCGAAAAACTATTTCTGACTTCCATTTCTAAAAGAATTTTGCTTCTTATCCTGACCTCGTCATTCAAGTGAACATGTACGACGGAGGTGCTTGTGTCATTTGCTGGGACACCGCAACATTCATGGGGTCGAACGTTTGTCAGGTGGACTAGATAATGATCCTACATAAATACGTGGGTGAATAAGCACGTTTGCACGGACTGCACGGGCATGCCGACAAGACTATAATCTTATTGTACGCTCATTTACATTGTCCCGTCAATTGAATGGAAACAATGGATGGAAAATTACATATGGCCACTCACGACTCGCACTCAGGCCCCGTCCACACGTAGATATTAGGGAGCTTAAGCAACGACGACGACGACGCCGAAGACGACTCCTAATAAAAAATGAATTTATATTTCACAAGC
>OMLO01004568.1_pt1 | contig 11583 bp, 9 predicted proteins | sample 1674811 | NCBI WGS metagenome assembly OMLO01 (sample SAMN06265003, study PRJEB25207) | coral metagenome | isolation source: Coral host | place: Mexico:La Bocana,Puerto Morelos, Mexico | collected 2008-11-13 | reverse complement strand
GGCGAGTAACTGGTAAGAGAGAAAGAGAAATAGATAAAATATATCATTTCAGCTAAATTTTACTACCTATTCATCTTTGTTACGTTGACTTCCGTTTAGCACTGATGCATATGCTATGCTTAATCATGTACAAGGTCAGGTCTGAAAACGGGTATGGATTTTTAAAGGCCAGGTCTGAAAACGGATGTGGAAAATGGCAGTTTTTTGATCTGCAATTGGGTCTGGATTTTGAGATGCGGGCGGACACCCCCACCAAAAATTCCAAGGAGTACCCCCCCGGGGGAGGGGGGGCGTTTGGCAGTCCTCAAAATGTTTCGGGTCGAATATCAATCGCCTCTCTCGGGCGCTTGCTTGCGGGATGTTGTGTGCTGTTTAACCAAGTTTGTAGTGGTGATATGGCTGATGATTCGCTGTTGTCGTTTAAGGGAATACGATTTACTGTGATTTTTGATGGAAAGGTGCTGCTCAACCAGACACTCTCAGGTAAGACTGGGACTCGCCTGAGTTCTGAGGGTGGAGTTCACGGGAACATTGTAGAAAACTGTTGTGCGATCAGGCGGCAATTTTAGAGAATTCCACAGATTTAGAATAGCTTATGTATTGAGTATCTCTGTTTGGCATGAGGCAAATCGACTGTTATGGAATCTACAAGGGATATCGTTGTTAATTGTTTAGCCTCGTGTAATGAATGAGATTATTGTCTTGATTACTGCCTAAGAACTAACATTTGAAAAGGCAAATCGTTTATGGAGAAGAAACATTTCCATTATAGATAAAGGGTGTTGAATCACTACTCTTTAAAACAGAGTAGTAAAAAGAAAATGTCGCCGTCAATTTGCACGGGACCAGTGACTTTGATTGACGTCATTGTTGGGCTTTGTCACAGTTTCTCTGTGCGGCATTGTTCGCGTCCCGCGCGCAGCAAAGTGATAGTCTTCAATGATATTCTTACAGCCTTCTATCTTTTCAGCCAAACATCCGCCTCCTCTTTGCCAGGGTGTTTGCCCGATTTCATGTATTTGTGTGAAATACTACAATATGTCTTACGGTGATGACGACAAGTGGGGAGGCTGCCTCGAGATCTATGGCGACGTTTTGATACAGATCCTTGATATCAAGTTTGGCTGCTTTTATTTACCGGTCAACCATAAGGAGCAGAAGACAAGTGTGAAGGCGATCGAGGACGAACATCATCAACCATGGTGGTTGAACCGTATAGAGCAGCGGTTCCGTAACACACTTGCCAAGAAAATGCGTGATCGCGGCTGAAGAAAAAGCTTCCACTAAATTTTATTTACAGAAACCAGGTGGAAGAAGACAACGAAAACTAATTAAAGTATATGTGTATTACTGACTGAAACGTGACTAAAAACATATGCGTTAGTGTTGAATGTGATTATACATGGCAAGCTTGTCGGTAGTAGTTGAATTTAAGTAGCTCGCTGAAAGTGAAAACCAAACTAGCAGGTGCTTTGCATGGAGGAATGTGATTCCGAGGGTTCCATGAAGTAAAGAGAGGGTATATTTTATGATTAAAGATTATTTTGGTAGATTGAAACAAAGTCATGTAGTATGCTGCAGGATTTCTCAATGTGATTTCGCCATAGACGCTTTTTAAAGGGTATAAATTCAATAAAATAATTCAAGTTACTATGTGCTTGTTTCATCGAACGTGTCCTTAATTAAGAGTTTTCATTACATTTACAAGCCATTCCAATATACCTCAAGTTATATCTGACTGTCAGCTTCTCACCGGGTGTCCCCTCTGCAAAAGAGTACGGGGAGACCATGGGGAAGTGAAGGCTGCGCGGGGGACGACGGGAAGACAGAAAGGCCCTACCAGACAACTCGGCCAACTCGACAAGAAATTGGCCTCTGCGGAGAAAAGAGAGATTTATAAAGCATCATAAGGTTTTGAACTCTCTCTCTCTCTCTGGTTTGTCACTTTTAAAGCAAAAAAACTCTTGGCTTTTGGTTTCGTCATTTAGTTTCAACCGTTGAGTTTTATTTCAAAATGGGACATAACTTGCTGTATAGACTATTTACATGTAAATCACTCAGCTATGTAGGTTTTATTACCCTTTTTCATCATATCTTAACAGTCGACTCTGGAGAAAATATAAAGAAAGGTAAACAAAAAAATTGGCTTGAGATGGTGAGATTTCCATGGTATTTCAAGATTCGAATATCTGATCCTTGATTTTATTTGGTATATATATATTTATGAAGCCTTGGAGCCTACTGGCTCATAGATGCCGGAGCTTATCCCCGGTTTCTGTAGCATGAAGCGGCTAGGAGTATTTCTTCTCCCCCTGGATGGGATGCTAGTCCATCGCAGGTCACTCCCCCGCAACTTGTTAGGTTTCCCTAACAATTTGCCGGTACCCATTTATACCCCTGGGTGGAGAGAGGCACTGTGAGAATTAAGTGTCTTGCCCAAGAACATAACACTGACAGTGTCCCAGGCCAGGGCTCAAACCCGGACCGCTCACTCCGGGGACGAGCGTACTAACTGAGGCACCGCGCCTCCCGATACCCGATATTGTTTGAGCCGGCCAACAAAAACACTGCGAAGTACCAACGTGAACAGTGAAAAGTGCTACTGGTTTTAAAATGTCACTACGGTTATAACCGATAATCTATTGAAAGCAATGCCATATCAAATTTCCCCTTGGCTGGAAGCCATAGATAAACCTTTGACGGCGGATTTTTCCTTTGGAAACTTCTCGCGTAGCTATGCTGATGAGTTCTAACCAGGAAACAGCTTTCGTAGCCACCACGTTCTGCCTTTACGCATGGCAAGCGTTATGGATAAAGCTGTGGCTTCATTTCGCTCAGTTATAGTCACCAAAAAAGGAAATCTAAAGGATATCTAACCTAAAGGATATCTAACCTAAGGGATATCTTACTAGTCCTCCCTCCTTCAAACTATTGGGCAGGGATGCCCCCCCCAGTTTGAGGTAGATCAACGGAAGTCACGTCCGGAAAGAGAGGCTGACTTTGACCCTAATATCTCTGGCTCCGTGTCGGATCTTCAGATCTTCGTCGTGAATCCTGTTAAAATACTTATCTTCTTATAATTGTCAACATGTATTTACGCAAGGAAAGACTTGTCTTGTGTGTATTTGTCATTCTTCTAGCTTACTCGGCAAGTTTCAAGCTGAACACCATCGGTCAGTAAATTGTTATTTATTCAGTCGTGATCTCGTGATTTGTCGGGTGTCTGTGTACTTATATTGTGTACAAATTTCGCATCTGTCTTTCAGAATCGATGAGCTCGACTACTCCGTACATCGATGAGCGTCAAGGCAGCAATTCGACTATCTCTTGCTGTCGAACTATTTCTGTGTACAAATTTAGTCACAAAGGTAAGAAAAATCTCCAACACCAAACCAGATCTCCTCGTACGCGCTCGTGTAATGTCGCCTTAGCACGCAGTGGCGTGTTTCCTCGCGCGTTTGATAGCGCGAGATGTGACCGAATCCTCGAAGATCAAGAACGACTTATTTGTAACTATGTTTTCGTTCTTGCAGTTTGTGTGAATGTGTCAAGCGTGGAAACAAAGAATGTAAGAAGAATCCTGATAAATCTCTTGCTATTAAACAAAAGAAGTTGAGAATTCTTCCTCTCACAGAACAGACTGTTTTCCTTTGTTTTCTTAGGATCTACAATTCACACTTTCTGTTAATGGAACTGTCTTCATAGCAGACACATACTCAGGTATGGAACAGTCACTGTAATTGTGGAAGCTGTATTATTTCTGTTTGTTTATTTTTTATTTAAATGCTGAAATTGGACTTCAATACAGGAATAAATAAATGGCGCTTTCTCACTCCACAGACACCAAACCACAGCCATATTGTTTCGAGTATGATGACCCTGCAGCAGTGCACCTGTGTGGGATATTCTACAACACATCATTCACTGAGACTCAAGTCAGCGCCTGCTTAAAGCTGAGTGTTCAAGTGCAAACTCAGATCTTCATTCCTTTAAAATGTTTTACTCTTTCAAGGCCTTCAGATATCACTGTGAGAGGAGAGGACCTGGAAAACATTGTCACCGACATCCGAGTGTAGAAGCTTTCAAGGAACTGCAAATATTCATTATCAGCAGTATAGTGTAGTCTTTAATGTTAAGTTCTTTTCTAACAATGTTCCAATGTTTCAAAAATACAGATTCTAAGCTACAAATAAATGCTATACAAAATCATCATCTTGTTTTAGCACATTCCCATTTTGAAGTGTACATCTAACTAAGTAAGGGTGTGCAACAAAATCGTTTAACTTTACAATCAGTTGTCAGGTTTCACATAAATTCCCTCCTGAAACACAAAGAAAGAATGTGTTAGACAAGGAAAGAATAGTAACATACAGAGGTTAGGAGAAGTCAAAAATAATTTTCAAATTATGCTGTTAGAGCCTCATGTGCCACTTGGCACAGTTTCTAGATAAGGGTACGAGGAAAGAAAATACTTGGGCCCTTGTCTTTGGTTAGCCTACATTACTGCACACTCATCCTTGTTTATACATGCATCACACTATTTCAGATACTTCAATTGGTGAAATAGTAAGGTTTTGGTGGCAAAACTGTGAAAAATCACAGTTCTACTGTGAAACCCTTGTATCCGTTACAGTGGAAAGTGAGTGGATTGTTGCGAATAAACTCAGAATCTTTATGACTCATCCAGAACTTGTTTGTAAATTTTCCTATGTTCTGTTTCCTTTTGCCTTCAAAATACAGTTTCACCTCTGGTTGCGACCACCTCTCATAAGCGACCACTGAACTGTGACCAGTGACCACTGAACTGCCAATCATCACAGGCCTTACCGTTGCTTTCCATTCATTGCCTGTTTCAGGATAACTATAACCACTGACTTCTCTTTGACCGTGAATAGGCCGGCCAAATTGATCCCCCGTTATATGAAGATAACTGCAACCAAAAAAATCTGCTTAATCTTCTTTTTATCTAGTTTCATTTAAATCATTAGACCCATTTTCCATTACAAAGACAGGCCCAGTATTTTTGCCTATATACATGTAGATAAATCTTCCAACTCTGGCAAAGGCCTTTCTTTGTATTTTATGTAACCCAGAACTAAACAGCTTTGTTTGATAATAGCATCATCACCGCCAACTTGTGACTACACTGTACTAGAGACTGGAGCAAAGTGTTACACGTACAATTTTATTTCTACATTTTCTCTTTAGTTCAAGTTTTGACTGAGAAGATATATCGAACACTCAAGATCATGTTTGACCACATTTTAAAATGCCTTGAAGTTTGTCAAAAATTACTCCGCAATGTGTCATATATCTTGAACTCTCTTCTTGACATTTAGAAAAGTGGTCAACCATGGTCTTTCATGTTTTATAAATTACATACATAATTGCCGACCAGTACAAAGTACTATTAACCAGGGACTTATGATGATCACACCAATATGAACAGCACGCAATCAGAGACAAGTTGCGATATTACAGTGTTGCCAGTAAATTTAGTCACTTACGCTTTAGTTGCTGAATGTTTGAATCTGACTTTATCTTGTCGTTCCCAAAACTTTGTTGCACAAATAACAGACCAGTGATCTCCCTCATCACCTTGTCCATTCTCACCAAATGCACTCACTTCCTGGTTGTGAGATATTGGCGACTGAAAGTGGTGACTGTGAAGGTTGCGTTTGGTTGCTAAGTGTTGTAATCTTAATGTGCTGCCACACTTGACAGGACTCCTGTCAAAGGAAACATCCTTGATCATTTTCTTAAGGAAGCAATGAAGGTATAATGTATTGTTCAAAAAAAAAACACCTTACACAACGATTCATTGCTGATTAGGTACGAGATACCTATTTCTGCTTTGACTGATACAACTAATAAATTTAAAGTACCGGCAACTACCTGACTGAGTGACTATTTAACTTCAAAGCACAAGATATCTACTTCCAAATATATGTCATATTTATTGACAAACTTTTGTAAGTTAACGCGCCTATTCCTGAATAATTAACTTGCTGAGTGAAGACTACACCACAGTTCTGATGTATTTGCCTACTGTACAAAGTTCTTTGATAAAATTTATTTTCTCACCCTCGTTTACATGGAGCATCTGTTTTTCCTCTGACTGCCCAGTAACTATTGCCATCATCTGCACTCTCTACTCCTGTGACAGACTGAATTGTCCACAAGAAAACAGTAAGCATTCTTACAGTATTTGATGCTGTGACTAAAAATAATAAATAAGATGTACTTTATTATGTCCCCGGTAATCTAAAAATAAATAAATTATGCAAAATTTTCAGACAAATGTTATTTGGTGGCTTTAAGATCTCGGAGCAGTGGAAGGTCTCTTATATTTTCCATTTTGATATTCTTGTTTTAAATGCACCAATCACATCTGTGCACCTGTTGTTTAAATAATTCATGAGATGTCCAAACAGCTGAGAAAACTTGATTTAAACTCTTTGTACTCTTTTTCTGATAACACAAAACAACAAGCTGTTCAACAAAGAGAATAAGTTTATAAATATTTTTATTAGTTTGTACAGTGGTTTAAACCACAGATTGCAAGAACTTAGGTCTCTTTTTGAACAGAACTGGCAGCGATTTTCGGCAATCAGAAATCCCATCCATTTCAAACGACTTTATTTCCGCGTCAGTGAGCAAAAATCTCGCCCCAGTTCACCGACCGGAAACATCACAAACGAATAAAAATCTTCCACGTACAGTTCACAAGAGTTGAACAGCCTTACTTCACTTTTTTACTTAGTAACAAATGGCACCTATCAGTGCTACTTCTTTCCCCGCTAGAATAGCTGTCAACATTTGACAATAGTAATAAAACAGAGGTAAAAAAACCATCTAAATTAGAAGATTTACCGTTTTGTTTAATAGCCAACACGTTCCAGCATTTGAGCTGTGTATCTAAGTTTCGTCATCTCTTAAAAATCTAAGCTTTTTGAAATTCCTAAAATAAAACCACCTTAACTTTTTATGTTCCTATAATTTCGATGACTAACGTGAACCAAGGAATTTGTATTTGTGCGTTCAACATTTTACAATCTATTTCATCTTGACGAGCACGACACTCGAATAAACATTAGTCACGCCAGAAAAGGAAGTTTATAAGCTCTATGATTGCGACTACAGTTGTATGTCCAAGAGCGCAGAAAAAAAGAAATTTCTGCCTTCCATGGCTCTACCTTTAGGTACGAAAATTACGCTTTAAAAATAAAACACAAGCAAAACTAGGGCAACATGCTGAGAACATACGCAAAGAGTAAAAACTTATTCACTCAAGCTTACCTGTTGCCCGCTCCCTGAACCATATTTAACCTCATGAGAATGAAGACGGACATTGTGTTTTGGATTGTGCAGCTTTAAAACGCTTCCACATGTGACATATTTAAAATCTGAAATACAAAAAGAACAGAATTTCGTGATAAGCTTAGGTCTAGTACCAGTTCTGTTTTGCAAATATTTTGCTTTCTTACTCACCTCTGGAATCTCCTAATGTACTACTGGATAGCAAGGATATTAAACTTATCAATAAATAGGCGTATTTCACGATTATAGTCATTCTAACTGTTTTTAAAAAGGAAAGACTGCACGCTAGTGTAGCGGCCATATTTGAATTAAGGAAAAAGAACGCTATGAGGTAGCGCCGGGCTTTTCTCAGCTGCGCCTCGTTTTCATGCAAATACCAGTCAAACCAGTTTGAGTCACGACAGTTGAAACCGTCACGCAATCCGTCGCGCAACAACATTTAGCGCACACTTTGTGCTAAATTTTATCCCAGCTCGATATATTCTGTTTTCCACTAAAATACTCGGTGTACCAAAATATCACTTTAATGCTTGGGTAATGCCATGTAAACATTTTTAAAAGCTAATTCTGGCAAACGTTCTAAGAGTGATGCAGGAGCTGGATTGCGATCGACCTGTATTCTCGGTATTGGACTGGAACTAGCTTACAATTGAGGCTCTTGCGAGCTAAAGATTGTCTGCATTTGAAAAGACTTCCTGCATTAGCCTCAGTTGCAAGTTAGTCCAGGTTCACAGATCACAGTAATTTTATTAAAATAACTTCAAGAGTTGATGTATCTTTTCTGTCGAGGGAGCAAAATATGGTTTAATACAATGCCCAATTGTCGCAATTGGCATTTATCATTTTATTTATCATGATATCATTTTCAGGCAGTTTAGTCTGGATCAGTCTGGGTTAGGGCACAAAATTACAGTTTTGGTCTGGAATATGGTGGAATTTACCTGGAAAGTGTTCAGTATATTTATAACATGTTTTTTTTTTTTATGTGGCGTTCTTTAAATAGACACTGAACCTCAGAAGTGACTTAGTAAGATATTGGTTTAGTTAGTGTAAGCTGCGCTACAATACTGGTAGTCAGAAAGTTTCGGCATGGAAATTAGCGAGTCTGGGACTGTGCAGTTTTTTTTTTGTTGCCTAGCCAAGAATAGGGTTGCAGAATTAATATCATCTTTAGAGGGTCTTAGTATCCCAGCAGCACATGCCCAAACAGAGAGCCCTCTCTGGGATTGAGGCTAACTAACTAATTTAAAATGAACAAATTATATAAGTGACTGTGAACTCTACTTCCTGTCAAAATGTTCAACAATTTGGAACAGTAACTATTAACAGTGTTAGAGTCACTTGACATACAATTCAAACCTTTGATGTTGTCATAGCAACAGACTTTAATGTCCTACATGTCTTATTTAACTAATAAAAAAAAAATGCTTTACTGATTTACACTTCACCTGACATCAGCATAACCAGGACAACTGGTAAGAATTTTAGGTTAAACTTTTCAAGACTCATCATATGTATAGTGTGGCTTATTAAGTTTCAAGGTTAAGGACAATCAACATAACATATAACAGATCTTTTAATGAAAAAACAATTTTTATAAATTTTATAACATCTTATTTTGATCTTTTTATGCATACTTAGATGACAATAATTTAATGGTATGAAGTACAACAGTGTACTCAAATAATACAGTGATTTTACTAAGGTCTTCACTTCCAGATATAATTTCAAATAAAACCTGTGACAGATATAATACTGACATCTTAACTGAACAACATAACTGAATCACAGCAAAATAATAGCCCTTTACACAGTTATATTTTCTTATTTCCATCAAAATATTATGACAAAGTTAATATTAATGTGAAGCTGAATTTCCAAATTGTCCCACATCCATGTTGAATTTGTATATTAGTGAAAATAAGAAAAAAACAAGCATGAAAACAGCTATTGAAAGAAGTGTGATCACTAGACAGGTTTGATCTACACTATAAATTTGTCTAAGATAGTTAGAAAAAAAAGCTTTAGTGCACAAAATTAATCTTGTTGAAAAACTATCTTTTTATCAGTCCAACTTGTGGAATTTCTTGCTCTTGAATTAATCATGCTATATTTCTTGACCTGCAAAATGACAGACAATGTTTTGTCAGTATGGTTTTGCAAAAAAATTCCCAGTAAATTGTCAATAACAAATATTACCGGCACATAAATGAAAATAAAGAATACAGTTCCATAATATAAAGCAGTATATTATGGTTTTACATTACTGAGCAGAGTAGGTGTAAGTAAGAGAGAAGAAATCATCTGGCATCATGCAAGTTAGCGGACATACAATTTCATAAACTGACATTAAACTAATATTTAACTTTTTAAATTGTTCAGGAAGAGCAAAGTAAGGAGAATGGACTAGGTACAAAAAGCAGGAAATATACTACACTAAATCTTTCAACATCCGTTAGGAAACATTATCACTGCTGGAACTACAATAAATCTTTGAATACAATTTAGTTCTTTGACGAAGAAATTTTTAATGGCATTTTTTGACAAATTGCTAACTGTAAGTAAAATGAAGAAAAATGTTCTATGAAAAGCCATTCACTCACTTAGATCTCCTAAGAAATACCGGTAATTTTATAAACATCAGCAACACATGAAAGTTGATTAACAAATGTTAACATTGTTATTCAGAAGCAATACTACAGCATTTTAAGGGTCAGCTGAAATAATTAAATGAGTTTTCTGTCATTGGAAAAAATCAAAAATTGCTCACCTTGCCAAAAATTGGCAAGTTAGGCTTTTCTCATAAGTTATGAATTTCAATGATTTCTTTTTGGATTACTGAATTGATCAGTATCAAATAATAATTTTATTTACCCACCAATGTCATCTAGTTCGTCTTTCTCCTTTTTGCGTTCTCTTCTTTTCTTTTTCCTTCCTGTCTTCTGCCTTCTGTTTTTGCTTTTCCTTTGCTTCTTTTATTTGCTGTTTTCTTTGATCATTTTCTTCCTTCATTTTATCTCTCTTCTCTTTTTCTTTGTCTGTTACTGATTGAGCATTCACATTCTTGAAAAGTCCTGCTGGTGAATGGGCAGTTTTTTGGAAAACAAAATAAGGTTAATATGTATACCATGCAGTTGTGTTGCTTCCACTCATTCTTTACAAAGGTATTGACATTAATTAATTAGTTTGTTATATACTTGTACTATGTGCGGCAAAATCAAGCAAATCCTGTACTGTGATTGGCTACTTGAGTAGGCAAGATGGCACTATCATGCCCGATTGGAACTACCTGCTGTGTACTGCAAAAAAAATTTCCCTGCAAGCCATGTAATAAATCCACAAACCTGAATCCTTATCTGCAGCTCTGGTGGTTTGTTCCTCATCACTATCAGCAGTAGGATAAAGTTAAAGATGTCAAATTAAGATTAGGAATGAAACAGTTTTCATAATATTTTTACAGTTCATCAGTGTTGGGGTCATAATTTTTTGCTGATGTTTTTGGAGTTTGTTGCATTATAAGAGGAAATCGGAAAAATCGAGAGAATTGGTATCTTACATGGCTATTTTTAACAACTTCATTGTTATCATACCCTGCCTTCATTTTCTGTACAACGTTTGCTTTTTCCCCCTGGATGTACCTTTGCATACAATTTTAAATAATTTACTTAAGTTTATGGGCCATAATAGCTCTGTCACTTCCAAACCCTCTCATGTCTTCTCAAAGGATATCAAAGGTCCTCATCTGATTCATGGCCATATTGTGCCACTAGCAGTCTTTTGATTTCACCGTCTGATTTTTGTTGCGATGATTTTGTTGTACACACTGTAGATGCTTGTTTCTCCATTATTTCAGCCAGTTTGTTCTGTTTTTCTGCTTCTTTCTGCTCTACATTGGAACAGCAATATACTATTAATGTTGAGTTCTAACCAAAGCATGATGTAAAAATTGATCATTGACTTCTTGTCCAAGAAATATCCTTTAAGACTGACTTGACTCTGGTGTGAGGTGGGCTTAGAAAGTTACGATCTGTGATGTCCTTTTCAAAACAACATGTTGTACTGTTTACCATGAATGAACTAGCTAGTCAAATATTATCATATAGTTTGTATAGTGTGGTCATCTTGGTGAGGGTAGTTCTGAAAAAAACTGCTGTTGGTGACTGACATTTCAACAACCTGAGGGGAAGTCATCTTCAGAGTCAAGTGAATAGTGTTTGTCAGGTGACAATGTTATAAATCTGGTCTGTTGAAACTGGTTGGTCA
>OMLO01004566.1_pt1 | contig 11585 bp, 5 predicted proteins | sample 1674811 | NCBI WGS metagenome assembly OMLO01 (sample SAMN06265003, study PRJEB25207) | coral metagenome | isolation source: Coral host | place: Mexico:La Bocana,Puerto Morelos, Mexico | collected 2008-11-13 | reverse complement strand
AGTATTTCAAATTTGGCTTAAATACTACTGGTCTTAGCCAATCACATTTCAGAAATTTCTTAGTCTGTAGTATAAAGACTCAAAATTTGCGGCTCTATTCCGCACCGGGGCCATAATGATAATGATGATGATATAGACTCAAATCTTCAGAGATTTTTGACGAAAAGTCTTCTTCAAATCTCTTAGGAGTGCTCTATGATTGCTTGGAAATGCGACTTGTGCTAATTGGGGTTTCTGTAAAAATGAAACATATCTAAATTCAAAAGCTGGTAAGAGGCTGATCAATATTTACGCAACGCGGTCGAGGAGTTGAACTCGACACTACATCCAGATTTGTGGATTTGAAATGGCGCTTTGGGGGTGGTGCTAAGCCAGCGCTCAAACCACTCGCCACACTGCTTCCCAACGCGGGCTCGAGAAAATGAGAGAAAACATATGCACATTCTCTTTTACATAAAAACGCCTAGGTTTTCATTGATCAGTGTTTATAAGCTTACCCGTGTGTTGTCATAATGAATAACAACAAGCTGCTGGTCCTTGGTAAGGAAGGTATCGAACTCCATGCCATCCGCTTCGAGAGCGACGAGGCTTTTGAAGCCATCCACGGTGTTTTCTTGATATTTGGAAGGATTCCCGTGATGTCCAATCACCAGGGGCTTGGTCTTCGTGTGGTAAAGATGCGTCTTTGGGATAGAACTAACCTTTTCAGATTGACCAAAACAAGATTGAGGGATACTGGACGAGGCTGCCAATAGAAGAGACAATAATCGAGGTAGTCAGAATGAGAAGTACCATCGTGATCGACATCGGCTGTTACGAGCAAGCGTTAGTAAGTGGCCACGCGAAGAGCCAGCTTGCAGGCTGATATATAAGAGACAGTTGAGGTCGAAACCTTAGAGGTGCGAACGTGTGCAGACCCAAAAGGTTTCAGCCGATAACCACGGGAAATTAATTGTCTCTTCCATCAAGCCACGTGTCACACCGGTTCGAACCTCGAAAAGAAGTGGAAAATTAAGGTCGGATGTGTCAAATACGAGAGAGAGACAGTGTTTCATTGGGATATCCAAACACCGAGAAGAGAGTTGAACAAACGACGCGCGGCAGAGTGTTTAATTTTCTGACGAAGTTCGAGGCTAGGTGTTTGAATAACCGCTGAAACACTGTCTCGAGTTTTTGATATACGTATCTGATCTCTGCGATCTCAATAAAAAAAAACCTAGTGAGCAATTAAATGGAGAAGTAAGATCGTAAAAATCCAATCCAAACCACCTCCACGGTTGTTCTTCTGTTTGCTTTAACTTGATGAATTATTTAAGAGTTTTCAAACAAGGTTTTTAAGGTTAAAATTTGTGTTGTTTGCCTATTTTTTTTTTAAAAAAAAGCAAAGAGAAAAGAAAAAAAGTGGATAAATAATACTTGCATAGTTTGAGGGTCAAACTGCACGATTCATTGCTCGAAACAGGAGGTCACTGGGTTCGATTCCTATCGGGCAGTCAACTATTTTCTTTGTCCCACGCTCGTGTAATGTTGAATAATTCATCTTTCACATTTCATTACCGAGCTCAAAATTCACCATCTTCATTCACTTATCATTGAATTAATTGCTGAACAGCTTTTCAGATTTAGTGTTCTGAATCAAGAAAATGTTCAGTCAAACAATTGTTCGAAGTAGATGTCCATCCGAGCATCTTTTAATTGGCCACAGATGTTCTCGCTGCCGGGGGGGGGTGGTCGTCATCTTGCGTGGTATGAATAAAGGATCCTGGATTCAAGGAGTCTCATTTAGGTGTTCATGAAAAAGCGACCCTATTACAGCTGTCCACGTGTATCTTTTTGCGAGCGCTCGAAGAAATAATAGTAAAATGATAATAAAAACGCTCTTACTTCTTTTTTTAGGCATGATTTCCGCCGGTCTCGATTTGGACTACAATTATTCGTTGAAGGCGCGGCTCACAAATGAAAATTGAAGCCTTTTCCATTTCTAAAACTGGTATCTTTTAGGGGTCAGATACAGCTAGAGCCCCCCTCGGATTGCCGGTCTCTTTTTAGTGGTTTAATTCAAACTTTTCCAACTAAGACAATTAGCACTCCGTCCTCTTTATATGGGAGTGCTCCCCCCCTCCCTCCCTTCAAAGTTCTCGCGATCGCCGGCTCCCCAAACTGAAAAATTCAGAGTTGGTCCTCTAGTAAGTGGCTAGCTGATAGCCTCTGCCAAAATATCTTATTGTTTTCCAGTTCAATAGACCTAACATTAAACGGCATTAATTAAAAGTTCCATTACTGGTATTAGATAGAGATAGGTAGATAGATAAACTTTATTTATGTGTCAAGGCCACATAGCCTAGGAAAATCCCATACTAATTTCGATACTAATTTGGGGACATAATTAACAGATATTAAAAATTTGTTAACAGTTTCATCCGCGTTTCAGAACATTTTGGCAAACTGACTTCGGTTCGAACCATCATGTTTCACACAGATCGGACCGTACGCCGAAAATGGTGAATTTTTTTTCCAAACTGATAAAATTAAATAACGCTCCATGAAAAGATGTGCCAAATTACTCCCGTAAAAACTTCCATCAGTCTTACCTGGCAGGTCTTTCAATCTATCTTCATAAACGCACGTTTTGCTTTTTCTGTTTTAGTTTCAACAGTATTTTGTCCTGTTAACCGGGCATTTCCTCGGAAATTACAAACCTTGCAGGTTTCATGGACTGGACATCAGTGCTCAGTTTCAAAACTTAAACATAACGCTGAGAAGCTTAATTGGTATGACCGTTTAATAGTTTTTGTTTGCCAAGTGTCGATCTTACAATTACTCGCGGTTTTCCATTAGTCAAAGTTAGCCCACGCGTATTTTGTTTAGGTTATTAGATTCCTTACTTGTTTTGCCTGGCGCGCGCTTTGCTTTTTAGGTTTATCTGCCGCCACTGACCTTGCTTAGCCCTCCACCATGCCTCCACTGAAGTTCCTGTTTTGGCGTTAGTTCTCAATAATTGTACAGTTCTACTTGTTGTATCAAGTGCTTTGCTATTTATTTGCGAGAGACGAAAATGTTTAGGTTATTGTACAAAAAGAAAATGTTTAAAGGGTCAGCCGACCCGTGTTCGCTCATATGCCTATCGATGACGCATTTAGTGGAGGGCTGTGCTCGAGAGAGCGCTGAACCAAAACGGAATTCCAGATTCCCCAGTACCTCTATAAACACTTCGCCTGGATATAGTTTAAATGGGAATCAAGTCCTCTTTTAACGCATGCTCAGTTTTTCTCTGTTATAAACGCTGGCTTCACTCAACTCAGGGAAGTTTTAGACGACGGTTATAAGGTATCAGTATAACCCACTCGGTCCGGCATCCGGTGGTTTTAACAAAAACCAGTATAAACCGTACATTTACCATGATTTATTGGAAGCTTACTAACTACAGATTAGGACCCGATCTTTTTAAAACGGTAAAAATTTACCGTGTATCGAAAATGTGAATATGTTTACAAAGCTTCACGAACTCATAAATCAAGGTAAACGCCCGCATCCGTTTCTTAACACATTGAGCTCAAATACGGTGTCTCAGATTTTTGGCACATGCGTTTGTTATTTTTTTACATGAGGATAAAGTTAGAAAAGGGAAAAGAATAGAACTTCCCGCGAAAAAGAGCATAACGAGTTTTTTAATGAGAAGAATAATCAGAATTCGCAGACAAAGCTTTGTCAGTTTTGTAGGCGGGCGTTCTGACAACATTGGACTCCAAATTTCAGCCAATTTGGTCCAGGGGCGGCCGACTTGGAACTCGAAATGCACGTACAACAACTCGTGTAAAATTCGGCGGCATCCAAGTTTTATGAGATTATCACACCAAGGGTAGCCTGCAGTAACAATAGGACTGTGACAGGAGCAGGTACAAATTTCTTTCCCACGACGCGCGCGGTAATTATTCTCCAGGGAATGAACCGCTTTTTCATGAGTGAAGTCAGAATTCCGAGGTTAGTAAACGTGAAATTACTATTTAATTTACTATATTAACGTTCGAAATTCTGCCTTCTAACTTCGTCCACTTCTCTTCGTCTATTTCCTCTGCTTTAACAGTTGCTTGCAACAGTATTTTAGCGCAGCTTGCACTCATTTCGACTTGCTCGCCGGCTTCGTGACTCGTTGTCGAGTTCACCCAGCAATTTTTCTTGGTTGTAACACGACCCTTTGTCGCTTACCGCTAATTTAGCGGCCCACTCTTTGTCGAAAGTGGTTTTTGCCTTCTTTGGCCTTCCTTTAGGCGATGAAAACATTCGTGCACTGATTATAGCGCGCGAATCGTGTCAACTCAGCGTGTTATTGATGTCATGTGACTTCTTGCCTCGATAATGAATTCACTTTGAAAGGACTTGTCAACTCTGAATTATGTAATTAATATGCAAGAAATATTTCTCTCCCAATAACTAGCGGCAGATACAATATTTTTTTCTGGAGTATTATTGCTTATAAAAGTAAAATTATGCAAAATGGCGTTTCTCGACCCCTTGTGCACGGAAGTTCAGAGAGTAGGAGAGTGGTCCTGGACGCCAGTCTCTAAATATAGTCCTTGCACATCCGACTTCCGATTTGTCAAAAAAAAAAAATGGCGTCCGCATCATCGACAACGAATGCTTCAACTTTTCCTCTTACTACGACAATACGTAAGATGACCATTGAATCGCAATTTTCTCTTGCCGGATGTAACATCTTATGCTTTTTCATTTTTCTAGTTTCGCCAACGTCCCCAACCGAAGATCTAAGCGTCGACAACACAGATTTTTATACCGGCCTCGGACTTGCGATAAGTTCCAGCGTTTTCATCGGCACAAGTTTTATCATCAAGAAGAAAGGCTTGCGTAAAGCAACAAGCAATTCAGGAACGAGAGCGGGTATATATGATTTAGTTAGTAGTACGCTTGATTAGTTTGTGGTGGTCCAACGATCCTGAATGCTTGCGTTTTTCTGGATAGAAACAACATGAATTTTTAAAGTGCCTGAATGCGATCATGTGGCAAACCTTCGATATTAACGAAGAGGTGCAGTGTTTCAGATTTTAATCCTAGCTTCAGTCATTTTCTTTGTGTTGCCTAGGTCAAGGAAGCTATGCTTATCTGAAGGAATGGCTGTGGTGGTCGGGAATGATAACAAGTAAGAGAAAAATTTATTTATATAAATAATTTTAATGAACTGAAGTGAATTTTCTTTCTTCTTCAGCACAGCTAGCGCAAATATCAAAACAATTATGGAGGCAGCTGTTTTGTTTTTCCGTTTCCGAAGAAACGGCACAACAATCGCTCCAACTGTGCTTGTGATCTGTCGTTTTGATTGTTATTTAGTCGCTAAATTGAGGTCTGTTCATAAAGTTTACATAGAAGTGTTGGTGTATGAAAACGATACTCGCCAGTATTCAATTTTGATAGAGCAACCCTCATGTGAAGTTCAGTTAAGCTGGTATTCATTTCTGGTGGTATATCCTTATACTTCAACATAAGCTTGTTTGGTGTGTGTTGAATGATGCAGAAGTGAGGTAGTGGAATAAAACATGATTTTTCTACCCTTTCTGAATCGATCGATGCTTGAGAACACGGAAAATATTTTGCACAATTTGTCCCATTTCAATTTGGTGAAATCTCAAAGTGACTACAATAGATATAGATACTTTAATCATTAACAAGTCATCTCCCAATTGTTTTTACTAATGGAAAAAAAAAGTATGCGAGATAAATGCATTCATTGTACCAATTGCTGTGTTTTTTTTTCAGTGATTGTTGGCGAGATTGCCAACTTTACTGCATATGCGTTTGCTCCTGCGATTCTTGTTACTCCACTTGGAGCCCTGAGCGTTTTAGTAAGGTAGGTTCATGTTACCTATAGTAATTTGCTGACTAATATCTTCTTGTTATTTTCAAATTGATAATTGATAATTAATATAAAATGTTATTGAACAGAAAGGCAATAAAAATATGAAAGTCATCTATTAAATGTTTGACTTTTTTTAAACTACTCAAGTTTAATAACTAAAAACAACCAATCAGATTGCACCATTGCAGTCCAAGATTTTCCAACTATTGGACCTGCGGAACTGCCTCGAGTGAACCCAAATAACCACTATTGAAGGCTTTCTTGCTTTTCTTTGATAAAGAATGATAAAGAATTAAGAGATAACTCTTTTTCTTTTTTAAACTTAGATAAATGCTAATTCAGATCTCAATGGCAATAATTATTGCTACTTTCTAATTCAACCCCTTGATTAAGTAATTTTTTTCAAAACAATTCAGTCATGTAGAAAATCTCTTACTAACCAAACTTTTTGGGGGTCATCGTGGGAGAATAACAAAAGTCTTTATTTTTTTGGTGTGGACCTCACTATACTTAGCCTCTACTGTTAAGACCAGAAGCCGTTATTTGACTAGTCCCGGTCCCTTGTGGGATAAAGCCGGTATCCTAAGCGGGCAAGATGGACCGAATCTTGTTCTGTGATTAGCCACCCCAGCAGGCAAGATGGAGCCATCTTGCCCGCTTGGGATACCGGCTTTATCCCACAAGGAAAATTGATCATGTTTTAGTGTTTAATCCCATGTAATAAATCCTTTATTGACCAAGCTTGTTCTGTCAAGATTGCTGGATATTGGCCTCATTCTTTTTTTGCATGTTTATGGATCTCAACTTCATCTCATGAACAAGCAAAAAATGAACTTGGCCAATATCCAGTCATCTTGACCTCGTGGTAAAGGTTAAGTCTGCATATGAACCAAGTGGCTCACCAGGCCGGAGGTTATCCCGGTTTCCGTAGCATGAAGCGACTAGGAATATTTCTACTCCCCCCTGGATGGGATGCTAGTCCATCGCAGGGTTACAACCAGCATTAAATTCGCCGGTACCCATTTATACACCTGGGTGGAGTGAGGCACTGTGAGAGTGAAGTGTCTTGCCCATGAACACTACGCAATGTCCCCGGCCAGGTCTCGAACCCGAACTGCTCGATCCGGAGTAAAGCGCACTAACCATGAGGCCACCACGCCTCCCACAGTCTTGACCTCGTGCTTGGTCAATAACATATAATTATAATTATTGCCCTCACACTTAAAATACATACACATTCTCAGATTAATTAGACAACATCCTGTGAAAACCAGTACTAGGCTGCCTTGTTTACAATATTATTGTTTGCACCACCAGTGTACCATTTCTGTAGCAATATTATTATTATTTATTTTTTTGGCAGTGCATTGTTAGCATCATATTTTCTAAATGAGAAACAGAATCTTCATGGTAAAATTGGCTGTCTGCTGTCGCTCATTGGCTCAACGGTGCTCGTCATTCATGCACCACAGGAAGAGGAAGTGAAACGCATGGATGATTTAGAGCCTAAGCTCACATCACCAGGTATTTAGTAGAAACTAAGTCAAAATAAGACATAGCAATATTAAAAGATGAGATGATCAATGGAAAGAATATGACTTAATATTATTTCCAAGTTGCAGCTAGAAAATAGGTACAGGCTCAAGGACTAAATTTGTTTTAAATTTCATATTTGGTAAAGTGGAATACTTGATACTACACAATTACATGTTGACCCTGCTAATTTGAGCTCAGTTATTTCGAATTACTTGTTATTTTGAACTCAAACCCATTTCTCTTGGATTTGTTGTTATCAGTCATTTATTATCAGCAACTTCAAACTCCCGGTATTTCAAACATTTTTTGGTTCCTCCAAAGAGTTCAAAATAACAGGGCTCAATGCACTGTATATTACTTAATATTTATTCATTCAGTTATGTATTTATTTTACAGGCTTTGTGGCTTATGGTTTCATTGTCATAATATTTACACTTGTTCTAGTATTCTATTATGGACCACGATTTGGCAAAACAAATATTCTGGTGTACATTGCTATCTGTTCCCTGATTGGTTCCTTGTCGGTAATGGGATGCAAAGGTCTTGGAATAGTGATTAAGCAGACACTCCATGGAGACAGCCAGCTGGCAAATCCTGTCGCGTGGGGACTGTTATTTGCTGTATTAGCATGTGTGGTGACACAGATGAACTACCTGAATAAGGCTCTTGACATCTTTAATACGTCCCTAGTAACTCCAATCTATTATGTCATGTTCACAACACTGACAATCATTGCTTCAGCAATTTTGTTCCGGGAGTGGGAGGTCATGAACTCTAAAGACACTATAGGTGCAATTTGTGGATTTCTGACGATAGTGTTTGGTGTGTTCCTGCTACACGCATTCAAGGATGTTCACTTCAGTTTAAAGGACGTTCTCAAGTTTTCATCCCAGGCTAATGGTGCTCCAAAGACGAGAAATCCTGGAAAGCTGCAGGTTAATGAAGAAACAGAGGCAATGCTACATCGTATCAGCAGCAATGCTGATGATGACGAAGAAGAAGAATCTGTCACAGTATTTGTCAATAACGTCAATCATTTATAACATATCACTTCATATAGTTATTACTGGAACAATTACAAAGAAATTATTAATAATTAATTTGTCCTAAAAGGAAAGTGTTTCCATAGTTGACCTCATGCACATAGTACGTATAGATTGAAACTTGACTGGTAAGTTGTAAATACCAAAAAAAAATATTGCATAATGTTTTCTTATTAAAAGCAATTTATTACTGTCATTGAGCTTTACTATTCTGTAAATTATCTTTCAACTTATACAGTCAAGTATTAGGAAGTCATGACATTGTGTGTCAGAGTTGCTGGTCAGTGATGAAGTGATTTTACACTGTTCAGTAGTCACACACTGTTTAGGGTTTGATTATATTAATTCAGAACAAGTAAGACTTAATTTATTTATTAACAAGCTCAATGATAACAGCAGTCTCCAAATGGCACCCAGAGCTGTGTTCTAGACGTGCCTGGCTGCCACAGGTGACTAACTTTTGCCTTTGGACAACTGAAAAAAAACTTACTTTTTTCATATAAACTTAAGTGTTGGGCACCCAGGATTTCAGGGCTATAGGAGCCTTTGGGCTCCTTGTTTTTTTTCTTACACCACAGTCTTAGGCACCCATACATCCCACTCTTTGTTGCAATCTGCAGACAATCAAAACATCAACTTCACCTATGTTACTGACTTCAACTTGATATTTGACTGAAGTGCCAATAATAATTTAACCTTAGTGTAAGTTTTTTTTCACTCTTGGACTGGGTTTAAGTGTATTATTAGCTGAATTTATTTAACACTGGGCTTTGCAACTGTCATTTGTAAGAGGCTAAATTGTATTAGTGCATGGCCATGGGTTGAACTGACGATAGCATGGTTTGTATTGTCCATGTTAATTTAGACACGTACATGTACTTTTAATTCATAACCCACTGCACAACAATCAAGCAAACACGCAATCTAATTCCATCACTTATTGGCTCCTTTGTGTCAGTATTAAGACCAATCTGACCATTAGGCAGCACCAGGAGCTGGGATGCAATCTTTGTAAGTGCTTTCATCATCAGAGATTTCTTTGTTTGATTGATCAGTCAGTGGGTTGTGCTGAAACATTTGGATAGATTCCCTCTTGGTTTCTATTGGCTTGGTAAAAGACTAATTTACCCCTGGCAAATATAGAAACCTCAAACTTGCTGTGTTGTTATTTACTTCCTTTATATTAATGTTTCAGTTGCTAGTTCATACAGCATAATATACAGTTCCTGAGTTATTTTTATTCTTTTTTTTGAAAAGTAGTAAATAGTATATTACAGGGTTGCCGCAGATTGGAGAAAAACTCTTCAAGGTTAGGGAAAAGTCAGGGAATTGTAATTATTTTTAAGTTGGGAAAAACTGATTTTTTGAAGAAAAGTTCGAGATACTTTAAATAATTTAACACAGCTGATTTATACCAATATTGAAGGCCGGAAGTAACATTTTGCATCACTGTGATCTCAACAATATTTTTCCTTAATGAAGAAGGAAAATTATGTTGAAAGCTTTAATTAGTTATTAGTCTTAATGAACAAGTGGAAAGGACATCTGTTAGATGAGGCCAGAAGCTGCTACTAGAATTTTTGTATTTATTTTGTCAGGGAAATCTTATTTTTATTAGGGAAAAGTCAGGGAATTTTCAATAGTGTTGCCTGTGGCAACCATGAGTAAATTCAGATGTGGGGAGGTTAAAAACAATCCATGTGCATTGAATTGTTTTTTGTAATAATCCCAGTTTGTAATATTATTATAGAATAAGAGTCAGTCAGGAAACAAGTTCCTTTGGGATGGCTTGGTGTTCATCACTGTTGCCATGCAATATGTTGCTAAGTAACACATATCTTCCTTTAGGTATCAGTCTGGCATTACTTTTAGTTGAACAAGGTATTAAGTTTTGGTTAGCTATTGGTAGTTTCTTGGTGAATGAATTTTGTAGTCTTCCATTTTAACAGCCCTTTTCACATATACAGTTAACTTTTCTTGTTTGCGTTACAATAGATAATCAAGCATGCATTTGAGGCAATTTTGAGTTATTTTAATTTGTAGTTTCAGCCTGAAATTGCCATGCTGGATTGCATTGTAGTGTAAAAGAGAAAAATGAGCCGTGAAAATTAAGGGCTGCTATTTTTATTTATTTTTGTATTTAAAAGTGCAAACTGAGTGATAGCACTCAGTGTCACAGCTGAATTCAGTCTTTCATTTTAATTTCTGACACTATTACGAAACTTAATGTTAGCGAAAAAATTCCTTCGGTCTACAACAAAACCATAACAAACAGATATGTCTCCCGGGCATAATATGTATTTAATGTCAGTAATAAAAGAGGAATAACAAGGAAGGTTAAATTTAAAAGCCGTTCAGCCTAGCTAACAGTTTAACAAATACTTTAAACACAATTTTTAATTTGTCCATCTGTACACTTTTGTACCAGTATTTCCTTCACTGTTTTGTGTAATAGTTTATGTTTTTTATAATTCTCTCAATTTAGTGGGCAATATTTGGCTTAAATGTGTGACACAATTCCTTTAATTAACAGTCCTGAGAAGTCTGTCATAAGTGGACTGGATAATAAAACATAAAGAAACTGAACTGAAAGAAGAAAAAACTAATTTAAAATATTTAAGTGTGGGTCAGTTTGTTTTCCTCTTGTATCCACAGGTGAAAATTTGTTACCATTTTCATACTTCAGTGAAGAATCAATACTGGTAATTAAATACATTTATCCATCCGATAAATTTATGGGGAAAAATGGCAATTCTAAGAACTGGTCAATTTGTCCAATATAAGTATGTTGGTAACCTGCGATGTAACATAGGGATGCATTTACGGTAAACAGTTTTATTAAAATTTACAGACCCAATATGTTTTAGGGTGTGATTGTGCTAATGTAAAATAATGTGACATTTAGTTTTATGATATTACTGAAAATGTCATTTTCAATAAAAAAAGATTTCTGAAATCATATTGTTTGGTTTAATTGATCTCAGCAAGGTTGGAATTAAGTAGTGTTTAGCAAACATTCCTCTCAAAAGCCATAGAAAAAGCCAGGAACAGGACAAAATTTCCTGTACTACCATCAGATTACCCTTGAAAAACCAAATTATTACAAGTTATCACTGGTCAATCACAAAGGACACAAT
>OMLO01004565.1_pt1 | contig 11586 bp, 6 predicted proteins | sample 1674811 | NCBI WGS metagenome assembly OMLO01 (sample SAMN06265003, study PRJEB25207) | coral metagenome | isolation source: Coral host | place: Mexico:La Bocana,Puerto Morelos, Mexico | collected 2008-11-13 | reverse complement strand
GCAAGTAAACGACATAATCCACTATAGACTATAACCCTCGGATCGAAAGAAAAACAGTTTCTTAAGCCAAAACTATTCGATGTTTGTGCCGATTTCACTAATGTTAGCTTAGAGATTAGGGCTAGGGTGATTTCTCGAGGTCTTATCATTTATTGACGTCGATCCGAGGTGAGCGATCAGAGTTGATCCAGTCCGACTTTTGTACCTGCCTCCTTGCTGCGGGAGTCCAATATGTTTATCACTAGTATGATTGTAGACCAAATTTTATAACACAAAATTTTATTATCAGTTAATCACAAAATTACTATTTCTGAGAAAAGAAGAATAGTCTAGTTATGACAGAAAGGGGAAATTTAGATTAAAAGACTAACAAAGGAGGCATAAATTGTTTAGTGCCACTCTCAAATTGAGATTTGTTGACTTAACTACAAATGTGAATGTGATTGGCTTATTGAACTGTTTGATAAATAACTGTCTGATAACAAAAAAATTTAATGTTAGATAACAACTTGGCAAGCAAATAAGTGGAAAATTCAAGAATGCAGTTTTATATTAGGAGCTATATATAGCTATATATAGTTTTATTTTTTTTTTGTAAATGTTTAAGGTTTTAGAACTCTCAGTAATGCAAGAGTGTTTATTTCAGTGTGAAAATAAAGAGCATTTCATTGAAAGAATAAAGGAAATGGATCTTGAAGTTCAAAAATCACTGGTTGAGTACATTCAACAGGTAATTTTTTTTTGTTTCTTTCAAGTGTAACCGTCATTCTGTTGCTCTCATTTTTTTTCCAAATCAGTGTCAGTAACAAATGGTTAAGTCTGGTTATATCAGGGCACCAGGATGATCATAGGAAAAAGCATCTTAAGAAAGGGTTAATAGGAAAGGGGAGAGGGAGATAATTGTGATTTTTACTTCATATTTCACAGTTCATGGGCTGACTAAGTAAAATTGGTTTTATTGTCAATTGTGTCTTGCCAGATCACAGACAACTCAGACAACGTACTCGCATTCCGAGCTCAGGACCTGGCAGAGTATCCTGCTGAGTGAGTAATGGTTTTAGCATACTAGGCAGTTTTGTGAAAACCTCACTTGAAATCAAAATAGTTTAATACATGATTGTACATATGCTTACTATGTGTATCACAATCTGTGTGGACATACAAATACCCTGCCAACAGTGTGTGTACTTCATCATTCAAATTGCAGTCAGTTGTCCAGGTACACATACAGTCACCGACCATGTTACCAGCACATGACACTAAATAAAATATTACTTACTGTAATACGAAATTTTCGAGCTCACTTGTGCCTCTGTTTAGCTCCTTCTTGGTGTAGAAGACACAGGACACGTCATAATACAGAACACCGTCTGACGAACCTATTGCTTTCCGTGTTCTTTTGTCCTTTTGTTCTCCATTGTTTTACATCAAGTGTGTCTTGTACAGCAGTATGTACCAAGTAGGAGCCCTCAGTCTTTAAACTTCCTGCAAATCCTATCACAAGGAAATGAGCTTGATATGCATGAAAATGAACAAATTTTCATAACTCGTGTAAAAGACAATGTGGAAATGGCCACTTATAGTTGGGTACTATCGATTCATTCTGCACAGACACTCATTTGTGGTGAATCGACGGTGAAATTGTGTTTCTTTTGTTTTTTTCAGCCAATTGTTGCTTTATGTAGAAAACATGTTTTATCACATGACCCAGCTTGCTGAGGATAGAGACAACTGTGTTGGAGTAAGTGCCCTAAGTGTCAAATTTTAGACAAAGACTCGGATACGAAACAGCAAAATTCTATTATGATCAACCCTGGTTTTCACTAGCAATGAAATAGTTGCAATGCAAGTATAAACAAAAAGTGTTAGCAAAAGCACAGAACATCAAAGTAGTTTTTATCTTTACACTGGTAGTTGTATTTCATTGTGTGGAAAGGAGTGTGGTAACTTACTCTTTTAGGATGAAGCTTGTTTGCTTGTACATAAATTCTCCCAACTATGACCGGCCATTTGTTGTAAGGGTGGAATTGATCTCATTGTGTTGTATTCAATCACACTGTTGTTATATTTAACTCTATTAATGCTGTATGTCAATTTTCTATTACAATAGATGATATCACATCTGTCATATGAAAGAGATGTATTACTTCGTGACAGTGAGGTGAGTTACCACTGTCCATTTATAATGGTGTTTTTTCATCCTCCGTTTGGGCGTGAAATTTAGTGTTTAATACTTGTATACTTACAAAAATATGCTTCTTACAGTGTTTTGAACTGTCCACTTCTTTTGATCTGGAGTCAAAGAAATTGTATTCGTGATATAAAAAGGACAGAGATGGAAAGTAACTTAAAAAAGCTCTGTTTCTTTTCCTTTCAAGAACAAGAGTCGCCGTGCATTTTCACCACCACCAAGCCCGGCTGTCAGCCACAATAAGGAACTGCCATCAGCACAAGCTGCCAAAGAGAAAATCCGACTTCTGACAGAAGAAATGTAAGTTAAGACATGCAACACAATACAAACTACAAAGCATGTATGTGAAAATGGATTTATTAACGGAACGGTCTTTGTAAAATTCAGACTGCGGAGTTTTTAAGTGTATCGTACTTTCTTTCCATTAAAATTGAGCAATTACCATCAACAGACGAACCTGAACAGTATTCAATGCTCTGGTTATCCATTTTACATTTAGCTCTCGATATTGGCAATGTTAACAGGATAAAAAGTCTGCAGTGTACATTCTACCCTCTATCTTCAGTCCGCAGTCCGCAGTCTTTGCATATAAAGGTCTGTGCAGGGACAAAATTGTTGACTACAATACATATTTATTGTTACGTGTGTACAACATAATTACCTGTTATTCCACGAGCGCACGTTGGATATGACATGGCAGATACAGTTTTAACGGATTTAATCATTTCATTCCCAACAAGCGCGAGTGGAATAACTGTTTTGTTAAAAACGCCCCCCTCCAAATATATATATAAAAAAAACTAAAATAAAAATAAAACGCTCCTACAAATTACTGGTCGCTTACCGTATTTGTAGATTATGTTGTAATGGCTCATATACCATGGTAGCTAAGCCAAAGAAAACTCTTGAATTGCATTATCCAGTGATCCAAACTATAATATAACATATTTCTTTATTTCAGAGAGGAAAAGAATGTCGCTCTCACAGAGTTACGTGATGAATTGGTCGCCAGCAAAAAGAGTCTCGAAACACTTCGGCAACAGGTATTAGATGGTCCACAATTTGCACTATGTTGCTGTACAGCTCTTTGTAATAATTATAGATTTGTTCTAATTCATTGTTTTGTTTTGCACTTGCTTAGAATAAGAGCTTGTCTCAAGATGCTCGGTGGGTTAAAGCTTACAGAGACGAGATTGATGCCTTAAAGTCAAAGGTGTGTTGATTTGAATTCACATTATTGTATAATTTGTTTCGATGTACGGCAACTTGATAAAATTTGACCGCTTATGAACTGCCAAAATGTTGAAGTAAAAAAACATGCTTTGCTTTGGGAGGAAATTACACGTATTACAACAACGGCAAGTTCACTCATATCTGGACAAAAAGGCCCCATCAAGCTTACTTGTACTGTGTTATGACTCATGTTCTGGGTAATGATATCCCTCTAAACGTTTTTCACATTTCGGTATACCCCGCGAGGGGTTCTTTTCCCGGACATAACGGAGAATGATGCACTGAATTTTTGGTGAATCGAAAGTGTCCCAGAATTCATATGTATTCTCTGACCCCATGATACAGACACCTCCGTAATGTGGACACCCAGCACTGGTTCTTTGGTGTCCATATATTAGAGGTCTAACTGTAAATTCTGTCAGTAGAGAAAAAAAATTGTTATTTTTTTAGACGGATAAAGTGGATAGGCTGGAGGCTGACAACCACAGATTTAAAGAAAAATTGCGGGACTTGGATTACTACAAAAAGCGAGCAGAGGTGACTTAAGATATTCTCTTCTCATCTGTGTTTAAGATTCATTCTAAGTAAGTGGAGGCGCTATGGCCTCATGGTTAGTACGCTCTCCTCTGGATCAAGCGGGCATTGTTTTGTGAACACTTATCCGCTGGATAGCGTTATTCACCTTTCGAAAAACCCGGGCCAGGTGTATAAACGGTTACCGGCGAATTTAATGCTGGGGATATCCCTGCGATGGACTAGCATCCATCCCAGGGGGAGTAGAAAAACTCCTAGTCACGTCATGCTACAGAAACCAGAGGTAAAAGCTCCGGCCTGATGAAGCACATGGTTCATATGTACCTGTCGACGTTACCTTGCCTTTACCTCAAGTTATTCAAAATATGCCCATGTATTTCGTTAAAAAAATGCAGTTGTATAGGTAGTACATACAAAGTGAATTTAAGACTGGTACATTTGATATTTATGTTGAAGTAGTTTAGAAAGATCTACTTGATGTTTGCAGGAATTGAAAGAGCAAAACGAGCTGTTGTATGAAACAAAGGTTGTATTGGAAGAACAACTAACAGGACTAAATTCAAAGGAAGAAAGGATTGGTGAGTAACTGTGCCATATCAAAACTGTGGATCGTAACATGGCATTCACGATAAACCTACATCCTTGCGAGTCTAAAGGCCCGTTCACACTGAGCCGGAGGAATTTGAAAACGGATTTTTTTTCGAAAACTGTCTTTAAACCGTAGGAATTTGAAAACTCCGGTTTTTCGTTTTTGTGTGGAGGGAGAACATTTTGAAAACGGATGTTTTCAAAAACGATGGCGTTGTGATAATTATGTGATTTCCCTGAGCGAGTTTTCCTCAAATACTAATCCAAAATAACCAGTGATCTTACAGCCTAGTGTGGCTGTGTCTGAATCCTGATGGTTTTACATGTACCTTTCAGACATCTTGGAGGAAGAGAATAAAAAGTTGAAGTCCCATGTTCATCATTTAGCAGAGGTGAGAAGTAAACTTACATTGTAATACTTCATCAGCTGTTGAGTGCGCCAAAAAATACACATGCCACAGACGCAATTTACGTTTTTACGTGAAAATAACAGCGGTCACAACGTTTCGTTTTGTCCTGTACGCTAATCCACACACAGCATTCTTAAACACATCTGACATCTTCCTAAAACAAACAGTTCTAGCTCATTTCGTCTTTCCACTGAGTGTTTTCACATTGTTTGTGGGTATTAGCTCCTGACATCTTCAAATGTTTACAATACTCGGTTATTGTTCAATCATTTATACATGTGTAGGATTTGTAGTTGAGATAAAACTTTGATTTATTCAGGAACGACAGTTCGACCAGTTAAAGCTCAAGGAGGTAATGGAAGAAAATGCGCAACTGATCGTTGACAAGCAGAACAGGTCAGCATACAAATTCTCTTTACTGTCTTCTACATATTTATTATATTTAATTTGAGAGAATGTAATTCTTAGTCGAAGCTTTTTTTTCTGGAAATTTCACTCTCCTTGGGAATTGCGTAGCTCGTTACTTTTGGAGTTTCACGGCAATTTTCGTGTTTGGAATAGTTATTAGAATGTTATTTCTATGTTGACATGTGGTGATTCTCTTGGCAGTATGGCTGAAGTTGCCTCTTTGACATCAGAACTTGATACACTACGAGGAAAGAAGTCTCCAGGTACGATTGTAAATTTGTTATCTTATTTTCCCTCATTATCTAACGAGCTTGACGATAGTGACAAAGGAGAGAAAGGCATGTATAGGGGGCATTTGGTGTAGCTTAAATATAAAACGAAACAACAGCTTTTTAAGTGTGTTTTTTTGTGACGCTGTTTCTGTTTGGCCTCTCTTTCTTTCAGGAACCACAACATTTGCAAGCGAATTTAGCGAGTCCAGGTATTCACCTTGTTTATGTCCTTTATTAAATGACTTGCAATCTATCTTGAGTGCATCTTACGAGAATACCTCAGTTCTCTTTTTCAATCGACCAAGAGAAGTCGAGAAGTCTTGACTAAGATAATAAGGCCGTACATTATCAAGACATTGAGTGTTTTTATGTAATGGTCGAGAGCAGTTAAGAATTTGTTCTTAATGGCGATTAAATAGTAAAGTGCCGGGTGTTTCATATCTCTTCTAGCTCAATTGAGGTGTTGCGAATGCAGAGGGAAAACCAACAGCTCCGGAAAACGATCGACGAACTCAAAAACTCTGGTCAAAGAATTTTTGAACTGGAGGCTGAAAATGAACAGCTACAGAAGGCGAGCATGGAAGGGAAAACCACTGTGTTTACTCTGAATGAGGTAAGAGCCGATTGTAGCATGCTGCATGGGTTTCGGTACAGCAAGGAAACTGACTCGTCTCCAGTCAATCTCTTGTGAGAAAATATAGGACGTGGGGATGATAAACCATTAAGAAGTGGCTTTTTCTGCTTTTTATAATTAATTTTTTATTTTATTTTATTTTTTATTATTATTTTTTTTATTTTATTTTTTATTTATTTTTTTTATCTTTGTAGTGTATTTGTTGTAAATATCTATTTATTTCGGTTTTAGCTCTAATTTATAGATTTTAATCGTATCATTATATAGTATATATCTAGTATTAGGACATATGTAAACCACTTTTAGTGATGGAGCTTCCTAATAAAAGATTGTTACTACTACTACCACTGGGGACGATTTAGAGCGAAGTAAAGACCTCTTGGGGCTATATCCCCTAGATACGTAGTGTTACCGGTGACCCTCCCACCCTCCCCCCCCCCCCTGAACATATAGTGGTTTGATCGTTGATTCGTTCTTTTATGTAAACTTATATGGTCTCATACCAGTATATGTCCGGAGACACCACGTAGCTACCCTATATCCAGCTGACCGCCGCTGCCTTAGTCTCTCTCGCAGCCGTTTGTAGCATCGTCACGCAACGCTCCTCCTGAGGAGGAGCGTTGCGTGACGATGCTAAAAACGGCTGCGAGGGAGACTACCGTTGCCTGACCTTAATTTCATTAAAAAGGCTAATACAAATATCATTGACTGAAAGACCAGAAATAACGGAACAAGTCCAAGGCTTGTACATTATACTAGCATTGTATAAAAACGTAAAATCTCCGGGTGGGTGAGCGGGAAAGTCGGCCGAAGCCGGGACGTTACAAAAACAACCTCCCGCTCTACAGGTCACATGACCTATACCCAGGACACAGTGTCCGTGTGTGAAGAAAACATTTTTCACTTAATTTCGTTTCACTTAGCCAGTATAAATTTACTCATTTGTTGGAATTTGGTACTTAGAGAACTTTTCATTTGATAATAAGCCGTAACACTGCTCCTTTAATGATAGCTGGGGGTTTCTGAATGCTCATTGGTTTGTGAGAATGGTTACTAACATCCGTAATTTTTCATAGGAACTCGCCAAATTGAAGGCAAGAGGGCTTCAACAAGAAAACGATTTGAACGCTCTGCGCTCCGTCGTGAAACGGCAACAAGAAGAGTTGAAAACGTCGGTTGACAATGTACTGAACTTGTCTGGAGAGCTGAGAGAAAAAGATATAGAAATGTCGCAAGTTGAAGAACAGAGTTTGCTGTGAGTTTATTAATCACATCCAGTCCGTAATATGGTCATCTCTTTTTTGCAATAATATGCGGTTCAGTTTCTTATCGTATCTATAACAAAATTCTTGACCGTGATTGGTTATCCGCGCGCCTATTTCAGTGGCACGCAATCACGTGCGTGTCCAATAACAGGCATCATCCAATTACAAATTTTTGTAACTAGATACCCACGTTATTCGCACGTCAAACTAATGCGCGCTTTAATGTCTTCCTTTAAATGTTTCCTACAATTTTTAAAACCTATTATGAAAAGCGGTACTGACTTTTTTTTCACTCAAAAGAATTTCGAAATTTGTTTTTAAATACGATTAAATAGTAATTGGACCTCGTGTCGTACAATTCAGGAAGTATTCGTGTTCGCAATTTCAGATCAGCCATGCGCTTCGTGCTCGTCCAATTTTGAAATAACTCACGTGATTACTCCTTGAGTTGTACTCCACTCGATGCGATTACTAGTACTGCTCGAGGTAAGACTATATCAGTTCTAAATATTTAAAGGGCGTTGCACGATTAGCTTTCCCAAGGAATTGGATCCCGATGCAGTCAAAAGTGCTTCCCAAGAAAGGGTGTCTGCGCTTACTGACAATTGATCAACAAATGAGGCTTTTAACAAAATTGGTATCTCCTCCGTCGTATGCCCAGGATGATAGAAACAGTCTCTGCTGTTCTTTATAGTAATTACCAGCTGTCAGAAGAAAAGGCCCGCGATCTTATGGGTGTGGCCGATGAGCTGAAAGAAAAGGAGGCCAGAATTACGCAGCTGAACCAAGAGGTCGGAGAGAAACAAGAAAAAATAACAGAACTCAGTCGGCTAGCGGAGGAGAGAGAAACTAATGTAATGGAGCTGTATCACAGAGTCAAAGAAAACGAGCAAGAAATAACGAATCTTGTAAAACAGTCCGAGAACAAAGACGAGAAGATTTCAGAACTGACCAAGTTAATACAGTCAAAGGAGGAGAAACTCGCCGACTTGAACTTGGAGGTACGAGATAGAAGGAAGGAAATTTCCTCGCTACAGGATTTGGTGAAGGAAAAGGAAGATCTTTTGGCGAAGACAACTCAAAAGATCAAAGACAAAGAGGAGAGCATTGCGGAGTTAAAAGAGAACATCGAAGCTAAAGAAAGGCGGCTGCAGAGCCTGGAGAAAAGGTAAATAGGTAACGTGTTGACAGACGAGACCTTTTAACGACACCTTATTGTACTCCATTGATCTGAAGTCAAATACAGTTTTCTGGTTGAAAGGAGAATTATGTTGTTTCATCCACGGCTCATTCAAGTTTGCCCAAACTTTCTCATGAGAAGCGCGGGAAAACAAATGCGACAAATGGAAGTTGCATCTTGTTTTATTTGTGATTGGCTAAAAATATAACATCTCCATCCTGATTGGTCGGGCACGTTGCAGCCCGCGATTTTGATTGATGAGTCATTTACTGAGCTAAATCCACATCTGAATTCGAGGCAACTCTGTCTTTATTGTCTGTCTTCAGACTTGCCGAAGCAGCCGAGGAACAAAGCGAAACTGAAGAAGCATTAAAAACACAGAGGAAACGTAACGTTGAGCTGGAAAGCAGGTGAGCGAGTCTTAATATCTTGATCGTGTGCTACATATAAGCTGATTGCATTTTCTCTTTCAGAAATAAGATGTGTTGATCTGATCTTTTGCAATCTTTTCTTTTCAGAATCGAAGATTTCTTGTCTCAAAACAAAAAGTCGGAGGAGCACATTAGAAGAAAAGATGATGAAATCAACGAACTTGCAAACAGGTTTGTAGATCTAAAGGTGATGGTGGACATTTTAGGCAATATTATTCATACGACCGCATGTTACCAAGTGCCATTCTACAACTCGACTTACATACTCGTTAACCTGATTTGTAAAGGTTTTTTCAGACTTGTGTACGTGTTATCCTCGGACAATTATTCTTTTTGGAGGGTGGCGGGGGCTGCGGTTTTTTGGGGCATCATAATCATCATAATCATCATAATTTGTTTTGGAATTTTCCAAACCCCATCTACCACCAAAAGAACTGTGCGTTCCTAGTTAATATTTGCTTTTCAGTCCACGTCTAACGAGAGGTTAGGGAAAAAATATTGCTCGTCTAAATTTGTTTCTTGTGTTTTAATTTTTTTTTTTCAATCGGACAGAGTCGAAGAGACAGTCAAGCAGAAAACCAGGACAGACGAGAACCTCAGGAAAAAAGAAAAGGAATTCTATGAACTAAAGAACGGGTAAATATTGCTTGCGAAAGCTTGGGTGTCGTATTGTCCCCGTACACGCCTTGATTGATTAACTACAATAACATTGAATGAACATGTAAAGAGCTAACTTTTCTTTTTTACAGACTTGAAAAGGTCACCGACGAGAATGAAAGATTAGCTGATGAATTGAAATTCAAGGAACAAAAAGTGCAGTCTCTACAGAAAAGGTTTGCAAAAGTAAAAAGAAGACCAGCCTTGGTGGAGAATCATTGAGATAATGATTAAAAAAAGTCCTAAAATCGAGAAAATTTAAATGTATCTGGTTGTTTTCTCCAGAGTGGAAGAATTAATGCTGTCACTAGATGAGAGCTCAGAGACTCTTCATAAAAACCTTAAAGAGAAGGAAAAGGAGAACAAAAATCTTGAGCGAAGGTAAAATAAGATGTTTGTTGTGTTGTTCAAAGATAGATGGCGTGAAATTGTTACTTTTCTGTCAAAAATCTGTTCAGAGCGAACACGAGAATAGCAAGACATTTGATACTGCGACTGCTATGCAGGAGAAATGACAGCTGGCTAGTCTCTCGGGCTTCGCTGTTCGTACTGCAGTACCTATGACAGCCTGCTCACATGCTAGGGTCCTTGTCGCGATTAGGGACTTTTTTCTGTTTCATCTCAGATTTTAGAAAAAAACAATATAGAGAGGTTTTTAATTGAGTGTCGAAACAGGCAATAGTTGCTTTGGTTTTGGTTTTGATTTATCTACGGCTTGAGATTGGCTGAGTGGTCCGCCACATGGTAAGTAACTGGTTTGGGTTGGGTTTTACGACAGTCAATTAAAAACCGCTGTAAAAAGAATAAAACAAGGTAGTTTGTGCTTTTCGTTTGGTATAGCTGTACAGGCTTTTGAAGTCTGTTTATTGGTTTAGAAGATCAGGATGGCTCTCAATTAAGTTTTCTAATCTGTAATGAACATTTTTCAGGATTGAAGAACTTAATGAATCGCTGGACGAGAGAGAAAAAATCAGACAAGTTGTAAAAGAAAGAGAAGAGAAGATTGAAACGTTGAACAAGAGCTTTGATGAAAAAGACAAACTGTTGCAGGAACTGGAAAGCAGGTTTGTTAGACCTAGAAAAAGCGATCAACTTAAAATCTCCCCTAAGATACCAACACAGAGACTGGTACGTCGGTCAAGAGAATACAGAAATCGATCGTAAAGAAGACTGATCAAAACTTTTACGCCAAGGTCTGAAAACAGGCCAATTTATCGTTGTTTTTAATAACAAGAAGAGCAACAGCAACAACAGTTATTCTCAGTTCTGAGCAAATTAACGCGCGCGCTTTCTTAGTTTTCTCAGTCACATTTTGAAAGTGTGTTCGTATGAAAACTCAAGCTATTATGCATTTACGCTACTCGTGATATTTGGAAATTCACTTCCTTCAGTGAGTGCAAATTCGAGAGAAATTTTCGATATCACGAGTAGTGTAAATCTTGATTTCACTCGCCCTCTTGGAACAGAATAAGTGCCTTTGTTTTGTCTTTATTAGGTTGGAGGAAGCGAAAGGTGAAAGTAAGAAGCTTGAACATGTGGTTAAACTAAAGGATAAGAAGATCGAGGCACTTGAGAGCAGGTGAATTTATTTGTTCCATGTGGTATAATTCTCTTTTGCTCTCGCCAAAATACACCGTACCTTAGCTCGGAATGAATATATGAAAGTCATATATTTTTTTTCAAGCGGGCCCGGTAACAAATCCTGTAATCTGATTGGTTCTTAGCGCGGTCCGGATTTTCCTATCTCTGACCACGGTCACAGTAACGTTTGCGTGAGTTTTTT
>OMLO01004564.1_pt1 | contig 11586 bp, 6 predicted proteins | sample 1674811 | NCBI WGS metagenome assembly OMLO01 (sample SAMN06265003, study PRJEB25207) | coral metagenome | isolation source: Coral host | place: Mexico:La Bocana,Puerto Morelos, Mexico | collected 2008-11-13 | reverse complement strand
ATTAGAAAAGTGCGACTCATGGTAGAATCGATGTTGAACAGTGCAACACAACCGTTATTATTTAACCGAAAGAAAAAAATGGTCCTTTTTTCCCAGTGGAATAATTCCACCGGTCTATAATCTACGAGGCCCTCAAAAAGTGGAACGGTTTTCTATCGCCTTCCTCTGCGAAAGGAAAGCCTGTTAATGAGAACTGTATCAAGACACCACCAAGAGACCATAATTTTTCTCTTGACACCACTGATTACTTCTGTCGGAATAATCCTTAGGTACTTACACGAGATTCTACCAAAAACGATTGTGTACCCTTGTACTAAAGCTTCTATTTGACCGTCTAGTTCCTGTAGACCCGAACATGGCTGCTCTTATTTCTATTTCAAAAGATGTGTACTAAAATATTGCACTGTTTAGCCGGTATGCTGAAGAATAAAATGCTTTAACGGGGTAATCCATAACTTTTGAAAGACCGAATTCTATTACCGAAACGAAGACATGATTTCATCTTTTGGCATTTCCAAGACGGTATTTTAATCTACTGACACGACGCAAATTTGATGAGATTCAGACCTACCTTCTTTTTAATTTCTCAATTGTCAAAAAGGAAATGGAATTATCTTTCAAAATCCGGACATCGTTTATTTATGAATAAAAATAATTACCAATATTTCCTCTCTTTGTCCGCGATTTTCTAGCCATTACTTATCAAACCGACAAGGAGAAACGCGCCTTTATTGACTCGCTGATAACTTATCCACCAGGCGATTAAAAGTCACATATTTGCTCTGCAGTTTAACTACTGTGCTTTGGTCAACTAGTAAGAACAAATTCGTGACAGCTATGTGCAATACCAATTATATTTTTACTTAAGAAACCTCAACGTTCACACTTTTTTTGTTATCGTGAACATCACAAATGCTTGTTTCATGTTCGTAACCGCCATGGTAAGATATCTTGTGTATGGACCTGTCGTAGGTGAGTGTGTCGTCGAGTGAAGAGCGCGCGGCAAGGACCTCTTGTGGAATGATTATAACCTTAATGATTATTTCATGCTGAGTGAAAATATTACTTTGTGACAAATCATGAATCATTAAAAAGCATAATAAATAATGGTAATTTAAAGCACAAGCCAAAGAATTTTAGTGTTTGTTTATAGACATTTTTAAAGCTTTTGGTTTCTTGTACCTTTGTCACGGAAAGAATTAAATAGGTTGGTTTTTCACTTTCTTAAAAATGTGTTCTCTACCAGACTACATAGAATAAAATAGTTCATTTTTTTAATATTCTTGATGATGCCCTTAAGTGTCTCCGGTTACGAAATAAATATCCTTAACTACTGCTAAACGCTCGCGAGTCTTTAAAAGTCAAAAAAGAAGAGAAATACCTGGTTTTACTTCTACCACGTTTTCGCCAATGTTCGCCACTGGTCGAGCATCCTCGTGGGACGTTCGTGAATGCGTAAATATCTGCGAGCTGTAGACAAGCCTCTGAAGTCCAACAAGAGAGTCTCTCCGAGTTCCGTCCATGGACACAAGAGGCGGAGGTGATCTGCGTGGTTTATTGTCTTCACGCGACTGATGTGTGCTCGTTGAAGGTGATTCCGATGCTGTGATGTCCTGCATTTTCTTTTAGCGCGACAACAACTTGGGAGTTTGGATGTTGAACTTAAAAGGCTACACTCGTACAAGAAAGACCTGTGCACTAGAGACCGTACGAAAATTACACTGCCACCTTAATAAATGTTCAACGAAGGTGAAATAAAGCTATCTGCTTTTGAAAGGAATGAAGGAAGGAAACCTCTTGAACTTATAGCTACACTTGAAAGAGAAACTTCTTTAGGGCTGTTTCTGTTCCAATTAGTTTGAAGCGCTCCTCAGGAATTTTCATCGACAATGACAAGTCTTTAGTGGCTTGGTGACCCCTTATTACTTCTTCTCTTATACATATTTAATAAGGATCTTAAAGCTTTTCCATCTTTCTTCATTGGCAAATGACTTATCTAATTTTCCCATGTATCTTTCTTGTTATGTCTTTAACTGATTAAGTACTTTTTTTCTCGATCGCTAATGGACTTTGACGCTCGAGCAGACTTTTAAAACCTCCCGTATAACAAGCTTTTAGTACTTCACTGAAAACAGTAAAATGTTGCAGTCATCCTAAATTGCTTAATAATCGTGCCTTAACTTTTCAGTCGCACAAAAACATCGCAAACAGTGAATTGTTTTGTAATTATTCACACTGCACGGGGAGTCTGGGAATTCTATGTCCTTTCGTTGATTAGTTATTATTACAAATACTCGGGATTCAGATTAGGTACAATCATAGCAAAAGGAAAAAATAACAAAAGCAATTCCGCGTCCTTTTTCGATCACATAAAAAGCATTTTCTGTGTTCCTAAATTTCATTTGAAAGGGCAATTGAAGAACATCGGTCAGCAAACCTTACTTACAAACACTTTGTTGATATTCATAACATAAAGCGAAATGACTTTAGCAAATTTTTCCTAAAATTTAGTTTTGGCCATTAATATTTCAACACCAAATTTATTGTCGCATTTTGCGCGCCGGTATAAGTAGCAACTGAAGCGTTATTTACATGCCATACTAGTTACTAATTGAGTGAACAGGGAAAATCCTTAACTGCGCTACAAGAACGACTACTCTTAAAGAGTGACTGGAATTCCCGCTTTAAAAGTTGATTCTGTGTTGACTCTTCTTGCTTTCGCAAACATTTTTGTCCACCCGTAAAAGCCTACATTAATGCGAGCAAACAATTTTAACATCGAAAAAGATTCTTAGAACAGGCACAGATTTTACCGATTAGAATGCTTGATTTTCCATTATGCTTAATGCCTGTTCTTCTCTATGGGAACTCAAAGTTTCTGGTGATTTTAATAAATATTCCATAGATTGTCCCTTATTTCCCGCGGTGCTTGCTAAATCACTTAAAATCTCTTCTTTTTATTGGCTGCACTTAATTTGTGACGTTTGACGTCCCGTCAGAATTAATTCGTGGCCATTAAGAGAGAATCCAATTAGTACACGAAGAAAATTTCTGATACAACATGGTACCAAATTATGGCCTATCATTTTATTCCGCTCTTGCTTGCTAATTACCAAGCCGTCTGAATTGATGGCGATCTAAAAGTATATTTGCGTTTCGTTCATAAATATAACCATATTTGACAAAAAATAATTACCCACTATTCTTCGTAAGTCAAAAAAGCCCTTAAACGAGAAACTACTTTCCAATTTTTTTTTTCAACGTTCTCTACTTTTATATTGCCAGAAATGACCGCATTCAACTTTTATCATCACTCGGATTGAGTTCTAAGGTGCTTTAATTCCATGTTATTACGAATTTTATTTTCAAGTGTCTAATCATATTTAAAATCTATGTATATTTCATACCCAAGACCTGGAGAAGAATTGCTAATTCGGCAGTAACAACAAAAGTGATAAAAAAAACTCCCTTCATTGATAATTTCAGCTCTGTATTAGCACTCGTACATCCTTTTAACTTAATCCGCGTTAAGAACAAACATCAGGCTGCGGGGTGGAAACATACAGAAGAAAATAATAGGATTGGAGAGTGAAAACGACAGGAACATTAACGCGGTTTTCGTCTTAAGACAATGTTTACACTGAAAGGTGACATCATAGTAAGTCCTAGCTTTTCGTTCTAGTGAAACACTTTTTAGCAACATATCAATATAGTTTGCTTGGTACGAATTCACTGGCGAAAAAATAATCAATATGAGAAGTTAATTGAAACTAGTCAGTATAATCCATTAAAGATATCAGCCTGCAAGAAAAAAACAGCTTATCAAAAAGACGCTGTAAACAGTACTGATAGTTAACAAAAAAAACAAGTAGACAAGTAAAGGCAAGTAAACAAAAAACTTGAGTGCAAGTAAAACCCGAGAGACTATTTTGAGGCTATTGTGAATCTTTATGGTTAGTTTAAAAGGTCGTAGCCACAAAAAACAAATCATAAGTGAGGCAGTGTTGGTTGTTTGTTATTTTTATTTAGAGTGTTTAACTCTCCAACTTGAAAAAACAAACAAACAAAGAGAAACGAAAACCAATGAGTAAGGCAGTGCCTCTGTTTGCCAGTTACTATCTATGGCACTGGTTTAGGTTTCTGAGGTATTTTCCATTTTCGTCACGATCCTTTTGGTCAGCACCAAAAATCACGACCTCTGGGCGGGTCCCATAAGAAGTTGACGATTCATGGTCTTTCCTTCTTGTATAGCAAATCTGATTGGCTACATGAATACTTTGCGCATGCTCAGAAAATCGGGTCTGGCCAGAGGTCGAGATTCTTGGTGGTGACCAAAGTGACCGCCCCTTCTGGGGACAAGAATGTGTATTTTCTAGTGCCAACATGGCGGCTAAACTGGGTTGGAAAAAGAATACACTAAACGAGTTTTAGAACTAAGGTAAAGAAACCACGAGTACACTGTGGGTTGTTGCGAATCTTCTGATCAAGCACACAAGGAACATGGCAAGGAAATTTTCCTTAGTTGTCATTGCGAGGGCTGATGAGCTCGCGGATCAGTCTTGGTGGAGATGTTGCCAACCAACATGTATATTCCAGCTGACAAAATCAGAAGCGTTTGTGCTCCGCTGGTCCCGCTGTATCTAAAAACGTTTTATACCAATGAAAATACGCAGCGCGCGCTTTTAAATCTCTGATTGTGACCATCTATCGTGCCTTCCTTTTAGGGTTATTTATTATTTATAAAAAAACCTATTGAATCTGACGGGTTTTTTTTTCTTATGACATGGGTAAAAGATGGTCCCAGATTTTGCGTCCACGCGTGAAAGCTAGTGTGTAATATCAAACACCTAGTTCACTGACCGGAAAATGCGCACGACCATGAGATGAAATTGCTGATGAACTATATTCTCTAGGTTATCCCTCCTCTGGGCGCATGATGAGCTGTTTTCTGTTGAGTCATATTTCGAAAGGAACATAGGATCAAAATGTTCAGTATGCGCTTCGTACGTTCACGAGTTTTGATCCTTCTAAATTAAGATATCTTCTTTTTAAGACAAAAGCATTCGTTTTGAGAAAAACGGGCTTTGAGCGTACAGGGAGAAATGCTTTTCAAAATAAAACTTCAGTACCTAGATTCAGATTCCAATATTTTGTCTGACGAGTCTGACGAGTTCCATAATTTGTTCTGTTAGTAAAAATTGAAATAAAGCACCTAGTAGTGAAATGTTAAAAACGTTTTTGATCCATTCAACTCACGACGTTTTTTTTAAATTGACTTATGGTACGCAGATGTCAAATATTATCTACCAAAGCTTTACTGAAAAACACATGTAAAGTTCACCAATTAACGCTTTTATAAACACCAGCATCTTTGCCAAACTTTGTGTTCCTCGGGGCTTTAGTTCATAGTCTTGATAAAATTTATACTTAGCCAACTTACCAACATTTATTTGTAGCGCAAAACTGCGACATCTCTATCGTTTTGAACCGTTTAAAATAAGGCGCGCTCACTTTGCAAAAAAATAACTTTACAAGATATCTTAAGTAGAGGCCTTTAAAAAGTCGAATTTCTCAAAGATGCTCCTCCGCGGCACTTGATGATAAGTATAGTTATGTTTATACAGTTATCATGAAAAATACTCTGTGTAGACGCCAAACAGTAAGTGGAACAGGAAACAGAGATAAAACTATTATTGCTCAAGGTTCTATAGCCTAGCTGCCTAACGCCAAGGACGCATAACCTCTTAAGGTAACATTCAGTCACTTGCTTCACTCAGATTCAGGTTTGCGAAATGAATGAAAGGTAACTTAATATATTCATTCATTCATTCATTCATTCATTCAACAGTAACCCAATGTAGTCACTGAGCATTCCGGTTCCTACTTGGTGTAATTCTTTTCGTGTTGCATATCGATTCTTGCCCGGAAGGATTACAGAAATGTTTTTAAATGGCGTTTCTCGGTAGTTTAATGCTTAAACTTTGCGGGCCTTATATACCCGTTGCTCATGCAGTACCGAAGGACGGGTTTAGATGAACGACCGCAGATAGAGTATGGTCTAAGAAACCAATTCACACTCTTCCGTGTCTACTGCGAATAATTAGGCTTAGTTCACAGTAGCGACGAAACGACATAATAGCTCAAGTCGCAATGTGAACATCGACATAAAAACAGTGAGGAAATGACCGTTTTTCTCTATGTCATCATGTTCATATTATATGCGGTTACGTTGCTTTTATGTCATATTATGTCGGGATGTTGCCACTGTAGACATAACCACATGTAGTGTGTACGGTAGGCCTTATTGACCACAATTTTAGACGAAAGTATGCCATACTTTCGTCTAAAATTGTGCTCCATATAATCCGGGATTATTCTTTTGCTGAAGTACATGTCTGTGAGGTGTGTAAAGAGCGGCAGCAACCACGTTTTGATAGTAACCGATATTAATTTATGCTGCTTCAACTAAGGACTATAATTACCAGCGAAACACATCTTGAATGCTCTCCTTTCAGTTTGAACAGCACCTTTTCCGATCTATGACGGGGGCGTTTTGTTATGACAGTATAAATATATGTAACTATAAACGTTGAATAATATTAGAGTTATTTTCCGCGTTTAGGGGCCATACGGCTGGGGTTTACGAACATTTTCTGAACATTTACATATCAGCATAACCTGTTCTGCATCTGCACCATCTGTCACTGTGCAAATATTGTCCTTTTAAACAAAAGTTATTCCAAACTTTCCAAAAAACAGAGGATCAAATTAACCGAGTGTTTTTTTTTTTCGATTGTCAGTAGAAAACAAAGAAATGTGGATCTGTTTTGAGCGCTAGAATATTTCTGTAGACACGCGCTCCCGTAGCAACTGAACCAAATGATAAGCAATAGAGACCATTAATGCATCCGGTGATTTTAAGTTGGTGTGTTGATTGCAGATTATTTTTTAAGTTAATTCTCACCCGATCAGTATTAAGATATTTCCAGCTGATGATTAATTCATCCATTAGGCCGCTTTGTTTTTATCCGGGAATTCTCTTCATTCGCGACCGCGGACCACGTGAATCAGTCAGAAGACAACAGGAGATAAGCTGCATTGTCACAACTGATATACAGAAGAGCTAGGAAGTGTACAAAGCCTGCCCAATTTCAAATGGCTGTTCTACAGGTAAAGGAAATTGAAACAGCGCCAATTTTTCACAATCCTGCTTTAGCTTAACGCTTATTAATTTGGCGCAATTCATGGGTCTGTTTAGCTTTTGTTTACAAAATTATGTCGTAGAAAAAAGGCACTTTCAAGGCAGGAAGTTGCAACATTTAACTACCGGTTGGAGCCTCTATGTCTATAATCAAAAGCACGAATCGACAAAAATGAAATTTATGACGTATGCACCAAGAAAGAAAAACCACAATTGTGCTCCTTCCTGTGTGTAATATTCCTTGTAAAAACAAAATTGAATCATTGGGTACACTTTCCCAAATTCTTGCCAATTTGTATAGTGATATTTCAATTTCCAGCCAGTTATGTCGGGATAAAACACGGTAGAAATCAGTACAAATCTAGTCACTTAGTTTGTTACCTCTATAATACCCCGCTAATCACAATCAGTTGCTCGAGGACTCGATGCCATTAATCACTAACAAAAACAACTGTATGAAGCAACATTTCGCGAAATGGCGCCACTGAATTTAAGCCACTGCATTAATTATAGAGTCGAGAATTATAAAACAATAACAGTTTAAAAATATATATGTTTTACCGATCGACGTGGTTGCTTTCTTATGATACAGACACCTGTTTACAAATAAATTTTAAAATTAGCTGGGAAATTCGTCCGACTAATACTTTAGAAACCTGTTAACTTGACGGTACACCTTGATGATGGCCAGTATCTATGATTTGTATGTTCTATTAGTCAAACAGGGAGAGAAAACTCAAGCTTCAAGATCTCAACTCGTTTATTACATGCGAAATTTGCAGAGGATATTTGATCAAGCCGACAGCGATCACAGAATGTCTTCACACATGTAGGTACCGGTTGAACGCTACGCATTGTTACAACGGCAATAATTCAGGCGCGATGAACAAAAAAAGATAGCATATTCTCGCTGGAACATTTCCTCTCTGTTGGCTTCTGGTATTAATTGTCGCGAGGTGGTATCGAATTTTAGTAAACGAAAAAGAAAGACAAGGCTAAAATAATAATTTAGTCATTTTCTATTTATTGCGAAACTATAGAAAAAGGGAAAGATAGCACCTGCTTGAGCATCTCATCAAACACTATTCATTTCATTGTTTGGTTTAACTTGCGGGGATGAAATGTTCAAGGGTTGTTTTTCGTTGCTACGAGAAAATTATTTACTTGCTTCTATGCCTCCATGTTTATCTGACAAGAGGTTTTACGTGGCTGGCGTCTCCGTCGAAACATCAAGTTTTTAATTTTAAGTGTTGATTGAAAGCGAAGATTAAAAATGCATTCAAACCATGATTTGCAAATGTTTCACATTTGTTAGTCAGAATTATTCATAAGGTGGCGCAATTTTGACGCTTTTCAAATAATGGTATTAGATAAAACAATAGGGAGCGATTAGTCTTAATTATAACGAAAATTTTGCTCACTTTTTACACAACAGCTCAGCAAATACAACCATAGGACTTTGGTTTTCAAATAACTAAAAGTTTACATTTCCCCACCGACAAGATTACCCAGGCCCACATGAATGGTTCGTGTCGCTGTTCGCTGCATTGAAAATATTGCGTTGTAAATAGTTTAAATCTTATTCTTGATTCTGGATCCTAGGAAATAATAATAAAGTACACCAGTAGCAATAAACTTAACATTATAAACAGATTACCAAGAGCGATAAAATCTGCATTGCATGGAGAGTTAAGACTTCGAATTCGTAACTTTATTATTCGAAACAAGTGATAGATGTCGTTGTTAAGAAATAAATGGTGCAGTTCAAATTCAACTGAGATTAAATGATAAGCGAATTTAATCCCTGCCACAATGTAGAGTCTTTTGTTAAAACATACATTACTGATAGAGGTGGTCTGAGTAAACGGCGCTAATGATAGATTAATTTAGTCTATCTAGCTAAATGCTGTTCATTTGATGGGTATACTGCTGTGAACCGCTTACGGTGAGACGAGAAATGTATGAGATTTTAATGGGAAGAACTCCGATTGAAAGCATTTTTAAGTATAATAATAAATTTTAATAAGAAGATATTACTTGATAACTGAGGAGTTCATCAACTGTTCCATTTTGCCTAGTCTGCAGGTCGTGTATCGTGAAACATTTACAAGAAAACGACGACAATAACTGCCCCAGTTGCTCATCTCAGATTCACGAAACCAATCCATTTGACTTGCTCAGGTATCTACAGCGGTATTACACGTATTAAAAATCACTTATATATTCCTTGTACTTCCCAACACCTTATTAAGACAGTTTCGTACTACTGCTATAGACAGGCCAGGTATTCTTGTATTAGGAGGTTTGAGGTAGTGATGAAATTACTTTTGGTTCTCGTTTGAGTTTTGTGTTTCACTCTTGTAAAGCTATCTGGTTTCCACTAATTTCTTTTTAATTTTACTTGCTCCAATTTCAACCACTGATGGTTATATGTGTTGGTTTATTGACAGGTCGGATAAAACACTGGAGGACATTATTTATAAACTTGTTCCTGAACTGCAGGAAAGTAAGACGCTGCATAAAGCCTGTAACTATAAACTTAAGACTAAACCGATCGATCTGGCATGTGCGTCCTTTACCTTTATGATCGTCGGTGAGGCTAACTTACGGAAATGTTATCCTTCGCAAATAAAACTTAGTTTGGATCCTGGAGACTCGCCACACAAATAGTCATATGTCAACGAGATTTGTAAAAATGTGATATTATTACCCATGAGTTTGCCGCCTATTTGAATATGATTATGAAGTTTTAAAAATACATTTTAAAGAAGTCAAATAAGTGTTCGCGTTCTTCTTTTATCGCCGGAATTGAGAGTTACTCAGGGTTTTCAGATATCAACAACTTAACTTGTGTACTGTGACACGTTAAAATTTTTTTCAAAGCCCAAAAACGTTAATTGTTTGCAGGTGAGCGGAGACGGGAAAGAGAATTCCGTGAACAACTCCTCTCTCAGAACGAAAAGGAAACGAAAGAGGCAGAAGAAACCATAGAAAACGGTACATCTGTTTCTTGTGTGGCTTAGCAATGAATTAGATAAAGAAATACATTAAAGAAATAAATTACAATATTAGAGAGGAAGTCACATCAGCCTTAGATGGTTTTCATAGCTGGTCGAATTTAAATTTGGAGATGCTAGTTTTTGTGGACGGAGAAACACCGGAGAACCCGGAGAAACCCCTCTACTCGGAGCAAGGCGAGAACTAACAACAAACTCAACCCACATACAATACCAGGCCGCAATCGAACCCAGTCTACATTGGAAGGAGGCAAGCACTCTCAGCACTACGCCGCTTTTCTCCATAACCTTCAGTCAAAAAAAAAAACATTTCACGTATTTTTAAATTCTTCGAACAGTTGATGAGCACGACAACCAACTGTTTTTGGTTACAGATCAACAACTAATGTCACATAATATACAAAAATGGTTTGACACTGGCTTAGAAAACGTTTAATCAAACGTTTTGTTTAAAAACACTAATAAGACATTTCGACCGAAGAACTTCAGTCTTATCGGTTGTGAATAGAACGTGTAACGACGGATTATATAAAGAGGTTTAAACGTTTTTTTGAGCCAGTATCAAGCCATTTTTGTGTACTATCATGAATCCTTCGGGCTAGTATTTTTGGTATAAATGTAACATTACGTATTCTTTTTTTTTGTTTTAACGTTACAACAAGTCTCCGTGTATTCAAGTAAAGACGATGGCCGGCTTGCTGAGTACTGAGATATAGATTGATAATTGAGTAACAACCTGCCATTGGTTTGATGTTTCCCTAGCCTCAGATTCCGCAGCCGATCCTGCGAAAAAGCGAATAAAGCTGTCAGCAATCGAAGAAAATTTTCACCGCGATGACCCCCAGATTGGAGTTTGCCTGGAGTGTCTGATGTATGATATAATGAAACTCTTATAACAAACACTTAGCTGCTCTACTTAATAGAGCCCTGTCACGGTTTGCGTATCTTGTGACAGTTTTAGTCTAAATTTTTAAGTACGTCGTTTGCAATCCGTGTTTATCTTCTCCATCCTAAACTATCATTGTTTCTTTATGGTTTATTGTTATCTTTTTTATGTTTTTTTATCTTATTAAGCTATAATTTTCAGGTTCCCGTCAATTTTGTGCGTTGCCAAACTAACGCGAAAATACCGTGACTGAACAACTTGAATGAGAATCTGTGATTTTCAAAGCGCTTAAAAAACAGTACTAATAACATTTCAGTATCGGAATCAGCCTATTGCTTGCGAGAGAGGATCGTTCCAACATTCTTACTAAGCCAGCAAAGTAATCGTTTTCTTTGTGCTCGGCGGAATGGCTGGTTTGCAGTGTCACGCCATCAAAAATAAAAATCGTAACCATTCAATAAATTAAGCCAAGAAACTGGGAT
>OMLO01004563.1_pt1 | contig 11586 bp, 12 predicted proteins | sample 1674811 | NCBI WGS metagenome assembly OMLO01 (sample SAMN06265003, study PRJEB25207) | coral metagenome | isolation source: Coral host | place: Mexico:La Bocana,Puerto Morelos, Mexico | collected 2008-11-13 | reverse complement strand
GAAAATGTTGCACTGACACAAGATTACTTAATTAGCTAGCCTATCAATTGAACTGTAAGCACTGAATAGCGATCAGTGGCAAGATAATCGTTGTCAAGGTTCGGCGGCTTATTGCGCTTTCGCCTCATCCAAATCAACAAAAATTGTCGAAATTTTGTGGAAGTCGCGCGATCTGAAACAGTATTCTTATTTTGAAAAGGAACATAAAGAACATAAAGAACCTCCTGCAAGAACATAATGCAATGGTTATGTCCCAACCTCGTTTCCAGGGACTTTTCCCTGGCTTGGGGGCGGGGCGGGAAAAGTCCCTGGGAACGAGGTTGGCAATGTCCCCGACCAGGTCGAGTACACTAACAGGTCCTAACACTAAGGCCACTGCGCTTCTGCCACAAAATGATATTACAAAATGAGTGTTTTTATGTTTTTCATCGCGCAGAAAAAACTGCACGACTCCCCCCGCTTGGCTAAAATTCCTGATCGTTCATGCAGCTGCAAGCGGTTGCGTTTTAGTAGAGAGCATAATGTCAGCCGAATAAGGACGTTTCAGGTTAAATTAGAACAGAACCTGAACAAATTTTCCAGGTTATTACAACAATTAATTAGTGCACCAAGCAGCGGAATACGAACAGAACGGCTATTTCCAAGCAGAATCAGGATATTTACATGAGAGCAGAATTTTGCGCAGACCCGTCATGTCTTACCCGCTGCTACTCCTGATTCAGCTGTCCAAGTGACACAGGGTCAATATGGCCGCGTTACTCAGGCCCATCCTCACTACACGGGAGTAATTTAAAAACGTAGTTTTGTTTCTATAGTTAGACCTACCGTCCACACTATTCCGTCACACAAAACGGAGCTTTCGAAAATGCTCTTCAAACAGGAGGAATTTGAAACCGCTGGGTTTTCGTTTTCGTGTGAAGGGAAAATATTTCGAAAACGGAGCTTTCCCGATCAGAAAATACTGGCTTCATGATATTCATGTGATTTCCACAAATCCAAAATGATCGGCGATTATTGCATTTTTAAATTCCCACTGAAGTGTGGACGAAGCTCAGTCTCCAAGAGTGGTCGGGTACATCTCTTTTAATTTTACCTTTCTTCTTTTGTTGTATTTACGTTTAATTTTTCCGCCAAGGGTTAGACGAAATGGAGGTTCATTAGCCTGCTAGACTCGCATTCAAGTTTTTTCTTCGGAACTTGTTTCCCGCCGGCGCGGGAAACAGGCGCTGAAAAACTTGACTCTCAAGTGACGGGAGCTAGGTCCACGGTCCTGGAAGGGGAAGTCCCTCCTCGGGGTCAAATTCTTTTTATTTCCCCGCCCAAAAATATCTCCTTTCTAACATAACACAAACATTCACCTTATAACTCTAGGTAACACATATGCGACTTCGTTTTGAACTATTTGTACCGCTTTAATTTGAGCCTTTAGTGCAACGAAGCAGTGCTATGTGGCTAACAAATGGAAGACAAGCATTAAAATTCTTAATCCCTGAATTAAAAGCGTTAGTTTCTGGCAGATCCATTCCAATATGGAGCAGAACACGACTGCTACAGACAGTGAGGTCATTGAATGATGATTCAACCACCAGGTAGGTGGACTCTTTGCGACATGTTTGCAGTGTCATCTTAAAGTCCTAGCACTATAACAAAGCTCTTAATTATTGGAAGGTATCAATGGGGTTAACAGTTTAGCTCGTAATGATCGATGTTTTTTTCTTTGTGCTGTACTGACTAACTTAGATAAGTCATTTTAGCACATGCGGTACTTATCGGCCAAAGTTTGCTGACTCTCCAAGACAAACAACAACATTTTTGGGGTACAAATGGAAATTTAGTCTAGTTTGAACTCTTATGATTATATTTCGTGTTTTGTTCTCTTCAGTCTCTTGGTATTGTGACATTCTCGGCTTCCGGTTTACAGTTTCCCTCTTCGCTTCTTTGAAAACACTGAAGACATACCGTGTGCCTTTGGTGTAGGAACATATGTCCAAAAAATCGTCCATAGGAGTCCACAGCGAAATATTAATTGTGCGATACAGTGAACAAATAACTTCATTTATAATAATTCAAAAACTGGTTTTGTTCAATCATGACTTATCGAGCATACGGAGGTCATCTGTAGCCCCTAAAGGTCATAAAACAACACAGATAAACTCACATATTTTCTGTTTCTCTGTGCTCACTGAATCAATGACTAACTGATCTAAAATGGCTTTTTTTTAGCTGTTTACTGACTAGAGTTATAGCCCACTAACATCCTCTTATTAGTATTTACTCGTAATGGAAATGGATGCTTTTTACAACGCTGGCCTAATTTAGCGTGCTCCCGGAAATGACATCTTAGAAATCTCTAGATCAAAAGAAGCACTACAACTGAAGGTGCAAAGAGTTTGCTTTTGTCTAATATATAGCTTTGAAAATTTATAGGTGTAAATATTGCTACATATCCTAGTTCTGGATACAATAATATTTCGATGTCTCTTCCGAAGCGATTTACTTTTTTACATGCAACATTCATGTTACAAACCTGAAAACCTTGTGAGAATGTGAACAAAACGTGGTGGAATGCCGCCAAAAACCTTGTCAATTTCGCGCTCTAAACGTTAAGGTTTCATTGGCTAAAAGTGAGACAAGTCTAGACAAAAGTGTAACGTTCAAAAAGTAAACATACGTGCAAAATTCGTCACGCTTCACGGTTGAACGCAAAGGGTAGTAAGCCGCTGTAGAAACTGCGCCTGCAGTCATATCGTTCCACACCCGATAAAGAGAGGACTTTCTGGAGGTGAGCGACGAAAGAAAAGTGGAGGGGTGGGGTACGGAGTTCCTGCTCCTCGCATGTTTTACTCCTTGGTTCTTGCCCTCTCCTCCCCGGCTTCCGTCTCTTTGCGCTTTTTACATTGCAAAATATAGAGCAATTTTTCTAGGTCAGTCTCAAAGTCACCGCCACTTTCCACAGTGTTCTCTCAAATCCCATGTAGCTCCCCTTTTACCTCGGTTTCCCGCTTCCTACCCAACTAGTCTATAGTAAACTCAACAGCTGGCTGAAAGCTGAAATAAAAGCTCTATTTTTGTTAGCATGAATGGCGGGTTTAAGTACAGTTACTGCCACGGATCCTCTGAGCAACCCCTCCTGGGGGCTACTATTGGCCAATTGTTTGATCAGACGGTAGAGAGGTTCCCGGACAGAGAGGCATATGTGTTCTGTGAGGACGGTCAGAGAGCGACTTTTTCACAGTTCAAACTGGAGGTATGAGTTCCGTATGACATATTTGTAAAAGCACTTCAGCTTTATAATAGTTTTAGGAAAGTAGCTTTTAGCAATCATTTATTTTTTGTTTCATATATAGTGCAGTTGGTTTATTAAAAAAATCTGCGCCGAATGTAACAACTGACATTCATTCGCAAAGTCATCAAACTTTTCCAGGTTGATGCACTTGCCGAGGGACTGGTCTCCAGAGGCCTGACAAAGGGTGATCGTTTGGGGATCTGGGCACCAAATATCAGAGAATGGGTCATAACACAACTTGCTGCAGCTCAAATTGGACTCATGTTAGTAAGTGTTTTTTTATACTTATTATAATATTTATATATTATTGATATTTATGACATTTTGTTAGTATATGCTACCAGTTTTACTTTGGAATCTAAAGAAGCAAAATTGACAGAAATATCATGCTACCCTTGTTGAATTTTGGGGGTTATGGTTTCGGGTATCTAATAGTCTCCCTCGCAGCTGTTTTTAGCATCGTCACGCAACGCTTCTCCCCTGGAGGAGAAGGAGCATGACGATGCTAAAAACGACTGCGAGGGAGACTAAGGATCTAAAAGACCAAAATCGTTTCTTGACGGCTAAGCCTTCTTTATATTCCAGAGAAAACCTCGTGGAAATACAATTTTCAGTCGTGAGGTATCATATAACCCGAGTAGTCATACCTGCTATTAGCATGTTACCAAATAAAACAGATGGGACAAAAAAGTTAGTAATGATGGCTTTTAAGACATATTATGAACAGCAGAACACTAATGCGGGAGCTTGTCCTGTTCTCAGGTTGGCGTAAATACCGCATATCAAGGAACAGAGGCTGAATATTTATTGAAAAAGGTTGGTAGTGTCGGTAGGAATAGATTTCTGAAGTACGATACTTGTAGTTAATTACTACAACTAGCTTCTGCCACTTGCTCAGATGAGGCGCGCGTCTTAGGTTCGGATTAAACACTTTCCTCCTACTGCGAAACCCCAGAGATGTCAGTTGTGATGTCATAGTCCGATTTGTTGTCGAATAACAATCTCGTGCGGGAATGCTCCGCGTGAAGAGAACCATCTGTTTATCTGTTTTTCCCGAAAACCTTTGCGACAATTTCGTCTCCAGAGCCCGCGTCCACTGGTTACTGATTGCCACTGATTACTAGTAGCCCTTTGCTGAGCTTGACTTTCAATTCAGGCAAAAAAAAAAAAATCAAACTGGCAGAAGCCGCCTTGCATACCACAGTTGCGCCTGCAGGGCGAGCGGCAGTCAAAACCGACCTGTCCCACCAAAACGACACTATAATAGTCCTTTTCTGAGCAGCAAACACAAACAAAGACGATGTTAAAGGTCCTTTGGCAGTTTCGAATATTTAACTTGACAATTCTAGGTCTAATTTGACGAGGAACTACATATTTTGTTCAGAATAACAGGACTATTTTCTTACCTGGCAACACTCGACGAAATTAAAAGCTTGGAAGTTCAAAATGTTTCATAATTTTCACTTTTTCAAATTTTATATGGTTTTTGGAATTATAAATTACTTTTCGTGAATATGTGTTGCAGCTTTCAGTGAGAAAAGTCGCCCAACTTCAATGCTACTCTAACTTTACATTGAATTCAGGACAGTTAAGGTTTTTTCGCCTCCTGAATGCTGATTGCTCAAATCAAATTTCAGGCGCGCCAGCTGTATGCAAGGCCCGTTTTGAAATATATGTTTTTCATTTATAGGCAGGCTGTAAAGCTTTGGTAATAGCAGATGAATTCAGAACACACAACTATTACAACACAGTGACGAAGATGATACCTGAGCTTTCGGAGGCGAAACCTGGAGAACTTCAAAGCGAGAGGTGGGAAACCAACATTTTTGAAATAAAAAGTTGAACCCTATAGTCCCCGTGCCCTGAGTTACCGACACAGTGCGCTGCCAAACATTCCGCTCGAGTACCGGGCATCGATTAGTGAAAGCCTGTAGCTGTCGATTGCGAGTCATGGGATAAACGGCTTTCAACCAATTACAGCTTGCGCAGTATTTCGCCATTTCATTTCAATACCGTTCAGTGACTCAGGCCCAGTCTACCCTACTCGGCAGAATTTAGAAATGCAACAATCACCGGCCATTTTAGATTTGCGTTTGAAGAAAACTCGGAGAAGGGCAGATCACATGATTAAAATGACATCATCGTTTTCGAAAACCTCCGTCTTCACTAAAACGCAAAGCCTGCGTTTTAAAGTTCCTCTGGTTACGAGAGCGTATTCGAAAAACCCCCGGCGTTTTCGTGACGGATTAGGTAGTGCTGACGGTAGGCATAACCGTAGACTAGTTTGGATACCTTAAAATCAGGTTGGACACATTATGTTAATTACACAACAAGGTTTACTTAGAGCATTCCGGATAGGTTGTGACTGGAATGGATACTCCAAATAAGGTTGTCATCTTCACTCAAAATACATGATAGGAGTCATAAGAGAGGAAAACAGATGTGTTGTGTAATAAACATAATGTGTCCAACCTGATTTTAAGGTATCCATTCTAGTCACAACCGTAGAAATAAATTTGCGTTTTAAAGTGCGGATTCTGCCTCAGTGCGATGTTATTAAAAAGCGATGATTTATTCTGGGTTTATTATGGTATTGTATAAGTGAACTAACTAATCGCTTTCTCTGTTTCCATTGTGAATCAGATTACCAGAACTAAAAGATGTCTTCGTTGTGAGCAAAAGCAAACAATTATTTAGGTAAGGACAATTCTTAACCAGGTTTAACTCTTTGAGCAGACTCGTAGCCAGTCGCTATCTATGTATTTTTGTAGAGGGAAGATTGGATACGAAAGTGGACGGAGGTCCACTCGATGAAAAATTCCGGTTTGAATTTCCGGAAATTTCCAGTGACGACTCAGTGAACAACATTTTTGGGATTTTTCGGAGAACAACCTTTTATTATTTAAAGGTATACAGAAATTTTTGGAAATTTGTTTCCGGGAATTTCCGTTTCATTTGACTTTCCTCACTTAATTTCGGTATTTTCAGTTAAATGCATATGGGTCCCTTTCGGAAATTCAAATATTTCTCGGTCTTCTGGACGCTTCATTGCCATTTGTTCCCGTTTCGAAATTCGCATAATTTTTGGTTCAATGAAAAGCTTCCCGAATTTCCTATTTTTCTCTTTCCCTTACTAGCCCAAAGATGAAACAAATTGAAACTGGAAACTGATTCTGGAGAGCTTCAAGGAAGCTGTGACCAAATGATTTGATGTATTTTCTCTGCTAAGACGTATTAAGGAATTTTCTTACTAGCTAGCTGATTGTCCCAGTATCACAAAATATATCTGCTTTTATTGAAATTTAGTGCAATTTGTTCAGTATCGTGATTTTATCCATGCTATGATCATTATTATTTCTAATATAGAGGAACTACTTCGTTTGAGGAGCTGATGAGTTCTGGAGGTGAAGAAGCGAGACAGCAGATGATGTATTTCAAACGCACTCTGCAGTTTGACGAGCCAGCTTGTCTTCTGTTCACATCTGTAAGGAATAATAGAGAATAACGAATAACAGAAGCGAATATTCTTAGTAAACTTAGGTGTCGTCCAGGATGAACATTTTCGTTTATGAAAAAGAAACTACAGTCGAACCTCCACTAACGGCCACCTCACTACAGCGGCCATTTTTTGGTCCCAGTGGACGGTCCTTACATTCACTTTTATTTTAACCTCTCTGCAAGAGCCACATCTTCACAACGTCAACGGTCACTAAAACGCGTCCCAAGTTACCAAACAACTTCTTGGCAACGGCTAGTTAATGGCTACTGAAACTGGCAGCGCATACAAAACCCCACTATTTATTGTAACTTAATCCGTCCCGCCGGCGTGTCATTGGTCTCTGTTTAAGTCTTCAGTTTCTGTTTTATTTCTTAAAAATTTGAAAATTTGTTACGTATTTGCATTTCTTTTTCAGATCACACCCCTGAAAAAAGCAGGTGTTATATGACGCCTGTGCCTCCTCGTAACAGCCACTTCTTCTGTTCCCTAGCCGAGAAAGATATCAGATGGTTGTATTTATAGCCCAATTAGACAAAGAGTTTTCATTTAACCGCTATGAAATATATATAAAAAAATGCTTTCCCTTTCGTCGTATTTTCAATTTTCCTTTATTCCGCTTCTAGGGTACGACAGGGCGCCCTAAAGGTGTTACTCTGACCCATCACTCGGTGGTTAATAACGCATTTCTGATTGGACAGATCATGAAATACAGCGAGGTAAGGTGTAACGCAACGTCTTCTGCTGCTGACGTGCATTGCTAAAATTTACTATTTTATAGTTTTGGCCTAATACTATTGGTATAATGACTTGCAAACATAACTCACGCCATCAAACGAAACAAAGCAACACAACAACAACAACAAAAACACAAAGCACAGCACTTCACAAACCCAAACAAAACATGACTAAAAAAAAACCCAACAAAACGCAACGCTACAAAAACAACAACACGACAAAACACATTGAAACATAACTCAGCAAAATGCAACTCTGAAGAACGCAACGGAAAGCACAAAACGCAATGCAACAAAAGAGACAAGACACGACACAACAAAAGCACTACTGCACAGCACAACAACAAAACGTAACAAAAACTCGAGAAATGTAGAAAACATTCGTCTGCTGCTCGTTCAGTGAGTAGCGTAGCCAATCAGAGAACAGTATTTCTTATAGAACGCTAGTAGTTTCATACTAAAGTTGATAGAAACGCGGACAACATGTTTTACATTTCTTAAATAATATAGGAAAGAGAATGTCCTGCTGTCAAGTTAGTTTTGAGTACCTATAACATTTCTTAATTTTTCTACAGCCAGCAAGAGTGTGTAGCGCATTCCCTCTCTTCCACTCTGGTGGTGTCCTGGCAACCAGGTTAATTCTTGTTTGCCTTTTTGTTAATTAATCAGTCTAGTTTTGATTTCATTTGATTTTAAATGCAGCATGAAATGCCTAATTTTTGACTCTGACCTCAAAAGACAAAATAAAGACTTTTATTAGATTAGGAACGGAAATAAATTAAACTGCTTGTTTCCTTCAATTCTAGCTTGGTTGGTGTAGCGTGGGGTGTGACTGTTGTGTACCCGTCTCCTGGATATAACAGTACTGCTATTCTGAAGGCTGTACACAACGAGAAGTAAGCCATCTTGGTGCTTGTCCTTCTGTTCTACTGTAAAGGTTCCGCTTGGGTTTGTAATTATTCTAGAGTTCCTTACGATTGGATTGTCAATAATAAACTGGAGCGAGGATGTCATTGGTAAAGTAGAAATTTTCGATCTTTTTGCCTGATAAGTATAATGGAGGGATATTTTATTCCAGTGTAAATAAGATCATGTTTGGATTGAATCCGGGAATAATCCCTTGTTTTTAAGCGGTTTTGGTCTGGAAAAGGGAATCAATTTTGACCATTTTGGTTTGAAATAGATTCACTTGGCACTGGGTAATTGTTTTTTACAAGGAACTATTTTTTCCGCATCAACATTGAGAGCTTTAAATTTGGTTCTGATATAGGGCACAAGTTTCAAGGCTCGGGTCGCACACCCCTACAAAAACTTTGGGAAGTATCTCTCCCCTCCCCCCTTGGGAGGTTGAATGCACAAGGCTACACGTCAATCAGCTCATTGGTTTATCTTTCAGATGTGACTGTTTATTAGCAAGTCCACCAATGTTTATTGATATACTTGCCCATTCAGATTTGAAGAAGTACGACTTGTCAAGCTTAAGAAAAGGTAACGGTGTTTGGCTGAGGCCAAAAAATAAATTATTAGTAATTTTTAACCAGGCGAGAATTTTGATATTTCAAAAAAATACTAATTGAAACATTAATTGAATATGATTCTTTTTTGACTTGTAGGCATAACTGGCGCCACGTCCTGTCCCGTTGAAGTAATGAAACAAGTCATTTCTAAGTTGAACGTAACTCAATTGACGGTAAAGTTAATTTACTGGTGTTTCTTTCTGACGTTTCTAAAGGTATTCACCATAAAATAATCATTGGTTCATTTCATTCACCAAATTGCGATGTTTGTCATCCGAACAAACATGAGGTCATGTATGAGACATACGTAGTTTGCGATATTAGAATTACGCTGAAGACGAGTCATGGACAGCGTTTCACAGCCAGAGGTTATCGGGGTCTTTAAAAATGTAGTTCTTTGGCAATTTCTTGAACAATAAAACAATTGTGCTGTCAAGTCTTGCGGAATATCGTCTGATTTTAGCCAACTCGCCTTGTAAATTAGGCAATATTCTGCACGATTTCGAAGGATAATTTTAAATACAGCAAGTCATTATTTTTGACATGGGGAAAATCGCCTTCAAATCAAAGGAAAGCTCAAAATTAGTGATAATTTACTAAGGTATAACACTTCCAGAGGGGAATATACAGTCCACTAAAACGAATAAAGATTGGAGAAGGCTTAATAAGTACGTGTAAGACGTTATAATCCAGTGATTTGTTCTTCAGCTCACTTACGGTTTGACAGAGGCCTCCACGCTTGTCACTCAAACGCCATTAGACGAGCCTCTGGAAACAAAAGTGTCGACAGTGGGAAAGGTGTATCCGCACACAGAGGTAAGGATTGCCGTCACGAGCCTTTGCGAGAAAATGAAAACAAAAAACGTTCAAAGCAACCAACGCCCCGTCCACAAAACGCCCGAGAAATTTGAAAACGCAGCTTTGTTTCTACGGTTAGACCTACTGTCCACACTACTGTCTACACTACTGTCCAGACTACTGTCCACACTACTGTCCAGACTACTGTCCACACTACTGACCAGACTACTGTCCAGACTACTGTCCAGACTACTGTCCAGGCTACTGTCCACACTACTGCTCACACTACTGTCCACACTACTGTCCACACTACTGTCCACACTACTGTCCACACTACTGTCCACACTACTGTCCACACTACTGTGGACAGTGCCGGCTTTGCGTCAAGCGCGGATGGAAAGTGTTTAATGCATTTTCAGAGTGAAATCTCCGTTTTCAATTTTGTTCTGGTGGAACGTGGACGTCTCGCATGATTGACAGCCTTGATTTACTAATGGTTAAGATGTCTGGATTTGTGCCATCAGCCAACGGCTGGTAGAAAAATAGATTTTGAACCGAATTGAACTAGAGCCACTCTGAGTTCAACTCACATGCACAGTTTCAAAGGAATCTGTTTTAATTTTCAAACCGAAATGGCTATGAAGTCTTACATAGACAATCTCATTTCTTTTATTACATTTGCCTTTATGTGAACGTACAGCGAACAGTGGGAGACTGGGGCAGGCCGTCTGAACTAATACTTCTGTCTTTTCAACAGGTAAAGATCGTGGACAAGGAGGGGAATATCGTACCGGTAAATACCCCTGGGGAAATATGTATCCGAGGATATGGCGTCATGATTGGGTACTGGGGTGAGAAGGAACAAACGGAAAGTGCTCTGAAGCCAACAGGATGGCTTCATTCTGGGTGAGATAGTTTACTTGAATTGTTTGTCTGGATAAACTCATATTGAAGCTTGGTTAATGTTGTTTTTTGTCTTTGTGTCGTGCTAAAATCCAGCCAGGATTTTCCATAACATTGATCCTTTGACATTAACCAGTACACAATGGCAAGGCTGCGCTCTAAGAAAATTTTCAGGGGGCCCTTCGGGCTCCCAACCATGCCAGCTAGGGTGCCCGGCCCTTCAGGTTGGTCGCCCAAAATAATTAATTATTCAATTAATTAATTATTATTATCATGGTTTAATTAGTTAGTAATTAACTAAACCATGAAATTAAATCATACTGATACAACCAATTTACATATCTTTTTGATGTTATAATATTGATTTGTACAGCATACACACTAACATTTCTCTTGGCTGCTTTTTGTCAGCAGACAAGTTTGACTGTCAGTTAACACAGCATTATGTCATAGCATACGACTCGTTACCCACCAATGCTAACGATACCGCATTATAAAGGCAGTCTCCGTTTCCAGTCGTCTTTACAGCCTTGTAAATTATTTCGTCTGTAGATGAAGGAAGGTCTTCTGGTATGAGAGCATTTCCCAGTTCATCGTTGGATAAATTTCAGTTGGTTTTCGTACTTGCCAACGAGCGTACTTAAGGACTTTTTGACTTCGTCTTCCGATTGAGTTATCTTTAGCTGGCAGTCGAGGATCTTATAAAGCGCGTCAAGATCTTGATCCATCTTTTCACAATAACATGGTTGGCAATCAACATTGAATCTACACGATGGTCGAGGAAATATGCCGGCTTTGCGAGTAGGAAAAGTGTGATGTCCGGTATGTTGTCATACGAAACCCATTGAA
>OMLO01004562.1_pt1 | contig 11587 bp, 6 predicted proteins | sample 1674811 | NCBI WGS metagenome assembly OMLO01 (sample SAMN06265003, study PRJEB25207) | coral metagenome | isolation source: Coral host | place: Mexico:La Bocana,Puerto Morelos, Mexico | collected 2008-11-13 | reverse complement strand
CAACAACAACAACAACAACAGCAACAACAGCAACAACAACAACAACAACAACAACAACAACAACAACAACAACAACAGCGACAACAGCAGCAACAACAACAACACCAACAACAACAACAACCACCACGACAACAGCGACAACAGCAACAACCACCACCACCACCACCACCACCACAACAACAACAACAACAACAGCAACAACAACAACAACAGCAACAACAACAACAACAACAGCAGCAACAACAAAAGAATGGTGTTCATTGGATTGGTCACATTGATTTCATTAGATTTGGTGTGCGAAGGGGTTTATCTGTAATGTTCGATTCGCCTGTAAACCTTCTGAGGGCAGAGTCATCAGGAGCTTAAAGAGAGCTAAAGAGAGCAACCACAACCACCATCACCACCACCAACAACCAACAACAACACAGGATGGTGTTCATTGAATCCAGATCACATTGATAGCACTAGAATCTTTGAGTGTCGCATTGGCCCATTCACCCTTAAACCTTCTCAGGGCAGAATCATCAGGAGCTTTCACAAGCTTCCACCAGCTTAAAGAGAGCTTTTTGAGACTCGGAATTCAACATGTTGATGGCATACAGCGGCTAAGCTGCATATTTCAAGAGCATATCTTTCGCGCCGAGCAGAAATCCTTGGTTTCTTGGCTGGTGTCGACAGTCATGGGTCATGACACCTCACAGGAACACTCACTTCAGTGGATTCAAATGTGGTGACACATGCAAACACATGCAGAATCTAAATCACTTCGTGCTCTCCAGTTAGCTTGGGCGCAATCCACGGCGAAAACTATTGATGGCTTATGAATCCGGCTGTTGTCATCTGTATGAGCTGGCGGAGTTCAAGCTATATACCAGCAGTTTTAGTGTCTCCCAAAAAAAATCGATCCGAAGCAAGGTGGACCGAGTCGACTGTTTCTTTATTTCTGAAAAAATGTCGTATTTGGATGTATTTCCCATCTCTTCACCGACCAACTTTCCTCAGACTCACAGTAAAGGCTCGATCATCTTCAGCTGCCTTTTCCAAGATGTGACCTGTGCACATTTCTGTCATCTGATGTCTTCAAATCCTTAAAAGCTATATACCCCTTTTGTGAATTCCACTGCCATAGGAACGGATATCAGATTTTACTTAAGTCTCGACTTTGATTCAAATTGCCCATTTGAGTACCCTCAAGACTATAACCGAGCGACGTTCCAACAACATCTCGGTGATGGCATTGTGGCGTAACTTCTCCGATTCCACCTTGAACTGTGCATTCGTCGCATCAGCCTCAGGTTGCGGACAAAGACGGCCACTGGCCACTTCCCAACCTGGAAAATGTCGGCATCATGTGGGTCCAACGTTTTCAGAAAACAACCTCAAAGGCATCTAGGGATCTCTTCCCAGATCTGCCGAGAGACATCCAATTCCAAGGCTTCTCCATCTGGTGCGTCTAGAAAGGTCACTGTCCTCGGCAAGTTCGGGTGGTCTGACAGCCGAACCAAACGCACATGCAACGACATCTGTCAACGGAACTGCTGCAGCGTCTATCGACATGAACAGAAAGCCTGGAAGGTCTGTAGGCACCGTTGAGAGGTACTTGTTCCGGTATATTATCGTTATTCAGCTATTCACATGGGTTTTGTATGGTTTTTTGAACACCCCAAGTGGTGCATCAATTTCTCCATCAATTTTATCAACCTCTGCGGTCCAAGGTGCCCCTTTCCGTCTCGGAGCTGTACTTTCACGCTGCCATGCTGCAACATGGAAACGTAGGCCACCAAGCCGGCCACCAAGCGGAGCTGCAAGGTGTGATCCTTGCAGTGGCATATGTGACTCATATGATCCAAGGTCTCTCTAGAAATCAGGAATCAACTCAGATAACTCATAAGCTAGTTGTGGCCCCTGGATGGCCCCGGCCCCGTAGAAATTTCTCCTAAAGTCGCAGGTTCGGTTTTGCCTCGCCTGGTGACTCACGGCCAAATGCTCGCTCTTTGATCCACGGGTGAATTCCAATGGCATTCGACTATACCGCAGCACCAAGTGCTGCCGCGCATGGAGATAGAGCAAGAAACAAGGAATCCTCCATGGCACTGCGAAGCTTAACTTTCGACAAATTGAAACTTGAAAGGCTGAACCCAAATTAACTTGAGGTACAATTCCAGAAACATCTTAGGCAATGTAGATGCAAAATTTGTGAACCAAGAAACAGGACGCAATAGCACACTGCACACGGCCAAAACACTGGAGCAACCTCTTCCGATACCTCTCAACGACGTTGTGACTCACATCCAATTCACTCGACCAGACAACCCTTGGGGCTTTGAAAGCAAAGTGTAGGCACCGAGAAGTTGACACGGAAAAAATGGAGATTGGACGCTAATGCCCACATCACTGATAAAGTGCGAATTCTGTTCATATGAATTTGCGTAAGAATTACAATGCAAATGTTGCGTCTGGGGTCCCGGCCATGCTTTTGGGATCGCAATTGACGTCTGGCAAGTAGCGAAGAAAGGGCATGCCAGTTTGCAAGGGCCAGCCACCTGCTGTTTCATGGGGAAAGGCAAAGTGTGGAAACGCGTCAAATAGGATTCAGTAAATTGAAACATATCAAATAAAGTCAAATGGATTCATTTCATTAAGGAAAGACATGACAAAGTGCTCCGTTCCAAGTGGGCACCTGCATCTGCTTGTTGGCAACTGACCAAGTTGGCACATTTAGAGGCACCGCCCACGAAGAAGATCGTCAAAATCTTCAGAGCAGCATTGACTCCTGGCAGTTGAAGAGCTATTTCAATGGAGGTGATTTAATGCATCCATGACACAAAAATTTAATCCAGTACGTTCATGACACAAACATATGCTATCCATCATCGAAAAGATGTCACGGAATTGCTGTCGTTCCTGAGCCACGTCGGCAGACTTCAATACCCACGCAGCAAATCAGTAGGACCAACGGCACCGATGGTGTAATGAACGCCAGAATTACGCGCACCTCTACACGCAGTGACAAGGAAGGAGCATCTCCCATGACAATGCTGTCATCTCGTCAGTTTCCCACCATGGACTTTTGTTCTATAGCCAAATGAGATGACCCAAAACGTGCGTGAATGATCACAAACTGTCCTAGCTAATAAGGATCTTATTTCACACTTGTGCGGAGGGAGTGGATGCAAGCTGGGGTACAGGACGGAAGGACAGGCGGGAAGGAAAGTGAAAAATTCAACTGCTCAATTGTATTGTGCACTTGTGAAACAGCTTCTACTACACTTTTCTGACTGAGGAATTGTTAATCAACTTGTAGACTTTTGACTTGTAGCACAAGAGCCCCCGTCCACACATATTGTGCAAGGAAGTTTTAGCTGAGAAACTTCCGAGTTACTGAGATCCAGGAATCACAAACAGTAGTAGATTTCAAAGATTAGGTGTTCAGAGAGCGGTAGCTCAGGGATGCATTTTGCTTGGGAAGCGCAATTTTCGGTTACCTTGGGGCCCCACTTTGGGTGGCATACGTTTTCTTGTTGGGCCAAGTGCTGACGCTTCAAGTGTTGGTGTGACCCCGTTGCTATTCACCGTTGGGTGTCGTTTGAACTTGTAGCCCTTTGTACCTTGTAGGTGCCTCAGTGTGTTTCATCTTCTTGTAGTCCAGATTTGTCGGATGTTGTTAAAGACCTGGTAGTACTTCTGATCTTCTGTCGCAAAGAACAAGTCTCGTGTATCTCCTGTAAAGGTAAAGGGAGTGCTCACTTTGCTGGCTCAGAAATCGTCGTCGGTGGCGTTGATTGCTTGCCTTGTTTGTTACCGTCCTTGAAGTCGTCGATGGCTTGCAGTTTGTCATGTTTGCTTCCTCAAGTATTGTTGTCACATAGTCATTGTTCAACCTGATGTCGCAATGATCTTCTCTGTTCTGATAGCTGGGCCAAGGAATGACATTGTTTGGTTCATGTGAGTTCTGCTGTTGGCCTCAACATCAATCGCTACTGAATTAAGGTGAAAAACTCATTGACGATGAACGGGAGATCGTCAACACACACCGGAATGCCGGAACATAGGCTGAACCTCCTGTTGCTTTTATCCTCTGTAGCCTTTTCGTTTTCCTTTTCCAAAGGCATTGCCTTGTCCAATTGGTTTGCCCTATCCGCTATCCTTTGTTCCCTTTGTTTCCTTTTACTTTTCCTTGCTTTTCTCTGACCTTGTATCTTTTCCTTTGCCTCGATTGCTGACATGTCCATTGACGCTAATACTCCTCCTAGATTGCTGCTCACGCTTGACGACTTCTGTTTAAGTTTTGTAAATGCTCTTGTGGCTCTGTAGTAGATACTCCATACTTGTTGTGTTCAATTTTGCATATATTGGTGCTTGTCCTGAAAGTAGGCGTTCTTGTAACGGTCCTTCTTGTTTCATTCAGTATGACTGCAATTTTGACCGGTCTTGGCAGCTTGGCAAAATAACTAATGCTTTTGGTTCCCAATGGAACTGAGCACCTGATACAAAGTTTCCTTAAAAATTCTAAAGCCATTTCGCGCTGATGCTTCAGTGAATATGTTGATGATGTATCTTCAAGCCGGTTGATCGTCGTATCCATTTGCTTGCTTCTTCTGTAGCTACTCCTACCATCAGATGCTTCTGAGCTCTCCATCAATCTTGGGAGCTTGTTGTCCAGTTGTCCATCAAGCCCATGTATGCTTGGAACTTGTCTTTTCATGCTTTGAATATTGATACTCTCCTTTGAATGTTGGTGGTTGCATTTAGTATCAATTCATCTTGATGCTTTGTCAAAATGAGCCATCTTTCTGCGCATCTGTTGGTGATGTTGGCACTCTGTCTGGCGCGGCTGCTGTTGCCATTGTTGGAATCTGCGCTAGTCCTGCTGTGCGGTAGGTTGTGTGATTGTTCATTGTACTTGTTGTGAGCTCACCTGGGTCGTTGTTCCGAGATCGTTGCTCAGCTACCATTAAAAATTCAAATGCTCAATTGTATTGTGCGCCTGTGAAGCAGCTTGTACACTTTTCTCACTGGGCAATTGTCTCTCAGCTTGTAATCAACTTGCAGACTTCACTTGTAGCCCGAGGGCCCAGTTCATGCATATTGTACTTGTATGTACTTGTATAAAGTATAAAGAGCTAAGAACTGTTGTACTGCAATTGTATTGAAGAGAATCAGAAAGGAGAGAGAGATGTATGATTGGATCAGCAAACACCAACTGCTGGACATGTGCGACATCCACCTGCTTCCCATCGTAGAAGCACTGCAAGGAGAGGAGTTCCCTAATATTCCCCACCGTCAACTGCAAATGCTGCATATAAGGCAACTCCCAGAAGCTTCCGGACACCTCCAACCAAGCGGAATGCATGGGCTGTGTCTGGACCAGAATATAACTCAATCACCCACACATTTGACACACTGCTCCACAAATGGTAGTTTCTTCAAGTTGTTTCTTGCTGGAGCGTTTATCATCAATTGGAAGGACTTGTTGGAAGCTAAACTAACTTGCGTTTGACCTCAAGCCTTTGGTATCACGTGTTCCAGTCACAAATCCTTGAGGACTTCCCATGCCGGCCTTGCTATCACCTCTACTGGCCAACGCAGAGAGCACACTCCACAGCTGACACGTCTGCAGCAAGATGGGTGCCTGCCACAGGCTTTCAACCCCGATCAATTTCAAAAATAATGTTTCTAAATTCCAAGCCTTCAAATAGCAATTGTACTGCAGTCTTCCATATTAAGACCACGAATGTGCGGCAGCATTTGTTTGCCATTATTAAAGAAAGGCTAAAGATTAGGAAATTAAGTCAGTGAACCCCAAAACACACAAAGCAACGTGCAAGGGGCAACCTTTTTCCTTGAGCCAAAATGATGTAGTTGAAACCACCATGAGAATGATGTACATGCTACCCAACCCTTTTGGCTGAATAACTTCTGTGCCCCCCTCCTTCGAAGGGTGGTGGAACTACATGAACCTGCGAGCTACTGCAAATGATGGCCAGTCACGTACAGTGCAAAGCAAGTTAAGCTCGGTTGCTGCATGCGACAAATTATGATATGGAACTTGCAGGCAAGGACAAGTGCGCTAGGAGTTTGGCCGTTTATCCTTGGGTGCGTTGGCCGCTCCTCCCGCATACACAAGACTGACAGTGCTATCACTTTAGCAAGGACTGACCTTGGATTCTTACTGAATTTGTGAAGGTGCGATTGACTACACTTGCAGGGCGCGGCAAAGCCAGCTGCTCACTGCGATGGCACAGTTAATAGCACTTTCGTTTGCAACTTGGTCCCTTCCAAGGAGCGGCCAAAATGGCTTTGCAACACATGAACTGATCAAGGTTGGCTCAACAAGGTTACGGGTCTATTTCAGGCATCATGGGTCTGCTATTGCTTTGTATGGATCAAACATTCCGATCATGTCTAACGCCGCCTGCCACTTGTGAACCTCCAAGCTTTTTGTAAAGATATCTGCGGCTTGCAGCTCTGTTGGGCAGTGCTGGATGCTGATGTCCGGCTCTTTAAAAGCATCGTAAAGTCCTTGGACATTTATTTTGTGGGTTTTCCCTAAATGTCTAAGACGAGCACTGTAGCCATTTCTTATCACCTGGATCGTGGCAGTGTTGTCTTGGTGGCATGTCAACGGAATTTGTGTACCAAACAATTGTGATAGAAATTGCTGCGCAGGGATTGCATCACTGAACAAGGCACTGGCCAATGCAATGGCCTCTGCCTCTGTCGTTGAACGGCTGCAAGCTGTTTGCCGCTTGGATTGAAATGTTACAGGGAAAAATGATCCGCCACCTGCGATTGCAAGCAGTGAGCCTGAAGTTGAGTAACCGTGGTCTACTTTTGATGCGTGGTCAGCATCAGTGAACAGCCACAACTTCCACTCGGCATCTGGATCAAGTTTCAATCTCATCCTGTAGTGTTTCGTTCCGTTCAAATAGCAAAATACCCTGAACAACCTTCTGTCATCATTGCCGCTCCACTTGCTTATACGCTTGCTGAGTTCATTGAGACCATGAAGTAAGTCTGGCCGGCTAAGCCGGGCCAGCCAATAGGCTTTCATGATCAGCCTGGCCGCTGAACTTGCAAGGTTACCTTGGCTATCCCAATCTTCAACCGGCGAGGAACTTTCATCAAGATAAGGGGTTGGAGCTTTCTTAAAACCCTTAAAGTCTTTGCACTCCTGCTCATACAACTTGCACGCAACGTCTGCAAACTCATTGCATGTCAAGCTGCACTTCCCCATCTTTTATCAAGTGAGTCCTGCCTAAGACTTTTGAGACATCCTGAGGTGTTTCAAAGTGAAGATGCTTTGACAATTCTGACCAGAATATCTGGTGGTTCTCGCAAGGTCCTGAAATAACAATGTCATCTACGTACAAGGTGACTAGGAGACCCCGTTTCTCAATGACAAAGTTAGAAGGAAACAATGGCGATTCAACTCCGTTCATCTGCGTCATAATGCTTTTGAACTTCAAACCCCAATGTCCTCCTGATTCAGGATGACCGTACAATGATTTGTGCAACTTCGTGCACGGTCTGTGCATCCATCTAAGGTGATGTGGAATCAGCTCTTCCGGAAGCTCAATGTACGTGTCATGCTCTGTTCGGAGGTCACTTTGGATGTAAGCCTTTACGACGTCAGATTGCGACGTCTTGTTTCCTCTCCTCAGGCCAAAAGCTAAATTTATGTTCAGACCGGCAATGGTAGTAGGGATGATTTTGATTTCCTGGAACTCACTAGCCAAACCAAATTCATCCCGTACATTGTTGCCAAGAAAGACAATTCTAGCTTTTAATCGCTTATCAGCTTCTGATTCTGCATTCTTCCAGCTCATGATAGTCATGAGTTTTCCTATGGCCACCTTTGCTCCACTTTGCCTGGATTTGCGTTCCAGCTCATACCTTGGAACCACATTCTCGTAATCCCATGTTCCAGCATCGATGAGTCCTTGAGCTTCCTTCTGGGCTTCCCTGATTGCTGCAGGATCTTGCTTCCAAACTTTCTTGTCAATCAGTTCATGAATGCTCAGTGGGATCTGCTCGGGCTCAATTTCTTTAGGAACATGCACCGGATCGCCAGTGATGGGCACGCAACTCATGCTGGGAACAAACTTGTGGTAGATGTCGGGAAACAATGAGGACAAGATGCCCTCACACATAGGAATTGGATAGAACGCTGACTTCGGAGTCTTGGACCCTTGCAACTGTACGTGTTTATGGTCACGGCTGCAAGTCTTGGCTCGTAAGCATCGGATCAGACTGTCGTCTGTTGAGGCAACAGTCCATGGCTTAAACGAATCACTGCCTACCATGCATCCATTGAAATGTGCAAGTCGGAAACCATTGGCGTTGAAGAAATTCTGAAGCTCTGGAATCTTCCAACCAGAACATCCTGTGGGCCATTCAAAGTGGATCCTGCCACCTCGTCTCAGGATAATCTCTGAGAGCTGGAAAAAGAACTTGAGAAGCTTCCTACTTTCCGATCTTTTTGCCATCAACCTCCTACGAAACTCTGGACCTAACCTCCTGAGATTCAACCGTTGCCAGGAGGACCATGGATTGCAAGGTAACGACCCCCAAAGGTCGACACCATTCATGGCATCGGTGTCCAGGACTTCAAGAAGTTGCGACTGCACTTTTAACTCTGCCACATTCCCATTGGACTTGGTAAGGCGAATGTGCTTGACACCTACTAACTCCGAAACTTTGCCAAGATTGGATTCAGGGCTGCAACAAAACTCAATTAAAGTGCCATAAGCCGGCAACATCCTTTGGACTAACCTCTTACCTTTCTTTCCACCTTGGGTGGGGCGCGGCAAAGCCTGCTGCTCACCACCCGTGGCTTCAAAAGCGCCACTCGGAACTTCATCGGCCTCAGGCAGAAGTTGAAAGATGGTGCGGCCTGTCCAAAATTCTTTGAGAGTTTTGCTGTTACCTTTCCAATGCTCATCTACAATGGTTTCGTCACTTCCACTGTCGAAGTATTTGACTTCAGTGACTCTGGTTCCAAGTCTTTTGACCGGGACAGGAAGGTCATCAGGCAACAGGGGGTTAAAGAGCTTCTTGCGCTTGATGTGGTGAAAACGGATGAGTTTGTTTCCCTCAACCTTCCACGAATCAACGCCTTTTGCAACACCCTTTGGAAGTGTAAACTTGCCCCCCCTGATTAGCCTATCAAATCTATCCCTACAACTGTAGGTGTGTTCCCCTTCACCGTTTTCACATGCTGAGCAACCTGGACTGAAACCAAAGTGCATCAATCTGGAAAATGTGATGGACTCATGCTTGGAAGGAGTTTCTGATCTATCACCGGGATCATCTGGAAAAACCTCTTCGTCGACAGGATCAAGACGATTACGGCCACCGGAGTATTCGTGATGGGAATCTTCGCGAATGACCTCTTCTTCCAAAGCTCTTACATCATCTTCCAACCGAAGCACTGGCAAATCTTCTAGCGACTCAAGCTTAGCTTTGACGGCTTCTCTCAAAGGAAACTTGTCAACACCAGTTTGGACGACAACCATTGACGTCAATACTTGGAGACTGGACTTTCCTTCGAGCCACGATTTAACATTATTTACATCACAAACCAAATAAGTGCGTTTCCATTGGATTCCTGCTTCAATTCTCCAACCGAGGAATAAGCCTACCGAAGTCTTGGCTCCAAGCTTGGATTTAGGAACCCCTGGTTTGTAATGGATAAGCGCACCAAAAGGAATTTGAAGACCTTCAAAATCATGGCCGTGGAGTCTGCTCCACTGGTTAATAGTAGATGCTGTTGCTGCATACCGGATGGCTAACGGCCACAGTTCATTAAAATTGCCAACTTGCACCAAGCAACACCTAGTGACATCCTCAAGAGTTCTGATGGCTCTGTTGATGATGGCGGTTTTCCGGTAAGGGACGGTTGCATCAAACTAGGCCTAACTGACTTGCAGTTCCTTCAAACTCAGGAGTGTTGTCTGCATGGAACTCCACCAATGGACGCTTTCCTCCAAAATGTTTGAGCGCCTTTACGCATTCGTCGGTGCTCTTGGAGGCTGCCGGATAAGCCATCACAATTTTGGTGAAGTCATCAAGCAAAACTAAGCACTTGGTTTCTCCTTTGAACCCTTTCTTTGAACTGTCTAGCCTACCTTTGGCAACTACAATGTGATCTGCATGGACTCTATCCCCAAAATGCTCACTTGGACGGCCATCAGTCAAAGTTCTTGGACCTTTGACTCTTCTAGCTGGAAGCGCATCTTGCTTTGCCTCTTGGCAAATGGGGCAGTCCGCCCTCTTTGGAAGGTGTAAAATTGAATGATCCAATGGGATGCCCGAAACGTCTCCGTCGGAGCCCTCTTTGTCAGGTTTTCGGGCACCAACATCCAAAGCCAAATTCGGCTCATCACTTGGCTCCGAAGCTGGAGATCGTGGGGGGCAAATTGGAACCTCATCATCCTCAATCTTTCCGGGCATGTGCAGAATATCGACCTTCTCTGTGAACAATGGTACGTTTTCGCGAACTTCGCTGGCATAACAACGAGATGATTCAGGGCAAAACACTCTAAGCTCAGACATGTTACTGGGTTTCACCAAGAATGGCTTTGGAAGCTCAGCATCCTCTGAAACATCAACGCTATCACGTGGAAGCCAAACAAATGCTTTACCCTGCCGAACCTGATCACCAATGGATAAAGCCCAGGGGCTGTCTTTCAACAAGTAGCATTCGTTTGAACCAGAAAGTTCACCAACAATCTTGCAAGAATCGGATCCATCTCTTGGACCGCCACCGGTTGAAAAGGTAACTGGCCTATTGGATTGTCCAATCATGTCAGGATTCACATGGTTAGCGCCGCCAATGTTGCGGCCCGCACCTGTGTCACCTAGCCATGTCACCTCACCTGTTGACGCATTGAAGCTTGTGAAAGGTATCTCACTGGCTTGCATTGGCAAAACCGGGACCTGATTGTCAGGACATGGGACACCTGGACCACATAACAATGCAAAGGAAGATACAACAGCTTTGAAGACCCTTGGGATTGCTGCTGTGGCTGATGGCAGATTTCCTGCAGCAACTGCAAATGCGGCAGCGACACTTGATCCAGCTTTAGGCTTGGCCTTCGGCTTGGACTTTGCAGCTGGATCATGCACAAACGGACATGGATCCCTTCTACAAGTGCCACTTGGGTAAAACAGGCACGGCGTGCCCCTTTCACCAGCAACTACATCCTTCTTATCCTTATCCCCTTTCTTTCCATCAGCTTGGCTAGATGGAATCGGTTTGGGTTTCGGGGTAGGCTTTGCCTTTGGCAGAGCCTTTGAGGATGGGGCAGCGGCGGCATCAACACTCTCCTTATTGGCGGACGATTCAGATTTCTCTTTCTTCTTGTCTTTCTTGTCTCTCTTCTTGTCTTTCTCAACGGAAGCTGACGCAGCGTCAACTTTTGAGCGAAGCGCATTCAAAATTGACGCAGTATTGTGATCATGCTGGGACTCGTCAATACAATCAATCATGGATTGCCATAACCATTGGAATGACCTAATTGGATCACCAGCTGATGCTTCCTTAAACCTGTCAATTTTGAGGGCAAGCTTTGGGACTCCCTTA
>OMLO01004561.1_pt1 | contig 11587 bp, 5 predicted proteins | sample 1674811 | NCBI WGS metagenome assembly OMLO01 (sample SAMN06265003, study PRJEB25207) | coral metagenome | isolation source: Coral host | place: Mexico:La Bocana,Puerto Morelos, Mexico | collected 2008-11-13 | reverse complement strand
CATTTCTTACTTTTTCAACAAATATTCTTTGTCCTTGTACGTATACACCCGGGGACTCCTAGGGTGCCTCCTCGGGTGTTGGCCTCTGGGCCAAAACCCTGAGGGGGCAATTACATTTGGTAACAAAAATAAACAAAACAACAGAGAGTTAGAGTCGATCATATTACGTAAGCGTAATCCTCCTTCGTTTTTTGCAGTCTAGTACACTTCCCATTCTTTGCTTTCTTAGATATAGACGAGTGTGCCAGTAACCCTTGTCTCAATGGAGGGAAGTGCAATGACCTCGCCAACCGATTCAGGTGTGATTGTCCAACTGGATTTGGTGGGTTTCGATGTGAAACAGGTTGGTGTTTGAACAATAACGTTTTAGCCATTGAGGGACGCTTTGGATCTTTTCCTTAGATTTTGAAACGATCTAATTGTCTGCTCTATTAGACACTAAGCGTAAGCTTAATTTTATGCATCATGTAAAGGAACAAGTGAAAAAAGTATGCGCTAAAGCATCTGCTTTGCGAAGAATACGCAAATTCATACCGATAGATGTTATAGGCCGTCTATGTAAAGCGTTTATTTTACCACATCTAGAGTATTGTGGGCCCTTATTGCTTGGTGTGGGTAACACTCAGGCTAATAAACTAGATGACACGAACTATTATATTCTTAGATCGATCTTAGGCTTTGGCAGGCAAACTCCTTATGAGTTATTTTGAAAACTGTAGGCATTTGCTCGTTAGAACAGCGCAGGAAATTTCAGGCCTTAGTCCTTGTGTATAAATGCTTACATAATCAAGCTCCAAGCTACATTCAAGATCTCTTTAATTTTAAAGTATGTTCATATAACGTAAGGGGGTCCGGTACAATTTTGGAGTTGCCTAGATGCAATTTGGAATGGCGGCATAAGTCATTTACCTTCATAGCCGCCAGGATTTGGAACTCAATACCACCATTTGTAAGGGCCGCTAATGATCTTTTAACTTTTAAACGATTATACTAAGTAATTATTTTAGGTTTTAATAACTCATTTCTTATTATATTTGTACATTCAATTACATTACAAACAACGCGAAATCAGCGAATCGGCAAAGTTGGGAGATGTTAACCACCCAAAAATAATTTTTAAGTTGTATGAATATTTAGGGGAAAGAGAGTCACTTAATTGATATAAAACTTGGGACTTCGGGTGGAGAGGTTCGGATATTATTTCTTTTCGGGTTTATTCGGTTGATAGTTACTGTTACAGAGCAGCTCTCTATTCAGACATCTTTAAAAATGGAAACCTGGCGGATCGGTTCCCTTCGAGGGACAAACATTCCATCAAGAAAAGAAGGGAAAGAAATCCAATGGGCTTTTTGTTATGGAAAGCGGAGGCTAGCACCATGAGGCTAGAACGCAGATTTCACCAAATGCAAATCCTTACCTATTTGATACTCAACAACGTATTACTTATCTCGGTGTAAGATAGCTCTAACACTAAAAGACAAAATGACCGGATCTGGATCATGACACTATTCTCAATGCAATAGAAACCATGTTTGTCGTTTGTGAAGTATTACATCGGAAAGCGAGCATTAACTATTGTGCCTCTCACTGTTAATTTATCTTACGAGCGTCAATCTTTCTCTTTTTTCTTTTTTTTTCTCGCTTACTCTTAGTTATACCCGAATGTTCTCAGTACAAGTTACTCAGAGGTTATGATCGACACCGGAATTATTACAACCTGAATGGCAAGAAATGTGACAGAAATCTAACAGAAGGCTGGTACCGTTTCTATGGCAAGGCTGGAAATGTTATGGCCTCGAGCTGCGTCTACACTCACAGATGCAATACAGACTTAACGGGATGGATGCAGGGTAGCCTACCAACAGTCGACGAGGGCGCCGTTTTGCGAAAAGTCTGTTTCAATGGATTTGGCATGTGTTGCTATAGACATATCGAGATAAATGTGCGAAATTGTGGCCCCTTTTACGTATACAGGCTGACGAAGCTAACTTTTTGTTCCTCGCGATACTGTGGAAGTAACTAGATTTCTGAGAGGGGATCAAACTGGTAAGCTTCGAGGTCTACTCTTGAGAACAGACACAATTTTCTTCTAACGTGTACTCTGTTAGAGACTCAGAAGGATATTGTTGAAACTTGCCAACTTTCTTTAGGATTCACGGTAAAACAGTCCAGAAACATTGACCGAGAAAACGAAATAAGTAACGTAATTAAGATGCATTTTCAACATCAGATGCAATGAACATTTGTATTTTATAGCCGGTTAGGGTTAACATGCTGTTCCTCAAACTGCATCGGCATCTCTTTTAATCCAGATCAGAGGCTGAAAAGTAAAAAGTTAATCCTCGATCATAAAGGAATTTTCGATTCCCTCTCAAGCTTTTTTTGAACAGGATACCCATGCAGTTTTTAAGCTAGTAAAGCTACCTTCCTGTGGAATGATTTTTTTTTAGTGTTTTTGGCAGGAAAGGCTTCCCTTTCATGTCAGATGTAGCTTCTAGCTTGAAACCCTTTAAAAAAACCAAATGTGGCCTCACTAGATTATATTTCGTGAATAAATAATCAGAAAATTTCGCTGTAAATAATTGTAGACACAGTAAGTTTGGCACACTAATTGGCGCTTTTTTTTCGGAAAAACCCGCGCAAAGTTCGAAAAACAATTGGGGAATCTAGGTTCTAGTCTGTCTTTGCTTTGAACGCCTGGCTGATTATTTTCAAGATGGCGCCTTCAGAAGAGAACATTGTGACTTGTTTACCTTGCTTTTTCGTCAAGTATAGATTATTCTGTGGCAGCTCTCTATATGCCAAAAATAACATGGTTTTAATTTTAAAAACCGAGCCCAGATTACGACGATCCACCAGATATTTCTGCAGAAAAACGGAGTGATATTGTACCTCAGTCCTCGTAACATGGATCGACGGCAAGGTTCGTAGCGCTGATATTGTGGTACAACATTAATATATAGTAAGGGGAAATTCAGCATTTTGACTCAGAACCTTACAATATGGCGTCCAAAAATGCTACTTTACAAAATTCGGAAAACCGACCTGAAAATAACATGTTTAACGCCGTAAGAAACTTAAAGTTGAGACGAACTTAACAAGATCGACGGTAGCTTGGGCAGTTACAGATATTTTAATTTTAGAAGGTGTAAAAACTATTTACCCATACATTCTCTGTAATGCGAGGCTCAAACGGGAACCCGAAAAATTGTCGGGTTTCAACTGCGCATGTCGATTCGTCTTTTCTGGCGATAGTTTGTCCATCCGTCTAGATCTCTTGCATCAGTTCAGTGACCGTGGTGTTGTGACCGATACACGACCGCAGTCATAAATACCTCTATCAGCTTTTATCTACATGTGAACAAAAGAGCATAGGAAAAACCAACATCTTTACGGAAGAAAAACACACGAAACCAAAATGGCAAACTTCAATCTTTGAGATGCTCGACAAACTAGCTCCAGGCTCTCCGGGCAAAATGTACGCCTTTCTAGTCTTCCCGTGTCACAAAATCTTCCTGAATACGACTAACCGCTCTTGGACAAAAGCAATACTTAGCAGGGAATGTAAGAGAAAAAATGTTTAATCCAACTTTAATGAATAAATTAATCAAAATGGTGTGAGTGAGTGTGAGTGCCATTGGACTGCCTCCTAAGCTCATGTAATGACTACCTCTCATCCATGAGGAACAAGTGAGATACCGCGCTCTTCACCGATAACCTAAACTTCCCTCCAACATGATCGATATTTAGAGCAATACTTATCTACTTGTTTCCTACAACGAAGCTGTGGGAGGTACAATTTTAGGACGAATCGACAGGTCTTCACTTCTGGCGAAAGGCAAAGGTCTTATGTTAGTTAGATTTGCGAAATTGCGAGGATTCGTTTAGAAAAGTACTAGAGCATGACTGAAGTGCCAAGCTGCCCAGGCAAATCAATCCTTCTCATTACTTACGTCCCTAAAAATCCCATCCTTAAAGATATAAACCTGGAAGTTTGTATGTAAGGTTATTTTTAAATGTTCTATCCGGTATTCCCGATAACGCTATGCATTAATTAGCAATCAGTGTGTTCTTGAAAAGAACGCCTGGTAACTTTTTCGATCGAGTTCATTTCATGATCATGAGTACATTTTCAGTTCATTTGATAATCACGAGCTTATTTAACAACGATTTACCGATATATGGAGAAAAAATAAATATTGACAAAGCAGGCACGAAGCCTGTCGTTACAGGTTTGTTTGTTTGTCTTGTTATAGCTACAGTTTGGGAAATACCGCAGTGTTTTAATTATTGGTCTTGCATAAAAGTTCAGATGTTTATATTACTCGTGTCATTTCTCTCGACTCCAGAAGGCCGTCGCTCTTAACTCAACAAGTAACGAATTATTATTTCTTTTTTGTCACTGCTTTTACGTTAGTTAATAAATAAATCCCCTTTCTTTAGTAAACGGGTATTTCTTTCGACCACCATGGCAGAAAACGTATTTCTCTAACAAATGTGTTCTGTAACAAGTTCGAACGTGTGTCTTTTTAAAAACAACACGTGCATCACGTTCTATATTGTCTTGTGGTAAACGCGACATCATTACTGACGTGGATGCGATTTTAAGCCAATAATAATTTAGTTGCACTAATACAAGAGCTTGGCCGTCTTTGGGAACAGCCCATATTCAAGGTCATGATACAGGAGAGGTGATGGGAAAGATAAATTTTGCGCCCTTGATGTCAGCTCTGCTGGTTTTAATGTTCCTAACTGGAAATCTCTTTCTTCCAGCGAAAGGTAGGCCAGTGATAACCATTGTATGTGAAAATTGATGTATAGGTATACATACTTTTTGTTGTTGTTTCCATGGCTTTCTTTATTGCCCAAGTGTAGAATTGTTCGAAATTTCCAAAGACCTTGTCTAAATATTTTATAGAATTGGCCCGTTAAACAGGAAACTTCTGAATACTACATAAAATAGAGACCAGCGTTCTGCTTCAGTTTGCTCCTATGTGCATGTTTTTAATTATACTTGAATTAGTCCAGTCTAATTTTTTTTTCAGATAACGTGCCTAAGCAAAGATCTAGGATTCGCACCATTTACGATATCTCTTACAATGTTGGGTTCTTTCTATATTTCTCCTATCCTAGCATCATAGTAATATAAGTAGCTTTTTCTTTTCAAAATCATGTCAAGGGATCAATAATAACTTCAGTTTTGCATGGTACGCAACATGTTTTGCATGGTACGCCATATATCACGCATAAAATATACCTGGCATATTTTATCATTTTCATGTACGTGCAATTCTATAATAATTCATGGATGGAAAATATACTCACTGTGAAGCAAAGTAGTAGAAATTTACTTCATTGAGTCTTATTAATTTAGGCAATGATACCCTTTTCTGAAAAATACCATAGCTGATCGTACTTTAAGTAGACAGAAACGAAATGATTAGAGCTCCAAAACGCCTTCGTCATCAAAGATTTTGTTGTGTCACCATTGGCTTTTTGGTAGATATTTGAATCACGAGTCTTCGAAGGTCCTAGTGTGTTCCAAAATGCATTTAAAAGCAAATTCGAGACTATTTAAAAACGTTTTATAGCATCTCGTAGCAAGTATGTGCTAAAATAGCTTCAAAAGTATATAAAAAAAAACAAAATAACGAGAGCACTTGAAGAGCCGATTACCTTATCATTTTGCACCTTATCATTTTGCAATAAACTAAATTCACGAAGCACACGCCCCCTATTAGCGCTAGAAGGTATTTACCTTTGAATTGCTTTTCTCATTCCATTACAAAGGAAAGCATTATTTCTCGTTGAAAAGTATTGCGCACTTTATTTCATAAAGAGCCAATTTCCTGTTGATGCGTTCATATTATGTTGTTTCAACGTTGCTATTTTGGTCGATAGAAAAATTGAAGGTCGGGAACAAAAGCAATGTTGTGATTTCACCATACCAGCTTTAAATATATTTTCTTTATACACAAGAAAGAAACGCAAACACTAGGCATGTTGTCAAAATTGACCACCGCGTTTGGTAGACAATATTCAAATTATGGCATTCTTAGTTTTCTTTAGAAAACACTGCGAAGAAATTAAGAGAAGAAATGTCGTTTTTTCTATTAGAAAAATTACAAATTCGTTTTGTTCCGACAATCTTCACGTAAATTCTTCGAGCCAGTTATTTTTAGAACATTTACACAAGGTCACAAAAAGAAGCCTTGTTGCAAACACCCAGCTTGTTATGATAACCAACTCATTGTGTTCCCTCCCCAACTTTCTTCTGCTCTTAGTTTTATTTTTGCCTTGTAGGAAACTCCATACAAACTGGAAAATTCAACATGTCACAGACTTTGCCAGACTGGAGTTGCAACAGTGGATGCTCTCTTCCTGAAGATTGCAGATTAAGAACTTGTTCAAACATTGCATTTCCTGTTGCTTTCAGTGGCTCAGGAAAGGTATGTGCCCTACGTACTGTAGGTCATCTCACCTGATTGAAATCCCCAATGGATTGGACGTACAACTTGAATCGGAACCCAGAGATAAAGAACTGGCACCCCGCGTTGGCACATTCGTTGCAATAGGAGTTATCTTTGGGCTACGGGGTTGGACAAAATTACTCCCCTTTGATTGCCTAGGATGTTTTTCGAATATTGAAAAAAAGCGATTTTCTTTCTGATAACGTTTGAAACTCTTAATAGCAGTTCAGTATCTGTCGATTGTTTGGAAATCACAAGTAACATCAACACCAAATGTGTTTATATTATGATAACTTGTTATTATGCAACTTGAAACGCAATCCTGTTTTAAATAAACTTCCAGGTTCACGTTCATGTTACCTTGAGTCATGGCGAGCAGTTTTCTTACGTTCACTCGCCATCAGCTTTGTGGGTTCAATCCGTTACTACACGTGGGTTTGAACTGTGCGTCCGCGAGTCTGGAATTCCAGCAAATGGTAGTGGTATTATCAACTGGCTGGCCTTTGAAGATCGACCCGATATTACACATGGAAGCGCTAGTTTTAATGGGTATTGGACAACAGAAACCAAGTGCGAGAAAATATCTTTCTCACAGGTGAGATTGTTATGCAATCAGCGTAGACCAATATATTAGCATTCCCCAATTGGCTGATAATTCACTTTTGCCTGTTAACTTAATGCAGTCAGTCCACATATTTTACCTCAAACATTATGATCTAATAATTTAATTACTTATCGACAGCTTTTTGGGACTGAAGACCGAATCAAGAACGATAAAACTCTATGTCAAATATATTTTGTTACTAGTTAACAATTTGCCGCTGTCTATTAAATTGAGTCACTTTTATCTATCAAAACAATACCAGCAAAATAGTAATTTAATTAAAACAAAAACTCAGTCGAGAAATCTCTAAACAACTGGAAAATATATAGCTTCGAAACTTAGACATTGGAAACATTTCAAATTAATTGTGTTGACAAACGTCTTCCAAATTGTCCATCAATACGTTTTACTGTTCATTCCACTCCTGTTGTTGTAAGAACAAGGCTGGGTTGGACATTTTGATACATCACAATTTGACCTCGGCTAAACGCCATTGTTCGAAAATTCGAAAAGGCCTGAAAGAAATCAGTGAAATTGAAGATATCTTTACTCGAGGTTTTGTTTTGCTTCTCGTCATGTTTACCTTTCAGCAATGTCGTCAATGTGGGGTGTAGGTAGTGACACATAATTGTGAGATGTTTTCTAGCTTGAACTTCTAATGGCAAAAGTCCGCGACCACCATCTATATCAAGATAAAACAGTCAGAATTAGGTCTTTCCATAGTTTTAAAATTATGAGAAAATAAAGACTGTTCAACTCCTCGCTACGGTTCCTGTGTTTTGTCAACAAGAATAGCGAAGCGCACGGCGTTAACCTATCATCACTTTAGGAAAATATTTGGCTTGAAGATAACCTCACTGTTGATTTGTTCCATGTTATGATTGTCAATTTTGAGTTCACCCGGCCCCATGGCATAAAGGTTGACTAATGGTTTATTTTAGAATTCTGGCCAATGATTTGCGGAACTTTTTATTTTTAATCGAATGTCAAGAGGATCTTTGATCTGAATTTGTTTTCTTTACTTATGCATAAATTGATTAATAACAATCTTTAACTGGATTTGGCTCAGAGTTCAACAACAAACTGTAACAGTCGTGCATTAGGCTTCTCACGTACGTACTAGTTTTCCTTAATTTAACATGCGAGCTGTCGTTCGTCAGATTTGGAGAATATTCGATTTAAGGATTTAAGTTATTAATAGCCAAGGATAATTTCTACATTTTTTGCTAAGTTTTCATAACGAAGGTTTTTGACAAACAATTAAAAATAAAAGTAAGCGATAATAATTTCGAATGACGTTTCCATGAATCTTTCATCATTTTCAAATTCTAATTCTCTGATTCTTATGAGTTCTTTATATATTAAGAGTGCGTGTGAAAGTATCGTTGCCTATGATTCAAAACTCTACAATGTGGAATGTAGAGAGTGTTAATTAAGTATTAAATAGTTTTGCTTTAATTGAGTCAGATTGCATGTTCAGTTTAGGTTTCATTTCTTGGATGAAGAGCATTTCGTAGACTAAGCATTCAAATTTTCCGCGACATTTCTTCAGTATGGTAAACTGCTCGTCAAGATCTTTGTTATTCTGATTGGGCGTCACGCAGGTGTTTTCCGATAGCTGAGTGCTTATGTTGAACAATGCGTTGGAAAAGGTGTCGGCGAGTATAGCCTACATAGATCTACATAATCCACATCACACAGATCACATTTGAATTATAAACAACACATTGTTGGTTTATTAACGGTTGTTTGGCCTCTGCTATTTTGATGCATCGGTAATTTTCTTGCTTTTGAAAACTGGGCGTAGATCACTGCTTATTTTCTTTCCAAGATGAGACAGCTGTCTTCGTACAACGGCAGCTGATTTTTGATCCTTGAATGGCAAAATAATCCGAACGGGCGCATTTGCTTGAACATCGCGAACTTGCTGTTGATTTCGCGACTGATGAATCTATTTATGGTGGAGTTAATGAGATTCTCTGGGTACGTACTTTAGTTTCAAAAAGATCCTTTTCAAGGTGTTACATTCTTCAGCAAATAGATATTGTGAGGGGAAGGTTTAACATAGTCATTAGAAGGGATCGTTTGTAGCAGGCATCAACATGACTTTGATAGTGGAGAAGAAGGCCCTTATTTGTTGTTTTGTTTTCCTGTAGACACGTGTTTTCAGGTGTTTTCCAATCTTTATAAGCTCCATTCCGATGAAAGGTAGTTTGTTGTTGTTTGATACTTCCATCGTGAAGCTGATTGTTGGGTGTGCCTCGTTTAATGTTGCCAGGAAAGCCGTGGCAGTCGGAATATCTTTTACTACGGCTAAGGTGTCATCAACGTATCGCTTGATAAAAAGACGGTAACTTATCCTCTCTTTCTCACACGCACCCTTAATATACAAAGAACTCATAAGAATCTGACTTTTAAAATTTGAAAATGATGAACGATTCATCGAAACGTCATTCGAAATTATTATCGCTTATTTTTATTTTTACTTGTTTGTTAAGTTTTATCATAGAATGTCGGATGTCATGCTGCTAACTATTATACAAACATTTCAGAACTTTGATGGAAGACCTTCTGTGTTTGTCTCAGCAAAGTACACTCGTGATACCAAGTCTAAGGACGCCATGTGTGTTTGGTTGGAGAACGTGAACTCTGGAAGTTTCGAGGTTTGCATCCGGGAATTCTTATCATTCGACGGGAGACATCAAGACACGATTGTGGTAGGTAACATAAAGACACGATTGTGGTAGGTAACATCAAGACACGATTGTGGTAGGTAACATCAAGACACGATTGTGGTAGGTAACATCAAGACACGATTGTGGTAGGTAACACGTGATAAGGATGAGAAAGTTTACTTGGATAGTCTACATGACGCTGTTACAGTTTTTCTTTTAAGTAGTATTTGACATGATTTGACGACGTCATTTTGTGTGTTGATAACGTGGTAAAAAACGTGGTAAAAAAAACTTATTTTATAATTTATTTTTCGCATGTCAATAGTACCTCACTTTTTTTGCTTTGTTTGTTTTTTCAGGACTGGTTTGCATTCATTGGCAATGGTTCAGAATTTAATGCTACCCTGGAGGGAGAGGCTCTTTTTCCTAACTTCAAGGCTCCCACAGCTGAAGACAACTACGGCTTTTGTCAAGTAACATTTTTGACAGTTGTAAAAGCGCTCCCTTTAACTTCAATTTTTAAAGTAGAACTCGAATTTTAGATAAGAATTATTGGAGGCTGAAAATAGACTGCAGACTATAGACTAATGGTAAAGACAGTTTTGTTAGTTTTTTTCAGTGTAAGAGAAAAAAGATACTCTGTTTTAGTTATTTTTTTTAATGGGTTGACAGCTAAACTTTGGCTGAAGATTTGCTTTACTTTCTTATCAGGAAGTCCAGTATAATACCACGTTTTATGCGTCTCCAGCTGTCCTTGTTTCTGTTCATCATTTCTACGACCGACAGCTGAACAGCTTTGTTCCACCAGAAAACAATATTATCTCAGCCTGGGTCGAGGTAAGATCCCTCATTCTATGTGTAACGTAGACAATAATCACGCACCGAGTAAGAGAAACTCGTTACGAGTAAACGATCATAATGAAATCTAGTTGAAAGTTTGTATCTTCACTATCTAAAGGTCACTTGTGACTTTATTTGATTTTTTATTTTGTCTACAGGAAGTTGGTTTGACATCCATGAGAATCTGTGTCAAAGACCTGACTGGATCAGGAAATACACACGACCCTCTGTCCGTGAGCTATGTCGTGATTGGTGGTTGGTATTACATTAGTCTCTTTAAGAAGAGAAAAGTAGTTGCTGCCTTCTTTCAACAATTTAGCAACCTACAAAGGAGTTTTATTTGAAAAGTAATTATCTAATTCTTTTACAGATCTGAATCCGTGCCTTGGTGTAAATTGTCCATCATTTGGAGTTTGCAAAACGTTCAGTGCCCATGAAGCTCGCTGTGTGTGTTACGATAAATGCCCTTCCTACCAGGATCCAGTGTGTACCAGTAACGGAACGACATACGAAAACAAATGCCTGTACGAGTTGAGCTACTGCAGGGGACTGGACAACAATACAGTTTATCACCCAGGAAGCTGTGAGGGTAAGTGATGGAGCATGCATGTAACAACTGGTTTCAAGCATAAATGAAGGCTTTTCTCCTCTTCCAAAACCCACATGTTTCGCAAAATATTCGGGCTAGATTAATAAATAATAAATTGTAAGCTGCTGCATCTTCAAATTCAAATAGGATTTTTCACTTTTAGAGGTCAAAATATTAAATTATCCCGTGAACTTTAGTAGGTCATTTAAATGGCTGTCGTGCTTTGGATTAGTGACTGCGATAGAATTCAGGTATGAAACACCATTTTGGAATTCTAAACTTCTACTGTATTTTTAATGATTTTAAAAGGATTTCCCATCGTGCATGGTCGTGAAAAACTTCTTCGTGTTCCCAAGTGGTCTGATTCAAGCTGCAAGACAGTGGTGTTCCCACCATACAGGTTTTATCC
>OMLO01004560.1_pt1 | contig 11588 bp, 6 predicted proteins | sample 1674811 | NCBI WGS metagenome assembly OMLO01 (sample SAMN06265003, study PRJEB25207) | coral metagenome | isolation source: Coral host | place: Mexico:La Bocana,Puerto Morelos, Mexico | collected 2008-11-13 | reverse complement strand
CCCAATTCTATACACCGCTCTACACAAATGTGTATTGAGCACTCTTTAGCAGTGTTAACCACAACTTCACATGATTATTATTATTATTATTATTATTATTATTATTATTATTATTTTTGCTATAGACAAGGAGAAAACAAAAGTGAAAAAATGAATGGGGCAGTAATGTATTTTTAGTCACCTATTAACCCTTCTCTATATTATATCATTGAAAAAAAAAACATGATTTCTGTTAAAAACGGCTTCATTATTCATTATTCCTTTGACGAACACTCCTTTGTTCTTGTAATAAAACGTTCCAACTGATGCCAGTCAGCAAGTAGAAATCTTTTCTAAGTAAACTAGTGTTTGGAAGACTTCGCTCGAGAAACTTTCACAACCGGAGTTAATGAACCGGAGTTAGAAATGAAGTGAATTGTATCTTCTTCATGTAGTTATCACTATAGCTATGCATATCCTGTAACTATGCAACTGTTATCAAAGGGTGACAAATGTCTAGGATTATCTGCAGTTTACAGAATTTAAATTGAGGACCCAGTGTAATAGAAAATGGTCATGGCCTTGTGAGAAGTCGGGTTGTAGGATGAGTGGTCAAGTAATACGTCGGTATGCGCTTGTTTCCTGTAGAATACTGTCGTTTGTAGTTCGTCGTTGTCGTGGCTTACCGGAAACAGTCCAGAAAAGGAAGCGTTCCAGCTTCATTTCTTTTATAAACTTGTTGTCGTCATTCTTTTTGTTAAGGTGATCTTGAAAAGCGTCAGATTTTAGAAAGATGTGTTGTTGGATGCTGTAGCAATACAGCAAGCTTAGGAGAAAGTTTTCCTCTGATCTTCATTTAATTTTTAATCTAGATGACACTTGCCAACAGCAACAACAACCATGACAAGGCAAACAAACAAACCGCTAACGTGTATGTCTTTTATTGGGCAGTTCTTTGTATTGCAACGTTATTTTTCAAAACCGGGGTTCCGTAAGCATACAATGCATCATTATCGCTTTTTTCATTAAAAACTAAATATACGTTTGTGTTTTAATTTAGGTTAAGAAAAAAAAATTAAATATCTGTTAAACAGCTTAGGTCGCTAAAACTAAATTGTTCTTGGTTTTCTCTAAAATAGCCGCATCCACAGAAATCATTCATCGTCATCGTTTTCGTCTCGTCGTCGTCCAGTAATTCCGACAGCGCTTCAATATAATGAGTGGCCAGTCTAAGAGTTTCAATTTGGGTTAACTTGCCTTCTGGGCCTTTTCCTGACAAATAATCTGGTATAACGCCGCGCAGCACATCAAAAGCGCTATTCAACCGTCCTTGTCTTTCGCGCTCTCTCGCGTTTCGTCGAAGCTGTCTGTATCTCTTCACTGGTGCCGGTACGGTAACCTTCGGCCTCCTTCCGACATGTTTTCGCGTTTCTTCCGTCTTTTTTGGAACTTGCTCTCGAAATCCCCACGTATAACGCTGCTCCTCCACGAAAGAGGTGTTTAATATTTTTTCTTGTTCTGGGGGACGAAACACAACTTGACTGACCATTGCCTCCTATAAGAGAACAAATTATAAGATTCCTATAAAATGAGATAACACACATGCTACAAAGCTTTTCTAAGCTTACCAACAAAGCTAAGCCAAATAAATGTGTACTTTTGTCAAAGCCGTTGCAAAGAATTTACTGAAGATTTCCCTTAGTAAGCTACCGATTTTAACAGAGCTTCGTCGAACCGGAAAATCTTGTAATAAAACAGGTAGATTAATTGGTTTTTGAAAGTGTGTCGTTCAGATAAGTCTTCGAACCTCACAGAAAATAAGTACTAAGTAAATCTAAAACGAACAATAACAACTAAACTGTTTAAGTGTCTTTCAGTACGGCAAGAAAAATACAAGTGATTCGGGCAAAGTTACAAGACGTCCACAATGTTGGCTTTTGATTAAGAGTGCTATGTACAACGAGTATGATGACTCGACAATGTTTGTTTGGGTTTCTGTTTGGTTATTTCGGCAAGGTTTTAGCATTGTGATTGTAGTATTTTGTAAAGTTATTACTTATTCAGTAGACGTAATATATACCTTTTTATTCTGTGGACTCAATGTCAGATTTAACTTGTCAAAAACGTGTTTTCGCGAGTACTTTGTAGAAATGATCGGCCGTAAAACCACGCTATGGACAGCTCAAGGTATGGGGACGCTAGTTCAAACAAGTCTATACGGACGAATCTTCGTTTAGAAATTTATAACACCAGCTCAGTTGAAAAGAACTGAGATAACCACAAATTATATGAAAACACGGATAGGCGAAATTTCTCGGATTTGCTAGTCATGCAATAAAAATTGTATTTTCCATTAAAAATCCATTGAATCGGGGCACCTCTTTCAGACAAACTCAGCGGAGAAAACAATTCTCGGTTAATGAGCGCAAAATTTAAAATATGTATTCCCCGTGTTCTGTGAACACGTGAAAAAACTTTGCAGTTTGCACTACGTGTTGTTGTGAGTCATAATTCTATTCATGTTTCGTTTGTAGGTGTCATTTATCGTGTATTTACGTTTTGCGCTTTTGTGGCGGATCAAGAAGCCTATCAAAATACGCTGGTAATTTTCTCAACGGCCACACGCATTATCGGCTAAAATTACGATGCTTGTAGTATCTGGTGAATTTAGGGATGCGAAATCAAAAGTTGATTCACAAAGTAGGACTGAGTCTACTCTGTCATAGTTCACAGCAAAAAAAAGCGCATCTTCAATGGAATAGCCAAAGTTTGCTTAGTTTCGGGTTACCGGTTACCCAGTTTGATTTTAGGTAAATAAAAGAACAATTCTAGACACGCCGTCTAGCGTTGTCCGTTTGGCGTTAGCGTGGGTAGCCAGCGTGCAGAATATTATAAGTTCGACAAAATTATAGGCTTTAGTATCAACATGATCATTTTGCATTAGCCCGATTACAGTAGTTGTCCACAAAACATTCTCTACAATCAGCATGTTCCGTGAAAAAAAATTCTTGGAATCTCGATAAGAGCGAAAAAGGGCCAGTTCTTTTGAAAACCGTAGCGAGTAACACGTTGAAAATTGCGCTAAAACTTTAGAGTGCTTATCAATTAAAAATTTAGATTTACCAAAACAAGGCTATAAGTGTAATCCTGAAATCTCTTTTTGGAAGAGAAATTACCTTCTTACCTTGTGAACTTTATAATGTTCAAGTCTTCTAATATTGCTGTATTTTTTGTTACGCCAAGTACCCTGAAATGCGTTTGTTGGGCCTGCCGACAATGATTTGACCGCTAATGGCTTGTGATCTGCTCTTTTAAAGCCTGTGAAAACAATACAGACTGAGTTATTCCCTACTAGAGTGAATACGAACTCATTATCCTCATAAAGGGGCGTTAATGAATGCGCGGGGGGGGAATAGCACAACAAAAACGAGGGAATTTCGAGAAGTAATTGTAGTTTTGTCTGTATTAACCGATCTTAATCGCTTCTTATCTGATCATCTGGAAAATCAAAAATGTGCGTCTTTTTCGTCGTTAATAAACAAGAAATTATTATAATTAAGTGAAAGTGGGATTAACTTTTCTTCCAGTAGGTATTTGTTTTAAAGGATTGAACTAGTCTTAACGAACTCAAACAAAAAAATAAATTGATTGTGTCACCAAAGCACTTCAGCTACTGCAGGGCGAAATTTGATTTCAAAACATGACGAGGTTAAGTACTAATAGAAATCTCCGCGTGAGTCAAATGTTTCGAAAAGAATAAGAATATTTTACAACAATTAGACTGTACTTTTATTTTTCCAAAAAAAATTGTCTTTAATCTGAGAGGAATCCGTATTGTAATTGTGAAGATTCCCTCTCACATTTCGAACTATGTGTTTAAAACAAATTTGGAAACGATTTCAAAACGACTGACGCGCATGCGCTAGAGAACATGGCATCAATCCAGGTTAGAAATTAAGAGATTGGTTTCGTTTAGATAGAAAAAAGCGATTTGTGAGTGTCACAGTGGCCATTTTCCAAATAATACAAGCATTGAGGAAACGCCAGCTAATAATTTGAAATAACAAGACACCCGGCTCTCTAAGAGACGACAGACTTCATAACGCCGGCTTTGGTTTTTTTTTTTTTCAATTTTAATTTCACTTCGATCCAATTAAAAAAAAATAGAAAATACATAACATAAGATGGCTGTTTTTAAAATGCTACACAAGTGACTTGGCCTCTGGCGCCGGTGGCTTTAAATTTCTAAACTATAGTAGCACAGTGGAGATTTTACGATGAACAATGAACAGTGGGCACAAATATTTACAGAAGCCGCAAAGAAAGTTCACTGAACAATCACCTAGTCAAAGAGTACTTTGTGGCGGTTTGCAAAATGACAATGTGACAATGATGACACGCTCTCCCATCAAGCCTTGTCGTGGGGAATAACTCATGTTTGAGGGTCGAGTGTCTCACATTACGAGAAAAAAAACGACCCGTAAGTTGAGGCTCAGCATTCATTCGAGTTTGGGACGGGGTGTGAACCTTTTTTTAAAAGTGCTCTGGAACAGATGAAACGTTGCATGAATTGAAAAAAAAAAAAATTGAACACATCTGCATCGCCTGATCACAACTGCAAAACAATGAACGATCACTTAGGAGCGATAACCCCCATTTATCCATGTGCATAATATCTTTTCAGAAAACTTATCGGCAGGGTGTGGACGATGCAGAACTATAAATATAGGCCAGGCTGACCACACATGGCCTAGTAGCGTCTCAAAAAGAGGTCTTCGGCCGATTTCCCATCAAACAGACGGGCGTGTGAGTGAACTGGGTTTCATTTAATAAACATGATTTCACTCAATGAGCCACATGTCTTGATAAAAGGATTTTTGCATAATCATTTGAAATCCTTTGGAGAATGAGAGAAATCAATTGTTTTGGTTCATTATTTCGGAAGCAGTGTAGAGTGTCGACCGCAAGTGATGGGAATATAGGATTATGAATGGGGCCTTTTGACTGCTTATTATTCTTGTCGGAGGATCGAAGACTGCACGTGTATTCAATAACGCATGAATTTAACAAACACGTCTCGATGTTTAAGGAAACTGATAAGCTGCTCTTCGTGTCAGGGGCTAGGCGACCACGTCGCATTTGCCTGACGGTAAAAACCAGAAAAAAAAAAAAAAAAATCACACATTTTATCATGTTTAGAAAACAAGAGACTAGTTTGTAAAAAGGTTTTATTCAAACAGGCGTCAAATAATCTATTTCCAAAGAGTTCAATAGGGTTTCGCAATCTCAAGCAATTAAATGCCTTCCTACAAGTGACCGTTTCTTTTCAAGGAAAAAAAAATGAATTCATTCCCCTGTCATCATGACAATAACGGGAATTGATGACTCTATGAGCAGAGGCGAGACTATTTAGAAGGTAAATACATGTTCAGATTTTATTTAATTCTTAAGGCTCCAAAGTTTTACGGAAGGTTCGCTTTGCGAGAGATGAAATTAAGAAGTTGGCGAAACAACACAGCAAAATGGCCATCGATCGTCATACTGCAAGAGTGGGTAGCGATGTAATTTAATTCATGCGTTCAGAGTTTGAAACACCTGAAACATCGTGTGGTAAAATTAACGCCTCCCCGGCTAAATACAAAACGCCATTTTGCTGAGCGTTTGATGAGAAGATATTACATTTTTTCGTGTCGTGGTTTGGTTACCAGGCGCTTGTCTGCAATAAAGTGGCCCTTTGTTGCTTTTGATTTAATTAGCATTTGTAATGTTTGTTTTATTTTTTTGCGAAATCGAGTTTAACCAGGGCCTTCAAGCACAATGTTCCAGAATTCTGCATTTCCTTCAAAAGAAACAAAATGACGAAATGAATTGAACCTTCGTATCTGAACAAAAACCTCTCGCATTTGCACTTTTATATTTATCTTGTAAGCCCCCGTGACACTACTTGCACACTAGCTGACACTAAAATAAAAAGAACAAAAACAGAGGCAAAACGGAATTTAATACTCTCCACCGAATCTCTAATACATATATTTTTTAACGCGTCATACCGCAATTAACCCACATCACGTCTTAGTGAAATGTAAAGGAGTAACTCCAAGCCCTAAAATTTAATAACGCACGGAGATTATAATTTTTTGTTTTTTTATAAAATTTGCTTGCGCCTTCTCCGTTTTATGAAGAACAATGGGTTTAGTTCATATTAATTCCTCTCATAATGAGCGTATAATGATGCTCAAAAAGGGTAGATGGTTAATCCTATCTTGTCTTTTTCACCCGATTCAGCTGAGATATTCTAAGGTGACACAGATTTATATCAGTGTGCTCGCCTTCTGAATGAGATATCCTGGCGAGACCTGGCTCGAAGCTCTCAGAGGAGAGGTAGAAGAATGGCTCATTTTTTGATTAGTTTCGGCCACGAGTCTAAACAATGAAACACACAACTAAAATCAAAGTTCTACCTCTAAACGAGTCCACCTGCATTAGATGTTTCCAGTTATTTCAGGTGAAAATATCAGGTGTCATCTTGGGATATATCCTGGGCACGTTTCACCATCGTGCGTTTTGAAAGGGGTGCTACATGGATCATTTCCCAAGTCACGTCCAATGCAAATGGAGCCATCTGGTTCGATAGCAAGGCTTTTTTTACCACAAATTCGTCAAGAAAAATCCGGAAAAATACATTTGCTTGCCACCACATTACTTAAGAGTTCGGAGATACTACTGGGAATCTGTTAAAACTTTGACTGCTTGTGTAACTGTCATTGAGATTTTTCTCGGACAATCCACTTCTCGTAGAAACATCGAAAGCATCTTGATCGACAAAAACACGCCAGTGATGCAACGTTTGGCCCGTACTAACACGACATTACTTGTTAGTACTCAATGAGCGGGCAATATCGTGCTTTATCACCCAGTCTGTGTATCAGACACTGGCACACTATTTATTTCTCATTGAATTTATTACCCGATAAGGGATTTTAGGGGAAATAACATTTCGGGACGCCAAAGTGTGTCTTAACGTTCTAAATTTCCTTGTTTAAAGCCCATTTCAATGTCTGCTGTCGGTTTGTAAGATTATGTTGATCACTCCTAAGTGTGAAACTTGTGATTTCGCTCAAAACGGACTGACCTAACATAACAGCTTGTAATAATCTTGAGTGGCTGGTTTTGATTATCGCTTATCGAACGATCTACCCACAGTTTACTGAAAACACACTGTTTACGTAGTCCTCAGTGTGTGTTTGTGTCTTTTACCCAAATTTATACACTGAAGAACAATATCTACACACATGCTGCATAACAGAGGGGGCGCGTTTTGAGGTGTAGGGCCAGTCAAGTTATTTTCAAGTAGCCGTTTGATCGCAAACCGATAAAATTGAAAATAAAAATCTTTGATTTGCAACGTTCCTGTACCTCTAAACGAAGTTTTTGCAGAACTTTCCGTGGCGGATTGTTTGTTATAATCCCGCATAGTGTAGAACACGAGAGCTGGGATAATTGTAAAACAAACATGTTTTGACAGTAAATTGGTTAATAAGTTGAACCATTGTGTTCGGTGAATGCGATCTGTCACTCCCTCACACAGGAAAGGCATCAAGGCTTGAAAAGATTTTGATAGCACAAAAGAAAGTAAATGGTTAGACTGTCACAATGCGCCGAAAAAGCTTCTTTAAAAGAGTACGCACAAAACTGCTTGTCAAAGCACACATTAGCTCTAATGCTGCGAAACAAAGGGTCTCTTCGACGCCACTTGAAATAATGGTAAAAGCCCTCTGCTAAGCGTCTCGATTGTTCGGACAACGGATGAATCCGAACGTAAAATGGCAGAGTGGTATTTGACTGACACCTGCTGAGAGGTAAATAGTGTCTGTGGAGGTGTGGAGTTTCACTTGATCCCGGCATCAGAAAAACAGACTTACCGTCATTGATTGAACTGATCCTTTAGCGTGACTGTGTGCTCAGTTGCATGCTTACGGTGAAAGGTTATTATTTACTTCGTATACAGCCCGGACAAGCGGGCTGGGGGTATTAAATCAGTATCAGACAAGTCTAAAGTTATCTGCTCTAAAAATACTGAATAACTCGCATGCATGGTTGAAATCCTCTGTCACACTAGCTGTCACCAATGTGTGTGGGCACAGCTACAAGGTGTCTTGGCAACGAAAGCGAAAAGCACTTACGTATATCACTGACCTAACAAAAATCTTAAGGACACTGAAAGTAAGGTTACCCTCATTTGTTCTTATGGTTCATAAATTCCTTTCTCTTCCGGAAGTGTTTTACCATAGTCTGCGACACTGTTTGAAATAAAACTACACATTCATATTAATTAAATTGGTTCATAGGTCGTTAGATAACGTCCAAAAATAAAACGATAATTAAGAATTATTCACCGAAGTGGAGGTGAGTAGTGGTGGATATTTATCGAGCCTCAAAGCGGCAAGGTGAATATCCACCGACACTGAGGTGAATAATTGTTTTAGTATATACCACACAAGCTGAATAACTAGCGGACCAAAGAGGAACTTTACTTGTTTATGAGTAATTTTATTTGAAACGGAAAGCCATTTTGGTTTTCTTCGGCTGCTTGGAGGTAAATAGTACTTTGCTAATCACCTCCGAGCTAGCCAATCAGCGCGCGCGAAAAGCACTATTCACTTGTGTGGTACATACTAAAATGAGATATGTACCGCAGCCGTTGTATAGATTATTTGTCCGCGAGGGGAACTTGCTGAAGAATCTAATGATAACAGAAACGTTACAAGCCATTATTGTCAAAACCTCTTTTCTTTTGGATGGCTCTTGTGTTGTTGTTTGGTACTCGCTTGTCGCAAGCACGCAACTTGTCTCAGAGCTTTTTTCCTCTTTCAAAACTCCGATCAGAAAACACATTGCAAAACTTTCAATTCTGCAGACATTGGGACACTTATTAAAGGATAGTTCCTTTTTTTTTCTTGCTTCAACCAGCAGTTCTACGCTATAGGGTCCTTAATTAATCTTCGAGCTGTATATCAGAGCCCAGTTGAACGTGATCGATGGCTAAATCCACTCACCTTTTTCAACAGCCTGCCGAGTGTACAGCTGAATAAGTGATAGCATATAAAACAAGCAACGCTATTCACTGAATAATGACTCAGTTGGTATCTAGATATGTTCTTCTTACTTTTTGTTGAGTCGTAATTAAAAGGAAAAGAAATAAAAAAAAGAACGTTTCGACACTTGATCAAGATTGTACGCATGCTCACAAGTCCATCACTAACTATTTAAAATCGCGTAACGATTTTAAAACCACCAAATGTCCTTCATTAAGTCTTACTGAAAATTCGATTCAATCCAGACGGAACGTCGTAAGGCCTGAGGTAGTTTTACCGTCAACGGCAAATACTGTATTATCTAGCATAGACTAAAATTTACTGGCCGGATTTTCGAGATGGGGAGTAAAGGATGTAAAATATTGTCTTTTCTTCAACTTTTCTGTCCTATTTTTGACTCTAACGATTTGTAATCATTAGAAAAAGAATCATTAGAAAAGTCGGTCTTGATCAGATTGAATTGCCTTGAAGTATAGTGCTAAGTCTTTCCATTCTGTGTTTGCAGGATTTTTTCTGACATATTTAGTGGCTTAATTCTTATTAAGCAGGCTTGTTCGCGATCATATACTTGGAAAATAATTACTCTTGATCCTTTTCGTACGTAGGAACCTTGTGGAGTTCAGCCGTACTGTCAAAGAACTCTGTTAGGTAAGCCTCTTCCAGGCGTTCATTTAGTTGGGGCGCAGCACGAAGAATGGGGAGAAGTGCGTCGAGCGCTTCTCCTATTTTCTCGCTCGCTGTGTTTCGCACCGCGCCCCAACTAAGAATACTTGGCGATAAATCTCGAAACATTTTGGCAACAAAAATAGCTTTAAATTTAGCGGGCTGTACGGCACAATAGGGCCCGCTAAATTGACTAATCACTAATCACAGTGCGCATACTTACCCATTCAAGGGTTTCTTGGAAATCTTTTATGGGACAGGGACAGATGCAAATTTCCTTTTGAACTCTTACTAGTAGTAAGGGTTCAAAAGGAAATTCGCATCTGTCCCTGTTGACTATCACGGAGAGCTCGTCTCGCCTTCTTTCAACCCCGACTAACACGTAATTTGGATTCACTCGTGATCATTTTGACTTTTGAGGCGAGCTTTTCGTGCTTACAATTCCTTTGTAGCTACATCATATTTTCCGGGCTTTCATTTCGTACGCGAAGCTTTCGTTGAACTACGGAACAGCCTGAGTTCTTGGGCTTGTCTAACGCTTTTTGTCGCGTCGTTCTTTGGACGCAAATTTCCAACAAGCTTAGGTAATGGCATATTTAAGAGTAACACAAGGAAATTATTCAACATTCGTGGTAACGTGCTTCTTTCTTTGCTCCGGCGAAGGGCTAGAGCTCGAGATATCAGCTCTTCAAACAAACCAAAAAAAAAAACAGCCCTTGAACGCTCGGGAAAGTAGCGTTCAGGAAGTGGACTAATATTTTACGGCGTTTAATTTACTTCTAGTATTGTACAGGTAATAAGGCTAAGTATCTTACTTGCCAGCCGACATTAGCGGCCGATAACGAAAAAGACTTGTTGAGTTGACATCAGTTGTGTTGAGGGAACTGCATTCTCGATTTGCAAATTGACGTTAGTTTTTCACGCGTCCGTTCTGTTTATGATCACGAATTCCGTTCTAACATTGTCAGAGTAGCTGTGGATCACCGAGGCGATGGGGGAAAGGATTTACAGACTCGCTGACACTATGTTACAGGAAATGCGTTATCTCTTGACAAATTGACGTCAGTTTTTTTTACTCAGTTCTGTTATTGATCATGAATTTCTTCACAACATTGTTAAAGTAGCTGTGGCTCCACGAAGCGATAGCGTAGTGGATAAGCAGACAACAAACAGCTTAGTAGTCTTAATTGCCTTCCGACAATGGCGGACAACTGGTTCTTTAGCAAGTAAAAAGTCTAAAGACCTGCTGACATTTTGTTAGGGGCACTATATTCTCGATTAACAAATTGACGTCAGTGTTTTGTTATTGATCACGAATTTCGTCATAATATTGTCAAAGTAGCTGTGGATCCACAGACTACTTTTACAATGCAATGGCAAAATTCATTGTCAATAACAGGACAAACGCATGAAAAACTGACGTCAATTTGCTTTCCTACAAAAGCAAAATCTCAAATTGTTGACTTTCCCTCGTTGCTTATTCAAAGCCAATGAGCGAGCGAAAATTTCTGCAGTTATCGTAAAAATTGTTTTATTTCAAACATTGGATAGGCAAAAGTCAAAATGGTTAGCGCGCTGGACTCCATAAAAGCGGCGCAGGTTCGGGTCCCTGTCGGTGTTCTGTTATTAGGTAATACACTTAACTCTCACAGGGCCTCTTTTCACTGACCCAAGTGTATAAAATGGATACCGGTAAATAAAATGGTTAGGTAGCCCTACGATAAATTAGCCTCCCATTCAATGGGAGTAGAAATACTCCCAGTTGCATCATGCTACATGCATGCACCTTAACTTACGTAAAACAACAATATAGAAGACTCGTTTTGTATTTGAGATGACTGCATAACCGGT
>OMLO01004559.1_pt1 | contig 11590 bp, 6 predicted proteins | sample 1674811 | NCBI WGS metagenome assembly OMLO01 (sample SAMN06265003, study PRJEB25207) | coral metagenome | isolation source: Coral host | place: Mexico:La Bocana,Puerto Morelos, Mexico | collected 2008-11-13 | reverse complement strand
TCTCCTACTAAGTCGCATCTCGAATGTCCCTTACAGGCTTCCGTAAAAAAGCCATATGTTTTCCAAGCACTCTCACATTGAGGTTTCCTCCTCTTTTGAGGAGGTTATTTCAAGAATCTAGAGCGGTTTTCTTGGAGTGTCGAATAGTAATTGTTTTACACTTACAACGCTACATGACTGGCTTAAAAAACTCGCGCCCCTTTTTTATCCAATCAGAAGTAAAACCAAAGCCAATCATCAGACTCGTTCGCACACGTTTTCGCGCGCTTTTTGTCGGCTACATGTAATACCTTTGAGTTTTGATTAGCTCGCTAACTTACTTACTTTGGTTCTGGCTTCACGAAACTTAATTGAAAACTACTCCTTGCATATGGAGTAATTAATTTAAAACAAACTTTTAAGAAACTCTGAAGTGATTTAATGTTTTTTTGTGTTATTATTATTTTATTAGAAGTCAAAAAAAATGCAGCCCGGAGACCTGGTATGCTTCAATAATCGACGTGTGCTTCACGGAAGGAAGTCATTTATTTTAAATGGGGGAATGAGATTTTTTAAGGTATGTATACATAGTCTGATGGTGGCGCGGTGGCCTCATGGGACCCGTTTGTCGAAGGTCCCGAAAAGATTTTGGAAACGGAAAGAGCTAACAAAATATCAAACCAGAACTGATTTATTTAAATAATTTATTCTTAACACGATCAGAAGTTTCCTTCATACAAGAAGTTTCAGGCGTATACACCTTTCTGTTAGATACAGTGCACTTTAAGTAAAAATTGCTATGCGGGCCTGAAAAGCATCCGGGGCGTTCGAAAAAAACAGGCCCTTGGCCAGAGACGTTGTGTTGTGTTCTTAGGCACCTAGGCGTGTAAATGGGTATCCGGGTGAATTTGATGCTGGGTGTAACCCGGCGATGGCATGGGCTAGCATCCCAGGGGGTAGTGGAAATATTCCTAATCACTTCATGTTACAGAAACCGAGATACGCTCCGGCCTAATAGGCCACTTATCTCGTATGCAGACCAAGAGACCATGAGGTCATTTTCTCTTGTGCAGACTTAATTGCCAGCTTATGAATACTTGAGGAAAACGACTGAGACTGATTCCATAGGAAACTATAAAATCACAAGACATTAGTAGCAGTGGCATCTGATATGCCAAAAAGATCAATTATTACCCCGTTTAGTGGTCAAAAAGAACATCGATGAATATCGCAGTGGATAATAATAATATCCTATTATAATCATGAGAAGTTGTAGCAAACACTGCTAAAGAGTGCTCAATACACATTTGTGTAGAGCGGTGTATAGAATTGGGTTACTAAATATGAACACACATGATTCACTGCGACTATGAGTTTCGTGCTTACGCACTCATCAGGCAGATTTGATGCGTAAGCACGAAACTCAGAGTCGCACTGAATCATGTGTGTTTTCATTTAGTAACCCAATTCTAATAATAATAATATCAATTTAAAATTTAAAAAAACCTTCTCTGGTTAAAATAATAATAACAAATAGTATAGCTGTTAAGGCAGGTAAAATTAAAGAGATACCAAATCCTCAGAAGCCCTGCAGGCCTTAAATAGACATGGGATTTAACGTCATTTAAATTAACTAAGTTCATTGCAGTTTTCTTTTTAATTGTTTACGCAATTTACCTCGGGACAATGGCTTTAAGGTGATTGCTCAGCATTGCATTGCGCATCCCTACTGCGCACGATTTTCGTGTTATTAGCGCGTGCATAAGAGCGCCTGTACGTACACAGCGTAAGAGGTTTCCCTAAAGCTAAGCTTGATAGCAGTTGTAGTTATTGTAGATGGACGGGAAATAGATCACGTGGAGGGCTTTGAGACAAGTTTGAACAAACATAGAGGGGCTGAGGACGACATCGAGAGCCGCTTAGGAAAAGCTACAGCAACATTTAACGAACTAGTCAAGATGTGGAGGAGTTGTCAATTAAGCAAGAACACCAAGATCAACATCTTTAAGTCCAATGTTATAGCGGTGCTACTCTACGGATGCGAGACTTGGAGAATGACCAATTGCAAGTGGGATGAGGTGAGACTGGACACACTTCTCCACAAGCACGTACCGAGGGTGTTAAACATATACTGGTCAATAAAGGCTATCTCGGTATAAAATTCCATTTTTAACTACCTTTGTAACTATTTGCTGTACTTTTCCCATCAATTGAACGTCGATATATCAGATGATTCTTTGCTTTAGCATTGCTGTCAGATAAAAGATGGCTGTCCAATGGCTGTAAGAAAAGCATCTGGTCCCTCAGGTGAATTATACCCATCTGAAGGAACAAAAATAGTAAGTGTTTAGTCATCATAGAGAATGGAATAGACGAATGTGACTTGACAAAAAAAACTTGACTTGGTAAAGTGGTAAGATTGCTCGCTTGATGATGACAATTGAAGTAAACGGTCAAGCTTCAATCACAGGCACGAAACATGTATATTTACGTGAAACCAAGAGAAACGCAACTTGCACACTCATTTTCTCATTCTGACGCCCACTTTTTAATTATACTGAGATGAAGGTGAAATTCATTGACGTTCTTTTCATGACTTCCAGACTCATTACATTCTGTTAATTCAAATATATTTTATCAGATAGCACAAAATCTGACACCTCTTTCAGAGAAATCGTTTTCTTTTTTTACTCACTAGTCCATTTTTATTATCAACGGCAACCGAAGACCCAGGTTCTGAATTCACGTGACCACTGAAGAAGGCATTGTGCGGTGGATCCTCCATAGTAACTGTTCCATTTTCGTGTCGCTCAACAGTCATCCATGGAGACATGAGTTCTTCGTTCTTAGTAAGGTTCAGATGAAGTGACATACCAAACGCTTTGACATTGTAGTACCAGACACGTGGCTCTTCTGCGTGTCTTTTCTGCCTTGCGTGAATGTTGAGGTTATGTGAAAGAAACCTGTTCTCCTCGTCAACTTGAAAAGGAGTAATGACTTTGTATTCTGGTACTGTAAAGAAAAAAAGAGAAAGAAAGAAAAAGGGAGAGCTTCAAGATACGTACCTGTGTCTACGGAGTCTTAACTGCACTAGTGATCATGGCTTCAGAAATCGATTATTTCGTCCAGTGTTACCTTCCTCCAGTGAGCTTACACCAAAATATCGTTCTAGTTCAATTCTTTTCATACGTAGATGTAGATTGTCCTGTTAGAATAAATAAAATTATACTAAACGAAAAGCACATCACAAATAAAAACATGTATTTAAAGAATTTAGGCCACGAGTTCCATTAGTTCTGGCTGAATCGTCGTCAACTAATGTTCAGAACTTAGATATCAATATAGAATAGGTAATTTGTTGATTGTAATAATTAACACACAACCAGAACATTTATATGTGGTAAGCTATATTTTCGTTGAAAGCCTTAAATGGCCCAATTTTTGAATAAAAGCATTGTATAACTTTCGTGCAAATGAAATGGGACTAGCAACCAATGTTCTCGCGGCAAAGCTTTACAGATGTAGCAACTATTTACAGATAGTATTTATTATTTACTATTTACAGATGTAGCTACTACATTTCCTCGTTTGAGGTTAGAAAATTTCATACCGGTTTGAATTGGGTAGCAAATCCCGGCTTGTCATTGTCCTCTACGTCTGACTTCACCAATATCCCTTTGAAGGACATATTCAATTTTTCAGCTCAAAACTCTCTCAAAATTGCCCGCTTGAACATTGCAACTAAAATATTCTGTAGCTAATTTATAAGGCTGTTACTGTACTGGAGACTGGACTTTTAAAAGTGTTATTTAGCAGTGTTTTATGAATGGCTTTGATTTCTAGTTCTGCAGTTGTTAATTCAACACAACAAAGAAGTCTGGTAGAATTGAATTACAATGTATATGGGTTTTCACTGATACTAAATTCGTGCTGGAGATGCAAAGCTTAGTTATAAATTTAATTAACTCAAGAAAAGTTGTTATGAAACCAGGCAAAGATGTTATTACTAAATATGTCCTTGATCACCTTTTAAAGAAGCACCAAAGAAAGCTTGTTGGGTCAAGCAATTAACACTAGAAAGGCTACGGTTAACTAAATTTATCCAGCAGCGTGCTACAGAGAGCAAACGAACTCTCCTCAGTGCACGATACCCCAAGGAGTAAATGTTATTTCATGGATTTTCTTAATATCTTAATATAGCAATTTCCCGACTTTTGTGAAGGAAGGAGTTATTCATACAATTATTCGATAAATATTAAGTACTTGCCTGATTATAATGTTTTCACTGGTACGTGTTAGATGACAGTGTAACTGGATCGTACATTGACAGGGTGGGCAGCCTCATGTACCGGCTGCAAATCTTGTACTCATGAGCGGTGCTCTGCTTCGGCACCAACGGATGCAGGGCTATCGCTCGCCAGCTGCTTTTGCAACTCGTGTAGTGGAACCTTAGATTTTATTTCTTTAATAGGGAATCTTAGCGGAAAGATTTATAACGAAAAACGACAGCCTTACCAGTTTCACAAGCAGTTAGGATTATGAAGAGACTCAACCGGGTAGACAAGTCCATGTGTGGTTTCCAGGACTAGCTCTGTGTAGACAACACAAAAATGTCGTTAATTTTGCAGTTATTCTCTTTGTCCGATCAGAAATAATGCCAGAGGAAAAAAAAGAACAACCGTGCGATTTAAAATACATAACATTGCAACGCAAAAGCACAACAAGTACGTTCCTTTTAAGACGGAGCAAGATGAAAATAAGCCTCTTATTACTGTTCATAACACTGTAAATTGACGATTGACAGACATAAAAGTAGTGACTCTTTTGCAGTTGAACGATATTCGCTTTCGTGTGATGTGGCACGCGTCATAAAAGTGTAACAACATTGAAACAAATTTGACATTTGTTAGATCAAGACAGAAAGTAAAATATTTACCCTGCTGTCTTCATAAATTAGTGCGAAATGGTTCTTATTTTGAAACAATATAGACAGCTCCTTTATACAAATACATATTTAGGTCGCTAAGGAAAAAGAAGTACACTGTTTCAACATAGCTATAAAATGAGTGACGCCAAAAACTAATTAACCTTTCGTGAAGATGTGTCTTTTTATCCAATAAACAAATAACAGCAGATTGTAGATGATGTTGATAATAACAATGGACTAGATGAAATAATTAGGTCTCTTTGCATGCAATGTCAATGGTTGACAGTCTCCCGCTAACTTACGGTTTGTAAATAACATTCTTGAAATAATTAAGTAGACTTTAATTTTTAATACCGCTTTTCAGTAAGTAGCTTTAGTGAGCTGAGCTACATTTTCTGACGACAATATTTGCTCGACTTCAGACTCTGCTATCGCCTCGAACTTTTAGTGGTGATTGTAACTTGGAAGATCAAAACATTAATAGTGAGTGGTTATAGCTGGTTATGCCAACTTCGCATCAGCATTTTTGTTCAAAACGTCTGACTGCTACATAGCTGATGTAACATCGTACATTGTAATTTTAAAGTTTACGTGATTCAAAATAGCCTTTCAAAAGCGTCAAATATCTTAGCTGTGCAAGGGTATAGTTTCCATGATTTAATATGCCTGGTAAACATAACCGGATGCCACAAAATCAAAGAGCAGTTACATTGTAACATGCTGTTTCTCCCATAACTATACATTTGAACTCGTCAATCATAAAGAATACTTACTGTATGATAATGCTTACTTTTCAGTGTGTTCTGTAACTCGGGTCCTCGCAGCCGAGCGATACTGAATCGCAACACAACTAAAGATTTATTTTTGTCAGCTTTTGAGGATCGAAATTCTTCAATCGACCACTTGTCCAAAAGATTGACATGTGACGAAAAAATGTTACGACAGACAACCTATGTGATGTGCAAAGTAATTATTTCGCTTTAAGTAGCTAATGAACTTTTCCGTCGGAGTCAAAATATCCCGGTATGTAAACATTTTTTTTGTTTCATTCATACCTAGACATGCCTCAAGTTAGCCTCCAACGCAGACGTCCTTATTGCTCTTAATGAAGAAAAGGGTGGCGGAGATCGTTTGCGATAAACTCATAAAAATTTGATAAGGTACTAAGGAATGGCTATCAAACGAACTAAAACCCGTTTAAGAATAAGCTTTTTTAAAAAATAGTGAATGGGTTGCAAACTGATTGTACATGTAGGAAACGACATCGATCAAATAGAAAACCTAATTATTGTAAACAGAGACTCTGCATGACCGCAATTAACTTCAGGCGGGCTACTTACATCTCTTGGACCCAGCTGCTGATTGGTTCACGGGTTCCAACCAATAAGGTTATTTTACAGGAAACCATTTGAGTGCGTGCAAAAGGCTTCAATAACAAACCCTTTCTCGCTGAACAAAAGAGTGATCAAAAAGACTGATAAAAGTCTTTGCCGTAATTTGTGTAGGTAATCGTATGAATGCGAGTGTAAAAAAGAATTTACACTACGAATGATATATTTAAAGCTTCTCACAAAATTGTGAGTGCAATTTGAAAGAATTCATACGATTGCTCATATGACTGAGAAAATTGCTAACGCGCGTGCGTTAATTTGCAAATTAGGAATTAACGATAACTTTGGCCTGTTCCTAGCCAATCACAATGAAGAAATTTTCTCAGTCATAGATAGATAGAAGCGAAAGATCAGAAATGCATTTTAAAGAGATCTTTTAAGAGAGTTACTTAAAAATGAATTTTTCTTTGAAATGAGATCTCTTGGTGTGGTTGAGCTTTGGAGTAAATTTTCCCTTCATCCTCTCTTATGAACATTATTACCCGAAAAACATCCATTAATTTTGTCGAGATGTTCATTTACCTACTTAAAGAAGAGTAAGCTACTTTAAACTACTGCCCGATACGCATGTGTGAGAAACGGATTAAAATACCGTTTGTTTTTTAGTTAAGGCAAAAATTAACAAATCACAGCATTAAGAAACTCACCGCGCACTAAAAAGATCAAAGTTGTACATACACTATGCAGATATCATAACCAAAACATTTACCACTTTAACTGTTTTGTTCATAAAATCTACGGGCGACGTTTTTTAAATATGATTCAGAAATAAGGTTCATAAGTTTATTCAAAGTAGTAGATAAACTAACCCGTAGCCTAAGAAAATATTTATATTGATACTTATATTCTTTGACGTTAACAACAGCAACAAGTAGCTTTATTCGCATGGTTATAAATTCTTACAACATTCCAAAAGCATGCAACTAACTATGATGCATTAAATCAAGAAAAGACTTCTAGGACGTTTATTACGGTATCTTCTGCTTGACCATTTTCATTCTTTACGTCTTCGGCCTCTTGCTTGGTTTACCACCTGTTTCTACGCAAAAAAAGTATTGATAACGTTTATTATAAATTTTTATAACCATTCCCCTCTATTAACTATGGCTTAATTGTGCTAACTACTTAACAACGATTTCAAATTGACCCGTTTTGGTTTCAATGTGCATCAGAAATTTGAAGCCGTTCCGCGTGAATGGAAATCGTTCCCGAAATCATCAGACACACAGCAGAGATAGAATAAACATCGTAGTAGCCGAGGTCAAGGTCCGTACTGTAAGTTACATCCTCGTTTTTCCCCCGTCGATTTATGGCCCAGAGTTTACAATACGGACCTCGAACTCGTTCAGTAAGAGGTATACACAAGCTTCTAAAACGTTTTAAACAGTAAATAAAAGAACGCTGATCTCTGATATGATGATGATGATGATGATAATGATAATAATTCCTTATTTTACTAATTATTTAATTGTCTTTAGTGTCAAATGTATTTAGCGCTCTCGAACTAATTGGGACACTTTCCGAGCTAGAATTGGAATTTGGAAACGTTGCTTTTTGAGGAGAGGGGAAATACGGAGTACCCAGTGAAAAACGTCTCGGAGCAGAGAAGAGAACCAACAACAAGCGCAATGCGCACATGACACCGGGTCCGGTAATCCAACCCGAGACACATTGGTGGGAGGCGAGCGTTCTTTCCACCGCGCCATCCCTGTCCCCTGCTAACTGCTCCCTCTATTGTTCATAGCGTAGATACATGCTAATATGCACTCCCTGAGATTACCATAATAGCTATTTGAAGTAATAACATTCAAAATGGCCGCAGTATCGCCGAAAAGTCCATTATTTGATAATGCAGTTGAAACAAAAAAAAGCAGCCATAAGGATGGTTTGATGTGGAAGTTAATTGTATATATGAGGCTAAAATAAAATACGTCAAATATTTTAAGATCAAATTCAGTATACAATAACCAGTCAGGCCAGATAAAAGACAAAACAAAAACTACAAGGTTCTTAAGTAATAATGGTAATCCTACTGGCACTACCATGGCTACTTCCGTGTTCAAGGGAAAACTAACATTTCGCTTTCCTTTCGCTTCAAGGTTAAAAGATAAAGGTGAGATGTCTGAAGCTTTAGAACTCATATTGGAAGGTTTGAAATGACTGCGTCTCTATAGCTTGAAAAGTTTCTCCCTAAATGAGATTTAAGTCGTGAATAGATTTGATGCACGTAACGGACTGTAAATCATTATGGGCATACCCGGGCTTTACGAACCAGAGCAAGGAACGTCATAATTACATCCCTCAGATACAGGGGGCTTGACGGCGTTTTGACAAAAGATTTTTGGCACTGCGCTATATTGACCATCGCTGCCCATCTTCTTGCAGCTCAGAGTGCGGGTGATAATACCATCTTCACAGGTTTTAGAACACTGCCAAAAAATGGACATAGCAACATAAGTCAGTTTTCCGAATAAACTAGTTGTTTTAAAGAATTTCAAGCCTTTACGCAAACATGTATGTGAGTCTTCTTACCTAACAGTTATTCTACTACTAATAGTGCGACTGCGACTGCTACTACTAAGCTTAAGTTATGTATAAAATCCCTTACATCTAGCCACAAAGGTAGATCTGTTTTGAAAATTAACCTTTGTTAAAACACACGCAGAGGAGCCGTCCTCTAAAATGATGGATTGGTCTTTCATTTGACTGCACCGGCATCAAGTTTTTGTGAAAAGCTCCGCAAACAATCAATTACAGGCTAATGGATTTCGAAAATTTTTATCTTGGGCAAGTGTTGTACAACTTCTTATATTAGACAAGAATAGATCTAGAGTAGAATGATATTTTAATCAAAATGTTGGACTTTGGTATATTTGCTGGTTGGTACACCCCCAAGCTGAAATTTTGATAAGTAATCATATCTAAATAATTGTTTGTACCTATACTAATAATGTTAATAGGACTGAGTGGAGTTTAGTTCGTTCTGCAATCATACAATGTGTACGAAATACCAGTTAATCATAATCATTACAATTTCCCAAAAAAGTACAAGTTTCATTTGAAAATTAGCTCTCAATAGTCATTTTTAAGTATGATAATGAAATATATGAAGAATGGCTTGAAAAATGAAACTACACTTTTACAAAATCACTTGAATTGGCTACTATAGTGACTGTAATCAGCGTTGTGATTGTTGAACTTAGTTCAGAGGACTTAAAAGTGTTGGTCCATGTAACTGTCCGACTACGGCCAACTGTTTGATCTCACTGTCCGATTACAACTTTGCAGATTTATTAGTGCAGAATAGAGCAGTTTAGGCACCAATCAGACTAAGGAAACTGTAATTGTTATGATTATTATGGTAATACGTATTCAGACTTCATAGTTTACTCATCGCTTTATTGGTGCAGTGTATGGAATGCATGCATTGTCTCGCTTACTAGTGGACACCTGCGAAGGGGCATCTGTGAAGTGAAAACTTAAAGTGCTTAACATCTAGTCAATTTGCATTGAGGTTTTGATTAAAAATACTTTCAGTAAAACTAAGGTTCTTAAATTTCATTCTGGGTATTTATTTTATAAATATTAGTAACAGTATCGCTGATTCCGGCCATCAAAAAGGAGATCATTATATACTTGCACTAATTCGAGAACATGTCAAATATGTAGAGTTTTTACCTCTCCCCACGGAGAAGGAACCCATTCAGCAGGACAGGCTACTTTGTAGCAAGCTCGCTGGAGTGCCGTTGGTTTTATTCCCTTGCAGATGCTTTCACTCACGGTTTTGTATTCTTCTGGGTTCTGACTCACTTTCTCTCTGCAGGAAAGCTCACGCGTCATTAGACCACGTCCGCATGTCTTCGAACAGGAGCTCCATCCAGACAGGTGCCATCTGTTTCCGATATAAAGACATAGTTTAATTTGATGAAATCTCAGCTTTCTTCGTGGCTTCGTGGGTCTGTGCTCAATATGCAAGTTGGTTCCTTATAAACTTCAAAAGTACAGTGACTCACTGTTTCACTTGGATCTAAGATCCAAGTGAAACACTTGGATCTTAGATTAACCGCCTTAGAGTTAACTTAGGCAGAGCAGAGCCGATTGACATACCCTGGAGTACACGCTTGAGTGTTACACGGCAACTCAACCTGTGGTTTCTCGTGTCCTTTTTCACAGATCTTGTCTGCAACTATTGAGTGATCATCCTTTCGTTTACACTTTACTTCTCTTGTTATTTTCCCTGCAAATAAAACATAAATACAAAACACTTGTGTAGTTTTAATTTGTAGCAAATTCTAGGGTTACTGGCCGATTGATATTAACATAGTAAATGATTTGTCGAAACGTCAGTCACTAACAACATTTTTTTTCAGAACTACCCTTACACGGACGATCAGGCTATACGAACTTCTGAATTTAAAATGTTAACTCTTTGAACACTATGGAAGCTGAATTAATAATAATAATAATAATAATAATAATATTTAAACAGGGGGCGATCTCACATAAAGTGGTTTTCAGAACGGCCCTGTGGAGAATATTACAACTAAAGAAATAAAGACGTTAACTGTACAAGACAATGCTGCTTAGACGTAAAAAATACAATATAAATAAATTAATAATACTGTTGCTGTTAATTGAAGCAATTTAAACAGCTATTGCGCGCATTGGAGATGGCTATTTTTTGAGATACTATTCACCACAAGACACAGACACAGGGGGAATAAAATGTTCTAGTATATTTCGAAGCAGCAGGATAAAACAAACCCGAAAAAAAAATAGACTCAGAAAACAGCAGAAATTCCTTCGCAATTTTAAATTCTCTCCTGATTCGCGTGCAAATTGGACAGAAGCGCAACAAAAGTCACATGATTCATAAGGCCGGATCAACAGGAGAGAACAAACGCGTTCACTTGTTTCATATGTTAATTACGATTATAAAACTGTAAACACAGTGGAACAATAGCTGATTTGTCGATTTATCGAAAAGACTAGTTTATTACAGTGTTCACAACGTTGGCGTTAATTGGAAGTTTCTACCGTACGAATTGGGCGAACTGCGGGGGGGGGGGACATTTTGTTGTGAAACTGCCGTCGTGTTTTCTAAAACTAGTGTTGCTTCGGCAAAGTATAGCTTCAAAAGGAGTTGCAAAATCTTCTTGATTTTTGAAGCCGAGCCCTTAAGGCACTTTTTAGATGTCATCGTTTTAATCTACTATACTATTGAAGAAAACGGACAACTATTTTTAAAGACATGTTTCGGCATGCTTATGCCATCTTCAGTTTAATAGTGAAT
>OMLO01004558.1_pt1 | contig 11591 bp, 18 predicted proteins | sample 1674811 | NCBI WGS metagenome assembly OMLO01 (sample SAMN06265003, study PRJEB25207) | coral metagenome | isolation source: Coral host | place: Mexico:La Bocana,Puerto Morelos, Mexico | collected 2008-11-13 | reverse complement strand
CTACTACGGACAGATAATAAATTTCTTGTTTCAGAAATTAAAAGAAAATCTCCAGGGATTTTAGCTTAAAATATCAAGGATCAATCAACGGAGACAAACTAAACTATCCTAGTGATATTTTGTATAAGTGAGTAGTATATGAAGCTCATATAGCACACTTCGTTATTATGCAAATGAGGTGTGATTTTGGCGCCAAAACGGGTGAATTTGCATAAAAAAGATGGCGGTCCAAAAATTTGAAAAATAAAGTTGGACGCTGATTGGTGGAGGAGAGTGGAGTGGAGGTCTGTGATTGGTGGAGGAGAGAGTTGCGGAGAGTAGGGTGGTAACGGGCAGTTTGGTAACGGAGAGGGTGGGGTGGGTAGAAAAGGCCTCCCTAGGGGTGAAAAGGGCCCCCCGGTCAAAAAAAAAAAAAAAAAAAAAAAAAAAGAGGCTTCATGAAACACACATTTTATTGAACTAAACTAAACTCATTAAAGCTTCTACATTGTCAAGTCTCCGAGGATATCTATAGCATCTGTTTCTTCGTCATCTGTTTCTTCGACTGGAAGACTTGGATCTGTTTCTTCGATGAGAATGTTCTTATTGACATGACATGGATGTCGTACTGTTTTATAGTAGGCTTTGTCGCAACGGTGACAAAAATAAGGGGTGCCTAGGAATCCTGAGAAAGAGTTACAAGAGTGATAATGGTCGTTCACTTTCACTAAAAGAATTTTCTTATCTGAAGGTGGTCCTTGGAAAATCACGCGATATGGTTTATGACCGGTGAGAACTTTGATTTGATAAGGGTTTAAATAATCTTGAAACTTTTGCAGTTCTGGTAGGCCACAGGGTCCTTCCGGCACATCGGCTTGGACGTGGAGTTGTTTGGCGCGATCCGTTTGGATGGGGAGACCCTGTCTGATGAGTTTGAATTTGACGGGTTCGTCTATTCTTGTTTTGGAGGTGATGATCGCTCTGGCGCAACAGAGTTGATCTAAATGTTTGGTCTTGACGATGGAGCGCTTCTTGGCCAAGATGGTTTCAATGTCTTCACTCCACGGTTTCAATTTGTGTCCTCGACGAGTTTTTGAAGGTGTTTGCTCTTGGTTGGATGGTTGAGCGAGACGTTCATAGTCGTCCATGGCTTGGTTTAGTTCTTGGTCGGACATCTCTTCATAGGTTCTCTTAGACATGATGTTATATCGAAGGAAAAAACACTTACTTTTGGAAGTTCATAGGACGTGTGACACGATGTTTTAGATGTTCTTTGATAATATTGAAGGGTATGGAGACTGGGTGCAAGGACGAGTCGGAAAAATTAAAAAAAAGGGTTCGAAACTGAAACGACGGAAAAATAAAAGATGATTTTGAAGGTCGAGTTGAGACTGGGTTCAGAGAGACCCTGGGAACTATTCACGCTCGCGTTCAATGTTTCAGTGTCATTCATAAGGCTCCTCCGTCTTTTGTAAATAATTTTGTAAACTGGAGTTTGACACTCTCTAGGTGAGTTATCCTGATCTTGGTGCGCTCGATCGCATTGTCGAGACTCCTGAATTGTTCCAACAAAGGGAGTTTCACACTCTCTAGATGAATTTTCCTGATCTTTCGAACCTCTATCTCCTTGTTGTCGCTCGCTTCTTTATTCGCTTGTCTCTCTTGTGCGAAGCCCTCTAGAATAGCTTTGCTTTTCATAGTGCGCTCGATCACATCGTCGAGGTCTATCAAACGTTTCAACACAGGGAGTTTCAGACTCTCTAGGTGAGTTATCCTGATAGTTGCGTTCTCGATCGTCTCGTCGATGACCCTCAATAGCTTCAATGTCTTTTTGAAGAATTTCCATGACTCGTCCGAAATAGGAGGGTCTGAAAGATTATCTGAAGCTTGGTCCTGGGTCTCAGACGGAATAGCACAAGATAAAATGAACAGAAAAATAACCATACTCAACTCTCTTTTCTGTTCTCCTAAAGGTTTTTGACGAGATCACTTCTAGAGTCTATTCAAATCGAGTCGGAAAAATTAAAAAAAGGGTTCGAACGAGTTGAGACTGGGTTCGAGACAAGTTGAGTCGTGGAAGGTCGTTGAAGGTCGGAGACAAGTTGAGACGTTCAATCGGAGAGAGCACGTGTTCCTCTCTAGTGGGTACTTCATGTAACACAAAACGCAAAAGTCTGTTGATTCAAATCGAGACAAGTTGAGACGTTCAATCGTGTACTTTATTTCTTATTACATGTTTTCTGGGCTAGGGCTGCCAGATGATAAATCCAATCTTCAAAGTCTTCGTTGTGATAGGCTTGAACAATGGTACGTACACGTCGCAGGCTATCGCACAGCGTGATTTGTTCCATGGGTTTGTAATCATCTTCTTCAGGATTCATTCGTTTCAAGGTGTTTTCGCAAAGACGGAGGAATAGGTGAAACCAGGGACTTTCACTTCGCAACATGGTTAGGTAGGACTCGAGTCTCTAAAAGTGTTCCATTAAATGCTTGTTTCTTCAAAAGTTGTTGTTTTAAACGTGCTAGTTCCACCTCTTTTTGTTCTATAATACGTCGTAACAGCGGTTGAACCGCTCTGACAGGCACTTGGTCAACTCCGTGCCAAGGAAAAACCCTTTTCGTCTCGTCCCCAAGAGTTGTTCATCACTCCTGACTGACGTTAACCCTCTAGTTTATGTAACTTCTCGTACAAGGTATTTATCTCATCTGGAACCGAGGGTGTCAAATCGATGATGACGTCCTCTAACACGTTCATCTTAGTGAGAAACACTTGTCTTTCTTCATCGTCCTCGAGTTGTTTGGCATCTTCGTAAGCTTTCTCGTAACAATTGCTAGCAAAGTCTGTCAAAGACATCTTTTCGGCATATTTTTTGAATTCGTTCCAACCTTTGAGCAAAGTTGCCACAGCTGTCAACCCCACCATGACATAAGAATCTTTCCAAAAGGTGCCCACAAACACGCTCACAGCTATGATCAAAAGGGTTAGCCCGTTCAATAATCCATACCACCATTTGTAATGACGGTGTTGTTTTCGTTTACACCACCATTTTTTGTGGTAAGAAGAAGGGTCGACCTGTATGACCATTGTGGAGTCTTCACCAAAATGAAAATTCTAACGTCTCCTCAAGTAGGTGACCCTTTTAAATAGTAAAGAAGGGTTCAAGAAATCGCGCGTCCTTGGGAAGTCTCTGGCTGACTCGTCCTCTTTTTCTGCCACTACCTCGTTGCTTTTTTCTTTTCTTCAAACCGTAGACCCCAACCCCCGAGGCAGCAGCGGCGGCGGCGGCCAAGAGAGCGGTACTGGCAGCCAGACCTTTGAGTGTGGCGTTTCTTCGGAGTTGTTGCTGGTTCAATAGTCTACCCACGTGTTCTTTGTGGAGGCGTTCTAAAATTTTAGCCTGGGGTGGTTGTCCTCCTTTTTGGTTGTTTCGAGCCAATAACCATTCGATCACGTCTCTCTGGTCGACCATGATGAAAGAGAGTGATTGAAAACGCGCGTGTGTGTAAAGTTAAAGTAGCGCGTTGAGGATGTTTCCTAGAAGGGGTATTTTTCTCAAGAATCCCGCGCCCTTTTGACGTCTCTTGCTGACTCGTCCTCTTTTTCTGCCACTACCTCGTTGTTTTTTTCTTTTCTTCAAACCGTAGGCCCCGGCACCGGCGGCAGAGGCCAAGAGAGCGGCACCCGCAGCTAGTTTGGGAAGGTGTTTCAGGGCGTGTTCTGCGGCGATTCGCGCTTGCCAACCGGCAATGTCGAGGCGGGGACCTAATTCCGTTTCCGTTAGGAGTGTGTGGACTAACCCCGAACCTTTTTGCTGTTTCTTATTCCGATACTTGGCCGCCAGACCCCCCAACAGACCAGTGCCCAACACCCCGGCTAGGGCGAGCCCCGCGGTCTTGGGATTTTGGGTGGCCAAGTCCGCCGTCTTTTGAGCCCAGAGGTGCGCGTCGTAAGCGGGTCGCGCCAATCGCGTGTCCAAGTGTCGTGCCGTGTTCAAGGCGAATTTTCCGGCTTTGACTTTTTGACCCCAAGAACCGCTACTATTGGTGATCCATCGGTTGATGGAGCCGGCCAGACCCGATCCTTTCTGCTGCGACATGATTAGGTAATATCCACCCAACTGTTGTACTTGACTGGCCACCCTTTCCACTGGACTAACATTTTATTCCCTTTTTTCTTGAGTACCTTTTCGACTCTAAACACCCCGTCGTCGAGGGCTGTCACTTTCTGAAGATCCTCGTTGTAAAACGTACCCTGGACCGGTGTCCCGTCCCATTCTTCGATCTTGTAAGTGGGAACGTCTCTGGGATGGACGCTTTTCACGACGAACACTCCAACCGGGCATGTAACTTTTGCCAAACGTTTTGAACTTGGTATTCAATCGAACTCTATCACCCACTTTCAGTAAAGCTCTCTTTTTTTCTTCTTCTTAGGGTGGGAGGATATAGATTATCCCATACTTGACTACTGTTTCACACAGACACTTGGTCGGGGGCCATCTTGATGCTCCTGTGATAATTTCGATTGTAACCTCGGACGAGATCTTGAAGAACGTCTAGAAATCGAAACGTGTTTTTGGCCGTAAAATACCGATACATTTTTTGTTTCAGGGTTCGATTAAATCTCTCTACCACACTAGCTTTGGTGTCACCACTAGTCGAAAAGTGATGAATTTGTTTTTGTTTCAACAGTCGACGAAAGGTCTGGTTGTAAAATTCTTTGCCGTCATCCGTTTGAAGATTGGTAGGTTTTCTCCCTCCTCGTAGAATCGTTTGGAAAGCGGCGGTGACACTTGGCCCGGTTTTAGATTTCAAGGGTTGTACCCAGGCAAATTTGGAAAAAACATCGACCACCGTTAAAACGAATTTGACCCCTCGGTTTTTCTTGGCAATGTAAGAAGGAATTTCGATCAGATCGGCGGCCCATTGCTGATCGATACCGTGCACTTTGACTCTAGCTGTGGGAAATTTTTTTCTTCGAGGTCTATGAAGAGTGTAACTCCAATCGTTTTGAAGTATTCTTTTGGCCCTTCCAACGGAGATGTGGTTGGCCCTGGCGAATTGAGCTACACCTCCCAAACTCCCAGCTTTCGAAGGATCGTGATAATTCCGGAGTAAAGCTACAGAACCCAACTTCTGCTTCGATTTCGGAATAGTTTCAGATGTTTTAACCCTTTTTCCCACTCTCTTTTGCGATTTCTTAAGAGAATCTGATACAGATGAAAGGCGTTGGGGTCTCTTTGCAACCATATTACAAAGGTGACAAAACGCCCCCAATTGGTGTGAGCTCCGGCCTCGTCAAAAACACGAACTATGGTTTGTTCTGAAGCCAAATAGTTCGGCAAGATTATATCTTCAGAGTTTATACTCTCCCAGATTGTCTGACATTCTTCGACAAGCTTAATCCAAACACACTCTTCCATGCTTTTCAAAAAAATGATTTTTATTCACAACGCTTTGTTAATAAAACAGTTTTCATAGGTAGCCAAAAGGTCCTTCTTCGAAGTGATTGAAAGCTCTTCTGTGAATGGCAAACCTTCCAGAAATAGCAGACTCTTGAAGATCGGGAGAGCACCAATCACTGATGTGACGGATCAGTCTGTAGAACAGGGGAGATACCACAGCATGTTCCAGAGCAAACCACTGATCTGAGGGGTTTTTTTTACTTTTCACCGTCTTTAAGGCCTCGAGTCCTCTAACAAAGTAGTTTTCCAGGTCGATGGCGATTTCTGCGGTTTTCTTCAAGTCCATACCCTTGGCAATTTTCTTTAAGTTAGGGGGTTCTGGTACCACTTCTACGTCGGAACACTCTCCCTCTTCTAACTCGTCATCTGGGCTGCATTTCGGAGGAGGAACAGCATAAGGACTTGGTCTCTTTTTACCGCGTCTAGTTCGTTTTGTTTTCTCGAGGGTCTGTTTTTCTCGAGAGTCAGCGAGCTGAGAGTCGGTGAGAGAATCGGCAAGATGAGAGTCGGTGAGATGAGAGTCTGACATGGTTTCTAGAGAGTTTGATTAGAGTTTTCTTTCAGAGTCTCGTCATTATATACCCCTTTCAAATGGCGCGCCTTTTTTTCAACCAATAAAAAACAGTGAAAGGGTTCGAAACGACGGAAAAATAAAAAAAGGGTTCGAAACTAAAAAAGAGGGTTCAACCAATCGAATGTCAATTTTCACAATATAAAAAAGGGAGGAAAAAATACCTCACTTCACAAAATATTTTTGTTTCTCGAGAGATATGGCTTCGTTACCCGACAAGAGAAGACTTCCTAAAACGAATCAAGTCCCTCGAAAGAAATTGAAGAGTCAAGCAGATGAACCTAACGAGAGCATAACAGTAGAAGTACCTCCAAAACCTGGTAGGTTAGTTAAAAAAAAGAAAAAAACTTTGAGCATAGAGACTGACAGTCTCTCACTTATGTCTTTTAGAACCGTCCGTGGCGTACTTCAACCCCGAAGACTTCTTATTGAAGACTTTTGGTGGCTATGCACCCCCTGCAGAAAAGAAAAAGCTGTCCTGCCCTCGTTGCGGTATCAATCTGATCAAAGGTGTGGTCACGATGAAAGACAAGAGGAAATGGACCTACTACAGATGTCCGAGCAGTTGGGGGGAAACCAAGTGTTACATTAGTTGTGGAGAAGAGGATATCGAGGCCTACACGACAGCCTTCCCCGAGCAAATCGCTATGGAGTACAAAAAAGAAAACCCTGCCAATTTCAACTGTTACTGCGGAAGGGGTTTGATTTGCAAGATGTCCAAATCGCAAAACAACCCTCAGAGGTTATACTTTGCGTGCATCAAAAGAGGCTGCTCGTTCTTCCATTGGATCGACGAACCCCCCAAAGAAGAATTCTTAGATATTCTAAGAGACACGTATACAACCACTGGTACCCCCTAGAGCGTTGAACCTTGTAAATAGTAAGGGGAGATCCCCTCTCGCGTTTTTTTTTTTTTTTTTTTTAAATCTCGCTCCCAAGATAGTGTAAATAGTTTTGTATTAAAATACTGGTCTTTGAAACGGTGTGTTCATTTTGATGTCTCTCACGTTTAATGATGGGTGATTTATACGAACCCATGCAAAGACAGGCCATGTTGGCCAGATTAAAGGTACGATATCAAAACAAACCCGATTCTCCTTCGGCCTGGTGGAATCGGAACAGACCCTCCAAGACGTCGTCTTATACCGTCAATCCTCTACCCTTGACGGGTCCGAGTTCTGTACCCAGTAAGGCTTACTTGCGGGCCACGCAGGCCGTAGACGATCCGCGCAGCGTGATGTCTTAATAAATTAGAGAAAAAAATGAACTTTTGACATTACCCGGTTTTTTCGTCTTGACACACGCATCTCGATAAAATGCCGACTACTAGAAGAAGAGCGAGACTGGAAAAAGAAGAAGAAGAAGAAGAAATAGTAGAACCTGTGGTCGAAGCAATGACTGTCGAGCCAACAGAGGAGGAGGTGTGGGATTATCTTTTACTGGAAGACGTAGCCCCCGAAAAGAAAGAAGAGTTGAAAAACGACTGGAAAGAGATGTTGACCTCTTTTCTCAAGAGTCTAGTTGCTCTCCTTATTAAGCTCGTGTCTCTCCGATTTCGTTCATTACGTAACATCGAAGAGCCGACGCAATAATGGCCAAAAAAAAGGAAAACTAAGCGGGGGCGCAAAAAGAAAGGAAAGAGACAGAAAGGCGGTACTGCTCCTTTTTTTTGTGGATTTTAAAAAAGGGATTAATGTGACTAAAGATATGATAAAAGCTGTCAAAAAACCCGTCAACGTAAAAAAAGCCAAAACCGCCGTTAGCGGTTACAAAGCACAGTATCAGGCCTACAAAAGACGCGGTGGGAGTAAGAGTTACAACAGTTGGCTCATCGATAAAGGCTATGCCAAAAGAAACTCGGGTTGTTGCATTATGTGATGATGAAGACGCGAAAAGAGAGAGAAAAGACGAGAAGGAGGAAACAGCGGGGTTTCGACCTTCAAAAGTGGGTGGGAAAGGCTGGCATCGAGTTTCATTGGCCAGGCTATCAATACTTGGGACCTGGAACCAACTTGAAGAAACGTTTAGCGAGAGGAGACCCTGGCATCAATCGTCTTGACAGACTTGCCAAACAACACGACATGGCTTATTCCAAGGCTAAGACTATGCAAGACAAGTGGAAAGCCGATGCCAAGATGATTGAGTCTATTAACAACTTGCCCGGGAAAAAAACCACGACTGAACGTATTGTGAGAAAAATTATGCAAAGCAAGAAAAGATTCAAGTTGTAACAGTCGACGTATGTTTTGTTAATAAAGATGAACGATTTTGTGTTTCGTGTCATTTCTTACGGGTCGAGCCATGGATCAACGAGTGATTCCTTTCGATTATTTGCGCGATCTAGGCGACGACGATTTTTACGTGCACCTGAATAGCAACGATGCCAAGTCTCAAAGACTCTCGACATTCGGGGTGCGCACGCATTGGAGGAATTTTCTACCCCTCACCCTCGAACTCAAAGACGGCAACTGGGAAGTGGCCCTGACGCAGATCATGCTGAAGAACGTGCAGCACGTCGACAAGGAGTTGTTGATCTACGATGCCGACGGCAAAGGCTATGTGGAATTCCGATTTCCTCTACTCAAGTCTGTCTTTACCGACACCCTGGGTTTGATCGACGCGATGGCCGAGACCGTTGGCCGTCACGACGTGGAGTCTCTCGTGACACGTAAACCTTTTCTCAGTTTCAAAGTAGTAATCACTTACGACAGGTTCAGAACTTGTTTAATACGCAAGTTCGATGTTCCCTCTCTTCAAGACTTTGCTAACGCCGCCGACGAGTCGGGCCAACTCAAGACTTTGGATTTTATGGCGCTCATGCAGGCGCACAACCGTACTAGCTACAAAGCGTACTCGTATTCTTTTAACAGCGAACAGGAAGCGAACCAATTTGTCTTGGATAACGAAGATTTTGAACGTGTCGGTCACGAATATAACCACGCCACGCAAGATTATAATAGTTTTAAATACATTCGCTATCGTAACGTGGACTATCTCTACGTGTTGGGGACGTACAAGGACAACGGTATTGATAACGGTGGGGGGAACAATAACACCTATGTTTACGTTTCCAACTCTTTGCTCAAATTTCTAAAAACTAATCCTCCAGGCCTCCAACTTCGAGATTCGAAAGGAAACGTTGTTTAGCGGACGCGTGGAGATACTAATCCTCTCTGGCATCAAGTCGACGTGGAAGGAGATGCCAGTGATTTTTTTCCTTTCTTTCACTTCTCGCCCAAACCCTCGACAAACACCTTGGTTTACAGGGTAAGCAGACCGCTGGCTCTCCAAGCAGAGGGGCAAACTTTCAAAGTGCCCCAACGTTGGATCGGTTCTCTCTCTTCTTTTTTTCTGAAGACTTGGGACACTCGAACTATCGAAGACGTCACCCCGGCCAACCTCTTTCAAGTGCACGTGCACGATCTCCCCTTCAAGTACCCCATCGTGACCGACAAGGGAGAGAAGTTGCAAGGATTGATTTACAGTTTGCTGAACGCCAAGAAGGAGACCACCGTCTTCGATCAACCGAGAGAAGATCGCCTTCGCTATTTTCCCTTGGAAAACGTCAAGGTGAAACATCTGGACGTCAAAGTGTCCAATTTGGACGGCATAAAAGAAGCGCCCACCTTCTTGACCGGTTACACGCAACTCACCCTTCATTTCAGAAGAAACTATCTGGATCTGCAGAGAGATCGACCGCACGATGGTGGAATGTGATACACGGTGTTACCCCTCACCCTCGAACTCAAAGACGGCAACTGGGAAGTGGCCCTGACGCAGATCATGCTGAAGAACGTGCAGCACGTCGACAAGGAGTTGTTGATCTACGATGCCGACGGCAAAGGCTATGTGGAATTCCGATTTCCTCTACTCAAGTCTGTCTTTACCGACACCCTGGGTTTGATCGACGCGATGGCCGAGACCGTTGGCCGTCACGACGTGGAGTCTCTCGTGACAGGTCCTACTCCTTTTATGAGTTTGAAAATACTAATCAGTTGGAACAACTACAAGATTTGTTTAATTCGCAAGTACGAGGTTCCCTCTCTTCAAGACTTTGCTGCCGTCGCCGACGAGTCGGGCCAACTCAAGACGTCGGACTTTGCGAAGATCTTGAAACGATGCAATCCTGAACGGTACAAGATGTACACGTATAACTTTAACAGCGAACAGGCCGCGGTCAATTTCGTCCTAGATAACGAGGATTTTGTGAGTGGCGGTCAGCCCTATAATCATGCTACGCGATTATTTTATAGTGTCTATGGGAATGCCAATGCCTTGGGGGTATACCACGATAGTAATTTGGGATACGACATAAATCCAGGCACAAACGTAAATATTTTCATCTCCAATTCCTTGCTCAAATTTGGGCGTAAGAATCCAAGAGGGTACCAACTTGTAGATTCGAAAGGAAACCATATTTGGAGAACGTGGGGGGCGGGTTACTTCCTGGATACACAAGTAAAAGATGAGGCAGGAGATGCCAGCGATTTTTTTCCTTTCTTTCACTTCTCGGCCAATCCGTCGGCAGACACGGTGAGTTACCGAGTCACCAGACCCGTCGCCATTCAAGCAGAGGGACAAACTTTCAAATTGCCCCAATGGTGGGGTGGTTCTCTCTCTTCTTTTCCGAAAACGAAAAATATCGAAGACGTCACCCTGGCCAGTCTCTTTCAAGTGCACGTGCACGATCTTCCCTTCAAGTACCCCGTCGTGACCGACAAGGGAGAGAAGTTGCAAGGATTGATTTACAGTTTGCTGAACGCCAAGAAGGAGACCACCGTCTTCGATCAACGGAGAGAAGATCGCCTTCGCTTTTTTCCCTTGGAAAACGTCAAGGTGAAACATCTGGACGTCAAAGTGTCCAATTTGGACGGCATAAAAGAAGCGCCCACCTTCTTGACCGGTTACACGCAACTCACCCTTCATTTCAGAAGAAACTATCTAGACCTGCAGAGAGATCGACCGCACGATCACGATGGCGAGCAGTAAAGAATTTGATGCACGTCGTTACTTTTCGCCCACCACCTTGTATTTCAAAGGCAGGACGGATGCGGCTGGCAAGTTGGAATTACAGTTTGAAAACAAACTGCTCTATCTGAATCGACACTACGAAGTGGCTCTCAACAAGTTGACCCTTTTCAATTCCGACGTCTTTAACGTGTTAAAAGATACTCAAAGTCTGACTTACACGAAAGTCGGAGACTCGTCGGGCACGCGCACCGGTCTGCCCGATAGTCGAATCGTGCATAGTAGCGATCTGGTCAACGTCTTGAACAATGCTCAATCCGATCTACACTTCAACCCGGACACTTTTTTGAGCGTGAATTTGGCCCAGGGTAAAATGACCCTTTCTCGAGGGATCGCCTGTGCTCTACGCCTCTTGGACCCCATCAACAATTCGATACCTCACTCGGTGATGGCCTTCAACGGATCTAAATTTGCCGTCTCTTACGATTCGGCTAAGCAAGAGGTGACGGTGGACGCCAGCCAGGCCGACGTCGGAGACAAGTTTTACATGTTTTACAAGGCGGATTTTTACGTGTACAATCTGGTGTCGACGCAATCCTCGCAAGCCGTCT
>OMLO01004557.1_pt1 | contig 11592 bp, 11 predicted proteins | sample 1674811 | NCBI WGS metagenome assembly OMLO01 (sample SAMN06265003, study PRJEB25207) | coral metagenome | isolation source: Coral host | place: Mexico:La Bocana,Puerto Morelos, Mexico | collected 2008-11-13 | reverse complement strand
GCTTGTGTGGTATATACTAAAACAATTATTCACCTCAGTGTCGGTGAAAGTGGTGGATATTTACCTTGCCGCTTCGCAGCTCGGTAAATATCCACCACTATTCACCTCCACTTCGGTGAATAATTGTTAATTACTCTCTGATTTAATATTAAACCTTAAAATTTCTGTTTTAGTCACTACAATTCTATGAATGAATTTAAAATGAAATTCCCTTACTCTATTTTCTATAAAAGTCTTCTGTACCGAGTATATAAATATATTTGTCCAGTTTGTTTTGTTCATAGGAACGGTTTGATTCCATCTCTTGCACCAATTTGTTTTTCTTTATACTTCTTATCAACAATTAGCCAGTAGAAATCTTTGGATTTGGCTCGCAGTAAATTAATAACTACGTCATCTAAGTGAAAAGGCTCCGGGTCCACATTGTTCATCATTTCAGCACTGAACTTATCAGTTTTTCCCTTAGTTAGAAGGTGACCTGGAACAGCAGCAATAACTTGGTTCAAGTGAAGAAAGGTAGTTTTTTGTAGTGAATATTTCGACTGAAAAACTGATGGAATGATAGGACATTTCCATTTTTATCTAAAAGATCTTTAATCGTTCTAATACGTTTCTCGAACCATTCCTTCCAGAAAAAAAGGTTTACCGTCAATGCGGATTTATAACTCGTCCATGATGGCATCCGTGAAGAGCCTTCAATTCATGAAAGAACAACAGAATATCCTTATAAAAGAGGGTACATTTTCAAAGGAGAAAATGGAGGCCCCCGTATTTCTTAAAAATGTTGTCTAGAACCAATTTCTAATTGGGATGGCCCTCCCGTATGAGCCTTGTTATCCATGCTCATAATCTCATAATCATGATATAGTCCTTCCCTTCTTATTTTGTCACTTTTTTTTTCCAGATGAATCTAAAGAGCCTACCTTTAACGTTACCTATAATATCCTTTAGAACTTTGATATTTGAAGCTGAATATATAAGAGATCATATTCCAAACGCCTTATTATCATCACTTTCCCAAATGGTGTGAGATCTTTTGACTTTCGTTTGCAGTTTAACTATCTTAAGATTGAAATTCATTTCATTATTTCTTTTCTCAATTTTCATAGACATAAATTCTGCAGCTAGTATGAACAAATAGGGAGAAAGTGGGCCTCCTTGTCTTACTCCGGTTGAAGGATTTATCAGGTTGGTGGCGTAGCCATTATTCAGTACCGCACTTTCTATATCAGAATAAAAGACCTTTACCCAGTTTCTTAAGCTGTCATTACAGTTGTAAAGTTTTAGAAAATGATGTATGCATGACCATGCTGATACACATTCTAAAACACAACACATACACAAAACATACTAATAACTTTGTACGTACAGATTTAGTGAAAAATAGTTGGATGATACAGTGTACTGATACAGTGTACTGAATAGTTACACTTTACATAGAGAGTTACAGATATTCAACATGTACAACCTAATAGCTTGCAACGTTTGATTTGATCTTTTTCTTAAAATGTTTAAGTGGCGGAAGCTCAATAGCATCACTAATATCATTGTAGATCTTTGCAGCTTGATACCTTATATTAAAAATTCCATAGTTTGTTCTAGTTTTTGGGAGAGTATAAGTCATTCTAGATGAAAGCCTTGTAGTTATGGGTATCTTTTACTGAAGTGAAAAAAAAACCCCTCAAAATTTGTAGAGAGATTATCTTGAAATTTGTACATGAAAACAGCATTGTGAAAAGTAATTACATCCAACAATTCCCAGTGCTCTATCTGATAACCATAACGGGTACGTGTATCAAGTCCTGTATTGCAGGATATTCGGTGATATTTCTTTCTAAAATCAGGTATTTAAATAGTGTTCAACATAACCTGCCTTAGCGTTTGCGAAAATCTATTTGTTCCGTTCAGAGGTTTCCGTAGAAGTACTCAGCTAGAAACCTCCCTGTGCGATTTCCGCAAAGCCCCATACATTAATTATCTTTGCAACTATCACTAACTATCACACTATACTCAAACAGCAATCGGGACGAGTCGGTCAAAAAATTGCAGATAGATCGTTTACAATGCGTTTGTCTGAGTCACATGGGATGTTTAATGTGGGTCCAAATTGTCAAAATTCCACGATTTGTAATGGCTTTTAGAAGTCTTATTTCAATTATCTTTTAAAACATCAAGAAGGGCAATATTTGATGGAATGCAATTATAGCACCGATCAAATTAATATCCAATGTTCCTTCCACCAAGAACTAGCTCCTTACGAGGTGGCAAAATATAAGAGAAATTGCTGACCTTGATATAGTTGTGATAACAAGGAAATTTGATTGATGGTAAAAGTATGCGTTATTATATAATAATTTGTTACGGGAATAAAAGATGCAAGTGACCTGTTATTTGACATCAATAATATAAAACAAAAGGGAATACTTAACTCATTAAATAGCTAATCAAAGTATATCAAAGTATAACACCATGGGTATGTGCGAGCTGAGCTCTTCTGCACGACGTATAAATGATCTGTGACTGCTTATCGAGGCCTATTAACGATGCATCTTTATCAGGAAGCATATGTAGAGCCAGAAAGTACCAATGGCCATTTGCTGTGCACATATACAAGGATACAAGGATTTTCGGGGCTTACATGTTCCCAAACATATTGCATCCTAATCATCGTGTTTCATTCTCTAAGTTAACAAATTAAGCCTTCCATCTCGTCTTTATAAGCAGTGACGAGGTTCACGAGTTTCTCCGGCGCCATCTTTAAAGTTTATCCCTATCCCAGGCCACCATATTTGTAATTGCATTTCACTTGTTTGTCAATAATGTTATCTTTGTGGACGATGCATTATGACGTTTGCAGTTAACCAAGCAATGTTGTTTTTTTTGAAAGATCAGCACGGTGATCTAACGATTAGTGCGCTTGTTTTTGGATCGAGTTGCCGGGCCTTGGCTAGCACCCGGGGTCACTGAGTTGTGTTTTTAGGTAAAACACCGAACTCTCACAGTACCTCACTCCAGCCAGAGAACCGGCGAATGCTGTGGTGTAGGCCTGTGACGATGAAGCATCCTATCGTAGGGAAAGTAAAAATACTCCAGGCCGTTTAATGGTACAGGGACAGGAACAAGCACAGGCTTTCTGGGCAGCTTGGCCCGACGCAGACTTGACCTTACATTTACCGAAGAAAGGCTAATACTAGACATAGATTTCCAATTACCTTATCAAGTACCATCAAAGGCGAACGTGAAATTTCATTCGTCTTCTGCATCACGATCTAAGTATCTTGAAAAGTTTAGCCTAAAGTTTTCAAGTTTGTCGTTTGTAATGTGTGTTAATCTTCTTCATCCTAAACTATCCTTTTTCCTTTTGTTTTATTATTCATGATCTGTTGGCGTTTTTCTATTTTAATAAACTACAATTTTTCTGAAGATTTGTTTTTCATTCTAAGATAAGTCTCCCTAGCATTCCTTAAGGTTTGCATGATGACGTCACTTTCAAACTGTTTGAAGAACCCCGCTGCCTCCTCAGAATTTAAGCAAAATTCCACGTTTGTGTGCAGCTGTCTTGCTAGCTTCAGTTCTAGTAAATACAAATGATTAAAAAGCCAGACTCGATGGATGTACGCGAATCAGAAGATGGAATTGGCGCTAAAAGTCTTACGGTTTATTAATTAATGATGATAAGGTTGTCCATTTTACGGTGTGGTGATTTTTCTCGTCCCTGTAACATATTAGCACGTGAGTATTAGCACCTACGTGTAACATATTAGCACGTGAGAATAACACCTATTGTATATTTAAGTAGAGTAGCATTTTTATGCAAAAGGTAGATAGCACACACATCCACGCGGTGTGCGTCATCGAGCAAGAATAAACCTATTCGACAATACACAACATGGTGGCAACGTTTCACAAGAATAATTTCTAGAGTTAAACCAAGAGAGGCCAGCAGAAGCGAATTATGGCAACAGCAACGTCTTTTGCCTCGCCACAGATGAACTGGGACGCTCCGGATGCGATAACTGCATTCGCAAGATTCAAACAAAAATGTCGACTTATGTTCTCAAGCGTTCTCAAAGACGCCGATGACGAAGAAAAAGTGAGCTATATTTTATCAGATCAGGCAGAGACCCCTCGCTCGTATATTATAAAAACCGGAACGGGAGCTCAACTACGAAGAAATAGAATCCATCTTAGACCAAATAATGCTTCCAACAACTTAGCAAACAACTTGTCGAGTTGTATTCCTCAAGGAAGTATGACGCGGTGTGCGTCATCGAGCAAGAATAAACCTATTCGACAATACACAACAGTCCCATTTTACAGTTATCTACGTCACTGGTTTTTTTATGCAAATATTTTTCAGACTGTTCCATCTAAATTAGCATAATGTTCACCCCCTGCAGCTTGCATGTTGCTTTTTATAATTCAACATTTTTTCGTTATCGCCTTGTTTGCCATTAAATAAGATACTGATTTCACAGGACAGGAAATGACGCATACTTGCTGGCGAATTTATCATACTTACTTCTCCAACGTTTCATTTCGAGGATCCGCTATCGCTGAAGCAGGCAGCCCTTAATCAATGCCAGTTCATTTGTTTATATTAATGTGGTATATTAACATGGAAAGGAGGGGAATCCTTATGTGTCACACAAGCACAGGGAGAGGGGCTAGTTTCTTTCAGTGTCATGGGTAGAAGCCAAACTTGCAGTACCAATTACTTTAAGCTTCTATCGTGTTATCTGTGTTGAAAAGCTACTAAATAATTAATCACTTAATTAGGTGCTATAAATCGCTTGTTCAAAAGGTGGATAACGCTATCAGCACCGAATAAGTCACTATCCAGCGGATAGTGCGTTTTGTTTTGTTAACACTTATCCACTAGATAGCGATTTATCCCGTGGATAGCGTTATCCAGCCTTCGAACAACCGAGACGTGATGTGCAGAGACGAGAACGAAAACGATTAATATTTGCGACGTGGTTGAATAGTTGAATATGCTTTAACGTATAATGGGGCTTCATGCGGTATTTTGATGCCTCCGTTGCTAATTCGATATCCGGAAGCTGCAGCCTTAGTATAAGTGGGTGAACTTATTGTTTGGGCATAGTTTCCCTGGTAAATTCATAGATTTTTTCGAAACAAAATGATTGTAATTGATAAGTGACCGCTTTGCGCAGCAAATACAAATGACGTGTCCCCCCGTATCAGTTTGTGAAAACTGAGTCATACGAGAACGACGCTACAATTGTCTGTAGCTTCAGGGACGTAGGAAGAGTTCACATTGCTTAAAAACTAGGCCTCTTTCCGTGTTGCAATGTAGCAGGCCATTCATCTTCACCCAGCGAGTTATTTAGGATTTTGGCTCAAATTTGTTTAAAATAATGAAATATGGCTTCTGGTGAATCGAAAACCATCGATACAAACGACGATGCATCTGAGATGATTGAAGTGATGACGGCGCTTGGCATTTCATCGAAAGGATTGGAGGGGTTGGATCAGATGAAATCTGAAGTGAAAATGAAATTAAATCAGTCCGTAGAAACGCCTAGCTGGACGCCGGGTCAGGTAAGAATTTGCAAAAATTGGTTACCCAATAAGTGTGAATGTCAGTCAAAATCAAAAGAAAATTCTAAAAGTGTGGCCACGGTCGAAAATTGATTTCGCTCTTACTTTGTCAACGTGAATGCCTAGATAAGTAACTTAAGGTAATAAAGTTAGTTTTTTTGAAATACATGTATGCAAGTAAAACGGTAGAAATTCACGAAAAACGGTCATTGTACCGAAAGCTCGGATTCCAGCTTCTTGCTGTCATGAGAAATTAGCATATAGCCGATGCGCATGCGTGTATGTAGTTTTACGACCTCGTGCTTTTGTGTGTGTGATTGCTCGAGTTTCATGTTGTGGTAGTTTCGCTAAGTGCAGAAACGAACTCCGAGATTAAAGTTGTGTTTATTACCTTGACACTTGCTACCAGGACGTTTACATGAAATGTTCTCAACTTTAAATGTATATGTATATATATAATGTGGGAGGAAAAACACAAATAAACTACTAGTTCATCCCTACAAGCCTGTTTCGTGGTTGCCCACTCATCAGGGGATGTATATATATATATAGACAGTTAAGTGTAAATTGAGGCGTCATGAAGCAAACTTCTAACTGTTCCGGCTTTTAATGCGACGTTTCGAGTGGAACAATATTTACACGTTAAAAAATAAAAAGTTAAAAATACTAGTAGGTTTACAGATTCGCATGTATTTATATAGGATCAGAAAAATGTAAATATAATTACATAATGTTATACGAACTGAAATAATAGATTACGTAATAAGCTAATGGCAACTTAGAAGAATGCGTAGGTGATGAAATTACAACAATGTATCTGCGAGCGCCTAAATTTCTAAGTGTATAAGTGTACAATAGTTAGTCTAATTAGGTATTATAGCGGACGCGATTTTTAGATCTAAATTCACGTCTTTTATTTAGACCATGAGGGTGAAGTGTAAATAGCTGGGAGGTCCAATAGGCCTCTCTAGTCAGTAACAACTTGTCAATATAAGCAACGTCCCCCTGGTTAGTAATTTGTTCGATGACAATAAAATTAATTTCGGAAATTTCATGCCTTGTACAATTAAAATGGACCGCAAGCTCACACGTCTTTTTGTTGATAAGCATGGACGATTTATGATTGCGAAAGCGTACTTTAAATTCTGTGGTGGTAGAACCTACATATTGCAATTTGCATTTATTACACGAGGCCAAGTAAACAACGTTTTTGGAAGAGCAAGACAATTTTTGATTTATCTTGTAGGCTCGGCCTGTGGAAAAGCTTTTAAACTTGGAATCTTGAATTAAAATTTTTTTGCAAAGATCACAACGAGTACAACATTTGAAACACCCTCCCATTTCCTTCTCTGCTTGGTTTGCCCCATTGTCGCCACGACATTTCGATGGTGCTAATATATCTTTGAGATTTTTGGTACGGCGATATGCTGGAAAAATCGATTTAGGTGGAAAAATTTCAAGTAATTCTGGTGACGATTTCAAAAGATGAGCATATTTCTTGATAACTCTCTGAATATCAGGCAGGATAGGGTTGTGTCAAGAACTAACGGGAAAACTCTTTTGACCGGCTTAACCTTTTTCTTTAAGCAATTCTGATCTCTCAATACTAAGTGCTTTGTCGAATTGACTTTTTGCTTTTTAACGTGTAAATATTGTTCCACTGTGAAGAAGGCCGAAGGCCGAAACGTCGCATTAAAAGGCGGAACTGCAAATTTGGTAAGGAAAAAAGCTTACCGGCTGTGCTCATATCGTCTGATATTCCAGTTAAAGACAGTTAAGTCGAATGAATGTTAGGTGTCTACGGCTTCATCTTTGTTCGATCTACTAGCTAGGAAATTGCAATTCAGCCCCATTTGCAATGTAACGCAACACGCCTAAATAGGTAAAAGAAAAATGTTCGCTTAAGACAGACAGTCAAAGGAGATAAATTTCTTTAACGTTTGAAATGCTTTAAAAGTAACATTTAACATAAGAAAATTGCCGACAAGAGTTAAGAGAGAGAAACAAACACCAAAATTTAAAATCGCACTCTCCTTCTCTCTCGCTGCCCGGTGTCAAGCTCTAGCGACTTTTTCAGGAAACACACATTTGAAATCCATTTGTTCACTAAGAAAGCTGGTGAGGGACTTCACACTTCGGACTTTAGACTTCAGACTTTATATTGGATATTTCATAAAAAAACTAACTTGATTTCCTTCAGTGAGCTACATTTTCAGTAGGAGTTTTTGACACTTGTTCACGTTCGTCTTGTAAATCAATCTCACCTTCGTTCTCCACGGCCACTCCGTGACTTGTTTCAAGTTTTCGTTCATAATCTCCATATTTTGATTTATGGACATAAAGCTATCTGCCATCATCTTCGACAATGACGTAAAATTCGCTTCAGAGAATCTGATAAGAGCTTGACTACGCCAAGTTTTGTAGAACTCCGCTTCGAGCTACACGTGGCCGGAGCTTAACTTCTGACGGGAGCTCAACGGGCTCTTCCTCGCTTCTCGTCGCCGAATTCGACGAATGTTTGGGTTTCATCGCAAATAGTAGCCCTATAGACGCAAAAGAAGCTTCAGCGATAAAAGGAATTAACGATGTAATCGCAAAAAATGTCAAAATTGGAAGAGACTTACTTGAAGGTGACCGTACTACTCTGCAGCAACGCAACAAGTGACCGGTACAGGCGCACGCATATCTCATGTAATCTCCAGTCACGTGACAGTGAGGTAGAATCGATTTTTCACCGTGGCCACGATTTCTTTGATTTTGTATAGCAACGCGTGTTACAGTGAGAGCGACGGTATTCAACTCAATCACTTTACTACAGTAACTTTCCCACCGTGAAGCTGTCACTGTAAGGGAAAGAGACGTCTGCTAAACGCGGTGGTCGTATCCAAAAAGAAAGCGAACGTTACTGTATATTTTTCAACTATTTCAGTGAAGAATTAAATAAGGGGGTAAGTTTCTAAAGAAACTGTGGTGCTGCGTCGGTGGGGAGTATTACAAGAATTAAATTGACCATCGTAAAGAGATTGGAAAGCTGACGTTTCGAGCGATAGCCCTTCGTCGGAGGGAATCAAGGAATTGTGGGTTGTGTGTGGTTTAGATACAGAAATATCAAGTTACGGTATTGACTTGTGCATGGCGATGTGAAAAATAGCAGAATAAATAAGATGAATGAAAAGCGTTCCTTGGTAACGTGTGGATTAAGAGTGCCGATATGAAAAATAAAGTTTTGTTCTAGAGCTTCCGTGCTTCCGTGACGTGGGGAAAGACCGCAGACTGCTATATGTTACTTAGAATGATTGTGGAGATTTAAGTGTCTCTCGACTTGTTTAGATGCGTCTTTGTCGTCTTTCTCTACGTCACGGAAGCGTTCTCGGAATCGCTCGGCTAGTCGAATCGCTGCTTCGTCGATGTAAAACTTAGTGACGGCAAGTATGCAGTAGATGACATTCGCTGAAGTACAGATGAAATGATCAGTAATCTTGATGGATCGTTTGGGGCCAGATTTCTTGGGGGAAGACAAACTTATTTTCACTATGGCCCTAATGACGAAGGTCGTCTAGCCTTCAACCGTTTTTTTGATTTACGTACTGTTAAAGAACCAAGGTCGAAAACACTACCCCGCCTGGCTGAACTAGTGTTAATTAACAGTCAACTACTTTTCATTCCCGGACAATTATTAGAAACAAATCAATGGTGTGGCCGTGAGTACCAAAATGGGACTCAGCTACGCCAATCTTCTTTCCAAGGTTACATTGAACACCAATTTTTAAATCAATACAACGGCTCCAAACCTGAACTCTACGGTCGCTACATTCACGACTGCATTTGCGCTACTCCTTCTACCAGAGAGGAAATCAATCATTTTATAACTGCTGTCAATTCGCTTTATCCGTCTCTTAAGTATACCTGTGAAATTTCCGGTACTTCTTTTAATAGCCTATCTGGATATCATAGTTTCTATCGAAAGCAACGGCTTATGCACCAGTGTGCACTACAAACCAACAGATTCTCATTGTTTTATAACGATAAAAATTACAATAATAAAAATTATAATAATGAAAATTATAATAAAAATTAAAATGTTTAACAATTAGATTATTCGCTCTCGATTTCTCTCAGGTGATAGTTGATGAGAGGCGGAAGACGAAATCAACTATCACATCATAGAAATTTGGAGCGAATAATCTAATTATTAATCTAATAGAATTCTAACTGAAATTTTCATACATACTCGACGTATAATTAACTTTGGACCTTAGAAAGATCGCTTGGAGTGAATTCCATTTGAAATTGAAGTAGTATGCGCGCGCGTCACTTTTTCAATAATTTAAAGAAACCGTTAGTGTTTTTATTTTAGTCTACTCGGGAATTTACTTAGCCATTTGCATCAAAGTGTTCCTTCAAAACTGTGTTAATACGAAATAAATGTCGCCATTTAGCAGAAGACCTTCAGCCACTGCACTTTGATTAAACAATAATCGGCTGCTAGTTGCCCCGCAGAAATTTGATGTTCTTAAAACAAATATTTACGCGAGAAGCGAAGCTTCGAGGGCAAATATGCTGGTTTTAAGAACATCGAATTTCCAAGGGGCAACTATCAGACACTCCATTGCGTTTATTGTTCACCACTAAATTTCTTCCGCACGCCAGTTCAAAAATTATATCGAATGATATATGAACTTTTTAAGATGAAAGTCGAGACAGCCAAATGTGAAATTTGAAAAAGAAAACTGTCACAAACCCAACTTAATACAATTTCAATTGTTTATTTTCGATATGCCTACTTGTTTACAGCAAAATTTTCACGGACGAGTACTATCCATTCGGGTATGTTCGGCGGGCGAACACTATGCGGTCGATAGTGTCTCTCCGCGGATGAACACCATCGCGTTACGGATCAGGTTAAACCAATTAGAATCGGAGAAAATTTAGTGGTGAACTATAATGGCTGATAGCAGTATTTACATTCGAATGCTAGTAGAATTCTACTAATTACGATTTAGGAGTATTGCGGATTAGGATTTTCCGTGCAATTTGTGGTGAGCTCATTGTGACCTCTTTAGTGGATGTGGGAAAAATACCGACTTCAAGATGACCTCGCTGTAGAACCGCCAACACCCGCCCGAGCAAATCACACTGTATTAATGTACGTCCGTTACACACATGCAGATCATTTTCACACACTCCTTGAATACATTATATATAACCGAATCATACATAATCAATGAGCCTCGACAATACCGCTAACCACGAAAAATCAGTTGATAAGTTTCCTTTATGTATATGAGGCCCCGCTTGGCGACCCCTCGGCCCTCCAAAGCTCCGCTATTATTGTATATGTTAATCATAAAGATAACAATTGACGTAATTCAGTTAAGAGAGTGAAAAAGCAAATACAATTTAAGGATACGTTTGATTTGAGCCATAAATTGCCTTTGATTTCACGTTTTAGGCCTTTTCCATTTTAGCAGAAGCAAGAGAAGAAGATGTATTTAAAAGACAAGCTTTACTTGGTGCTTATTCCGATACCGAGGACTGGCTGAAAAAAATAAATAACAAATTTCTTGCGTTGCTGCAGAAGACCGTGGTCAACATGAAAGAGAAGATAAAACATCACCAAGCACAATTGAAACGAGAAGAATACTTCCTTCTAGTATCAGGTAGATGAAACAAAACAATAAAGTAGTTTAAAAGTCGGTTTCAAACCTTTTTTTAAGGAAGGTTTTTAAAATTGGCATTGACACAACAAGAATTTCGTAAATTTACTCAACAATAGGGAAGCTACTTAGCTATGACTTTGTCAGTACATCATTCTTAGAAATATTCCTGAACCTCGCAAATTACAAATGTTGCCATTCTATGAAAGGCAATCTTTTTTATAGAAATGAGATTAAAGGTCAAACCGTCAAAAAACAGGAAACACCACACACATTTAGTGAATATCATTCCGAACAGATCTAAGAATCTGACAAGAAGCTACTCTGAAGGTAGTCTAATATTTGACAGTTAATACATTTTAAGGTGAGA
>OMLO01004556.1_pt1 | contig 11593 bp, 10 predicted proteins | sample 1674811 | NCBI WGS metagenome assembly OMLO01 (sample SAMN06265003, study PRJEB25207) | coral metagenome | isolation source: Coral host | place: Mexico:La Bocana,Puerto Morelos, Mexico | collected 2008-11-13 | reverse complement strand
GGTTAACTCCAATTTGTAAGTGGTAGGGGCCCACCTTGCTTATAGCAAGTAGTTAGGGCCAAATCCATTTATTTTGCCATGTTCATGGCCATCAATGGAAGGGGTCCCGCAACCACACTTAAGGGACTTGCGTCATGGGATGATCCTCCAGGTGTGGGATCTGGAGGGGCCGTGTGTGGCATCTGCTGACAACAAAAACCAAGTGATAGAATTTTATAGGATGATAGGCCCTACTGTTGATGGAAGAAATCCCAAACAACCACCTGGGATTTAAAAACCCTGTAAAACATGGGATATGTACCATATCAACTGATTAGCCGGATTTCTTCCATCAACAGTATCGCTTGTGATTTATCTATAGGTGTCGGGTTTCAAGGGTTTTTGGGGTCAAACTCCTAGTCCTAAACTTAATGGACGGAGAAATGATCAAATTTGGAAGAAGATTTTGTCCCAAAATGGGTGGGGAAACAACCACCAACTATGTGAAATCCTGTACATGCTAATTTACAAATAGACGGTTTATATGCTTTCTTTCCTCTGGATTTTGAATGTTCAACAGCTTCCTGGTGCCACAGTATTACAGAAGCTGGGGATGATGCTTTGGATGACCAGATGCTGTAAAATTTAGGGAAACTGGTTGGATCAACAAATGGCTCAGTTGGTTCGCTTGGTGGGAAACTATTCTATAAACAAATTCTATCAAAGGTTGATTCAAAGGGTTGAACTCACTGGCGCAATCAAAAAGTTGCCGTATCTTTGTTGGTTTGAATTATTTTGGGATGCGTCGGACTACGAACCTATGTAGTATTGGCAGATTATTGAAAAAACACATCATTTTTCTACGGATCGATCGTGATGAAAACCAGGTTTTTCAATGGGATGTAACATGTACCGTTTTTTAAAAGCTCAACCCCCCAAGTCTTGAAAAATCATACAGTTTTTGGATCGTGTGTGAATTGGACCAGCAAAGTCAAATTAAATCTTCGTTAAAAGTGGGTAGTCCAAGAACTCACCATGCCTCCAAAACTGAATGCAGAAAACTAGTGGAGTTATAAGCCTTATAAATGGTCAAAAATCAACGGTGTTTTGAAACACCGCTATAAAGTGGAGCTACTTCATCCTACTTTTAACTGGTGTTTGAGGTTTTTGGGTGTTTTTTTTGTGGTAAATGTAGATAGATATAAGTATACATAGATCCTATGGATTCTGGATTTCCGGAAATCATCCGGGATAAACTGTTTTTTTTCCCTGCAAGTCGTTGCCACCATTTAAAACATGGTGAAACTCCTTTTGAATGATGATAAGCCTACTTGGATGTCCCAAGAAGTTAGTAAATGGTTCGTAAATGGGTTATAAATAACCTATAAATGGGATATATTAGGGTTATAACCCACTTACTAACCATTTACTAACTTCCTGGGACATCCAAGTAGCTCCTATTGGATTTTCCGGGGTCACTATGGTTTGGGACTTGGCATTCGGTATAAAGGGCATGATTTGAACGGTTGAAACTCCTTGTTGTATGGCATAACCCCTGAAAAATGCTGGTTGGGAGACAATCCCTCTCAGGTTTCGGACTTTGTTGTTTCATGGCTAAGGGATTTAAGAGCCGGCCTTACTAAGGGAAACCAACGGGTTTTCATAAGCCCTGATCATAAGGCGGGCTATTTCTGGCAAATACGTACGTTAGGGGGGGTTGGTTGACTAGCCATAATTGTTAATTCTTGGAAGACTATACCCAATGAAAGTCCAACTTACCTGGCACCCCGAAGTACCACTTGAGAAGCTTTGAGAAGGGGTGATAGATACAGCCCCTTCGGATACACCAAAAACATTGTAGGTTTTCAAGGAGCTCACACAGCTTTCTTACCTCAATCGATATCCTCCAAATCAGCGAATTAATAGTCCCCTATATTTCCCGAATGGGAGAGGGGAGTTAGGTTGACTAGTAGACTAGTCATGACAAAAGACTGGATACAATGCTGTGAAAATGGAGATTCCTTTTCTCACTCAGCCATTTCGGACCATGAAATAAAAGTTGAAACTTTTCATTTTTCCTATCCAACATGTCATCCCCAAAAGTTGATCGTCAGGTTGGCCTGATTGGCTGAGTCATTTATATATTATTTAGAAAAAACGTGGATTTGGGGGGGTCCCAAAAAAAAGTGTCTAAGGGTTTAAAACTTCATCTAGTTGGTGGTTTCAACCCATTTGAAAAATATTAGTCAAGTTGGATCATTTCCCAGGTAAGGGTGAAAATAACAAATATTTGAAACCACCAACTAGTCATCATTGGATGGGCAGCTGAGTGACATTGGGTGGAAGTGCATCAGAAAGACGCAATAAGAGTTCACCGATGTTGCTTCCAATGTCCACACCATATGCACCCATATCCTCAATACACACCCAGGTGTTGACACCGTGACATCCCCCATTGTGGTGATGTCAAAACACAAGAAATTTTCTGGAAAGGCCTTCGGAGTCAGAACTCGAATTCCTGTTTCTGTTGCTGAGCTTTTTGGTCCAATTCTGAAAAGAATGTTGAGCCCAGGTTGATCTAACTTTCCTGTCTGTTTCATTGAGGGGGAGTCTCCCACTTCAATCTGAAAATTCTTTCGTTTTTTTGGAGTCAATTTGACAAGAAAAAAACCTACCACCTACCACCTACCACCTAACTAAACAAACAAGGTTTGACATTCATCCGACAGACATGGTGTTTTTTTTTCAAAGGGGGACCGGGGGGGGGGCTTAATTTTAGGAGTGAAAATGATACGAGCCGCAATTTGCTGACTAAAGATTACACTAGGAGCACTACATGGCGACATCCATCTGTCATTCTGGCCAAGCAAAATAGATGAACATCTTAATGCCTCTTCCAGTTGCCTATCCATGTTTCCGTTTGGGAGGGAAAAAACCGAAACTCCTTGGAAGGCAAGTCATTTAGGTTTTACCTGAAAAGAAAGCTGGAATTTGATGGTGCTCTTGGATTTTTGTTCTTACTTGATACAAGTGGAATGAATTGAAACTCCTACCCTCCCAAGACCCCAACAACCAGCCAGGGACCTGCTATGAGCTTAGCTACCCTAGCATTGACTTCAACCCACAACTCTGCCCATCAACTTGCAAACCTCGTGGATCCCCAATCTGTCCACAATCAATGCCCTTTGAGAAAGAACAAACAATATAAAAAATAATCACAAAATCCAGCTCTGATTTGTCTCATGTCACTGGAATTTCCGGCCGAAAATTACTTCGGTGCGCTCTTACATAACGACCAACCTCCGTTCCCTCCCTTCCCTCCCCACGCCGTGGTCGTTTTCGTTGCCAAAAATTGTGGCTAGTCAACCTAACCCCCCTAACATACCACCCGCAAAAATACATAAGGGAAACCAATGAGTTTCCAGATTCCATAAGCCCTGATCATAAGGGACCCCGGCTATTTCTGAGGGTATACGTACAACAAGAAATGGGTCGTTTTGACCGAATCTTCGGAAAGGCACTTCTGAGGCCAATTCGATGTGGCAAACTCCTTCAGCAGCAGCGTCTTTGGCACGTTGAAGGATGTCCTGTTCTCCGTTCCGTGCAGCGCATGACCGGAAGGGGTCATGAAGGTGTTTCTTGACTCGGTTGTTTGAGTGTTGAACCAACACAATTTGAAAAATACGAGGTCAAAAATGGATCATCTTCCCTAGGTAGGAGTGAAAATAAACAAATATTTGAAAGCACCACCTAGTGTTGCTTTAACACTGTGACTAAGCACAATCAACATTCAACAGAAAAGGTAGTTGCTTGTTTTTTTCTTCTGGGGGGATGTCTTGCCAAAGGGTGCAGGTTTTCACTTGAAATTGTGATTTCTTGTTTTTTGTTACATGTTTTCAATGGGTTTTGAAGGGTGTGCTTCAAAATTATGTGACCCCCTCAACCACCCCAACTGCTCGAGCTGGTTGGGGATAAACTATCACTCATTCGACCAACCTTTGACGCTTCACCCGAGTCATTCTATAAGATGAAATCCCACTTGGAGGATCATCCCAGTTCGTAAGTGGTTAATAAATGGCCTAAATGGTTTATAAATGGGGGTTACTAACCACTTACTTGTAGGAAGGACTTTTGTCACTTGGAGGTACTCAGTTGAGATTGGAACATTTTGTCCGCAGCTTCACTGGGAAACAATTTTGAAGCTTCATCAACCTGATTTCTTCCAAGCCAAAATGAACGAATGAGGATTGAAATCTATGAAATCCACAATTTCTCGCCAACCTGAAATTAGCCCCAGCCTGCCCTTTCCCCTTTTCAATATAAAGAGACTCCATGTATTTTACACGGTTCAAAAACAATCCTTTCCTCATGAGTTGGGATACGATGTTTGAATACCAACAAAATGGCAGGTGAGAACCAAGGCCCAACGAAGATATATGGTATCAAAACCTTGTATTATTTCGGTTGGAGAAACGACCAAGTTTAAGTGAGCCACGGAAAAAACCCTCTTACTTTCCATTAAGCTGGTTGTTTGATAGGGATCCTTATAATGTTGCATTATAATCCCCAAACAACTGGGTAGTATAATCCCCTATATACCCGAAACAACCACAACCAGGGGCCCTTTTTTCATTGCTCAAGTGGTTTGGCAGGACTTCTGAACCATCAAACAGTATGAATAAATCCATCCTTGCGTACCATCTTTACCCCTAGACATCCAGTCACAGCGAAACGGAAAAGGTATCATTGAGAATCTGAGAATCCCCAAAACATGCCGATCAAACACAAGGAAATGGATGTCTAGAGTATCTGGTGTTTCTTCTGATGTTTTCTTGTCAAATTTTGTCTGTGGGTTTCTGGAAATGATGTCTGCCAAATTAGGGGCCTTCTTTCGAAATGCCTGAGGTTGGGAATCCTAGCTACTCCCCCAAGCTTACCCCAACCAGAAAGGATGGGGTTATGGGGCCCAATCATAAGGCCTCATGCTTCACTAATTTCAAACCAATTTTCATGGAAGGTTCTCCATTGTCATGGGTTGATGTGGCAACCTGGCCGCCAAAATCCATGGGTTTGCTGAAAAAAATGTCACCCACCAAAATCACAAAAAAGCAAGTGCCTGGTGATTCAAAGTGACCTTTTTGGGATGGTTAAGTGACCCTTTGAAGGGGTTAAGTGACCTCCAACTAGGGGATGAATTTCGGTCACGGCTTGAATCACCTGGTGGTTTACCTTCATTTTGTGAAATCCCTTTCTGCAGTGATGTTTCAAAACCACACCACGGCTGTTCAACAGAAACCACACGGTCTGTCCTCCACAGGATAAGTCCTCGGGTTTCGTCGTTGAAACAACTGAGCAACTGAAATGAGTTTTTGTTGGAGACAGGTTCTTGACTACAAGATGGGCCCATATGGGCCCTATATACCAGTTAGAAATGGTGAAATGGGGCCTAGATAAATGACTGAAAAAAAATGGGTAACTGGGGTTATAGCCCTTCTTATAGGGCTATTTCACCCCATTCACAACTGGTAGGGGCCCATCTTGTATGGAACTGGAAATGGGTCATTTGACTAGTTGGTGGAAAAAGATGCTCGTCAAATTTGATCATTTCCAAGGACAAGGGCAAAAACAAGGCCTTTGGTTGACTATCGAAATGGATCATTTCAGATCATTTGAATATGATCAGCAGGTCTGTATCTGTAAAAATAGATGCATCCATACACATCTAAACTGGGCACAATAGTGGAAGTGCCCTGTACACAATACTTCTTGGATGGCATTTCTGCACCAGGATGACCAAAAACATGTTCAAGGTAGCTTTTCAAAAAGACTCAGGGTAGCTTAGGTTTCAGAGGAAGCCGACATAAGCCGACCATTTTTGTGATCCTTCCCTCCAGTGTCAAGGGACTTCACAGTCCCACGAGCCATGCGAGTCTTGCAATATGTACCTTGGAGGATCACCGTTTTCCAATCATGGTGGGTGTTTTGTCACTGTGAACCCTGACCGTTGGACAAACCGTGAAAAGCGAAGCTCCTAAAGCCTACAATGAAATAGTGTTTTTTGTTGACAAGGATTTTTGTGCAAAGGCGATGTTTGTCATCCTTCGGGCCATAGCCATCTGGAGAGATGGCTAGCCACTAAAAATTGAAGTGGTTTAGTAAGGATGCTTATCTTTATGTATGGAAACTCCTCCCAAAAAAGGAGATACGGGAGAGTTACCTTTCATAAGGTTATGCATGATTTTCCAAAAACACTCTGGAAATTGCACCCTCCCCCTGCGCTGTCAAAAAGTATGTCAAAAATTATGGCGGTTCGGCAAAGACACAGAAATTCAGACAACCCGCATTGATGGTAATGATTTCTGTCAGCTGGTCCTTTCGTTTCGGTCGTTTTGGAGGATTTGGGGCTTCGGAGCTGGTTGATGGAAACATCCAAGTTGTGGACGGTAAATGGGGTGAGTCATGGCGCCCTAGTGCTCCAATCATACCTTTTCAGGAGGTATAAAAAGACCCTAGAAACCTGCCCAAAATACACTCTCAGAAGGGTCAAAGTGAGCACTTTAGGGTGGGGTTGTAACTTATAACCCTACTTATACCCCTGATGTTTAACAGCAAATTTACCCATGATGCCAGTGACCAACTCTCCGAAAGGACATTGTCTCGTTTTCCAACCATGGCTTTCAAGGGCTATGTGAAACTTCGAAGGTGTCAATATTCAGTCGTGATGAATCTTATGGTAGTGGAGGATCAAAAATCACCGAATAAAAAAAAACACACACATCAAAGTCAAAGATCTGAAAATAATCCAGCAACCTCGATTTCCTGGAAATAGCCAAGGGTTTATGTTTTCTACTAATCTTACCTATTCCCCACCGTTGTGGTTAGACATCCGTCCTTAGTCCATGATACCTCTATGAAAATTTGACGGTCGATTCATCGGTGTCCTGTCGAACCTTCGGCAAAGACAGCTTTGGCAACGCTGTGCCACGTTCGCCTTCCACCTTCTTCCTCGAGGAAAAGCAATGGGACGATCACGTGGCTTGTGACTGTTACATGAAGAACGTAACCATCCTGAAATACATTAGATACACTATACATATATGGGTATACAATCAATATGCAAGAGCATCTATACATACGTATTTATACATATCGTATACCTTCAAGGTTTCGTTTGATTTCCTTCTTTCGGATATTTCAATTTCTCATGTTTCGATCTACTCCAGGACAGTGGAAATTTCAAGTCATCACATGCAGGGTACTCATCTACGTACGTTATATCTAAAACTAATCCCCGGAACACATCTGCACACTAAATGTCTTACTTTGACTGGGATACTTTTTAAAACCCAAAAAAATCAACCCGAACAGCGATTTGCAGGTATGAGGGATGAGGGTGCGCCAAGATATGTACTGCAACGGAAACCCCACCCCGACTAACTGTTGTAAAGAACCTTCCAATTTGTAAATACAGTGGCAAAAATGTTGGCGCCCAGAAAAATCATCGCTGTACGCCGTGCGAAATCTACGGCCTTGTCTCCATCCATTTGGCCCCAGGCACCAAAAAAATTGCAGAATCAAAAAGCACTGGAATGGATTTAGATGAAAAGTAAAACAAGGCCCAAAGTATCAATTGCTAATTCAACAATGCAACTCGATCCCTTTACGCTGTTGATCCCCAACCTCCCTCAAAAACATTCCTGCTTACCACCCTGTGAAAAATTTTCGAACTTGGCGACCTTTCATCACTCTAACTGCCCAGTTGACGACAAAGCGTTAAAAGACATGTACTACTCCGGACCGGCATGGAACATCTGCGGCAATATTCAATAGGAAACATCTGCCTTAAAAAAGTGCCAATGATTCATAGCTATGTTGGAGCAAACTCAAATGAGATCGCGGCCTCTGCTGTTGTGCCCTCACTTCAAAAAAGTAGAACATGGTGGTATCCAGTCTGCTTCGAAACTTGGTAAAAAAGTGACGTGCGGCGCGAAGCTCAAGGAACAGTAACCCCAAGAAGAAAACCCGGACTTCTTCTAAAAGAGGACGAAACGAAGCAACACAACCAATGTCGTTTTTGGTGCCTTCAAACTCAATAGTGAGAAGCAGCGTGAAAACAGACATCATTTTTCAAGCCTTCACACACCCGACAACATGGAACAGAAAAGAATATTCTCATTGGAAAATCACCCTTTTCAGGATTCTATATTGAATTTCTTGGAGTAAAAGGTCCAACAAAAAATTGGGGGCTGTGAGCTTCACATACCTTTCTGAAGGAAGCTGCCAGGCGCGTTACCTGCATTTAAATATCGCGCGGTTCTCCAAGAGGCCTATTCTGCGGTGGCCTACTTCTTCTGGCCTTCACCCTACCCATTCCCAGCTCCTCCCCCACCCCCGCTGCCGCCGGGATGTATTCTTTCTTGAGCAACGTTTTGGATTTGCTTACAGACCCGACCATGATGTTGTACAGAACTGCTATGTCGTTGTCTCTCAAGAGGAGTCATCACAATATTTTGCTTCGCCATGCCCTCTGGCTATTGAGGGGGTGTGGATCGAAATCTCACTGCAACAGTTTCTATGGCAATGTATGCCGCGAGTTTGATTCTCCAAAGGATCGCATTAGCTTTCCACAGCACTCCCGCTGGGTGCCGCCACTCCTCCCATGATAGCTATCCTCCACCCCAGCCCTCCTCCTCCTTCTCCTGGCCCGACCCAGATAGGTGACTTCAACATGTTACTGAATCCAAAAAGCTGCCCACGCAAACATGTGTTTTGAACTTTGAGCCATGTCACTCAGTCAGCAACCGCTAGTAGTACTGCAATTTGGGGAAGATAAAACATTCACAAATTCGCATCGCTCTCGTAAGCTTGGCCGTTCTGGAGAACGTGCACTTCTCCCGGAAGCAGCGTCCCCCATAGGTCAGCTTTGGCAATGCCGTGGATCAAAGTGCAAGTACTCCTTGCAGGCTGCGGCTGCTAGGCGGCGGCCGCCGCGCAGCAAACATTCTCGTGTACCCCAGTGGAGGTTGTGTGGGCTTGCTTCAACGGTCAGGCGCTCGAGCGTGTCTCGAGGGCCCGACAGTTGCTCTCGAAAGCTTTAACTCTTACAGCTGTTTCCCCCTTGCGTAGATTCTAGTCTTTCAACTTCAAACTTGAAATTAATTTCCCACGTGTTTCCGACTGTTTAGCTTGAGTGATTTGCAAGGGGGAGAACAAGTCATCTGGCTACTTGAAACCTTCTGAAACGACCCTCGAAACTTCGGCACGCGACAACAAAGCGACCCATGCCTCCGGAACGGGGCCCCCAACACCTGCAACCCCCTCCTTCCTCCGAAAAGATGTCAAGTAATAGGGGCATTTGTACTACTCTAGCGCTAGCACAAAAGGCTGTTTTTGAAGACAATCCTTGCAAGTCTTCAAAGCATCGGGCAGCCAAGTCTGACTTTGGATGCCGACCGTATCCCAGCCCACTTGCCCTCGCTTCAGCGTCAAAATTTGGCGACACGCCGCAAAGTCCAGCAGGAAGGGGTATACTCTCTATGTCATGGAGATTATGTACCCACAACAGAAACACAAAGAAAGACATACCGTCAACAAAGCAACGCGGGAAAGAAACCGCGTTCTCGGCCAAACTGCGGGGTCGCCACATGTCTTAGGTTCCATGCCGGCTGTCGTCCAAGGCATGGCCAAACCTATTATGAAGTGCATTTATCAAAATGATATTGGTAAATTTCAAAAAATGAATATTTTCAGATAATACTTAATTTAATAATTTATTGGTTATAAATTTACCGACAATGGAAATTGAATTTGATGTATTAAGATTATTTGGTGCTATTTGTAAATTTTTCGAAAAAAAATATTGATATGCAAAACCATGTTACTACATCATATTTTGAAAAAACTTGAAAGATCTTGTTATAACTTTGCATTTTCTATAAGACTTACTGTTGAGTTTTGGCTGAAGAGGTCCGGCTTGGACTGTTTGTTTGGCTTTTGGACACAAGTTTCAAAAGAATGAATGTGATTGTTGTCTTGAGAACTGCGGTGATGTGAGTCCAGAAATGGGCAAACTTTGGTGCTGGGCCAAGCCGACTTCCATTGATGAGGGGCCGAAGCCCGCCCAAAACCCTGCCCATGACTCTGTGCCATGTTGTTTGTACTACCGAAAGGCTCTGAGCTATTAGCGAGTGCGGGTAGAAATGAGCCAAGAAATGATATTGTTCTCTAGAAACTCTGTAGGCATGGGTCTGATGGCGCATGGTGCTACGAACTTCGTCAGTTCATGGCATCTTGCTACACATATGTTCACTTTTTGATAGTGACTAAAGCCTAAACTAGTTACTAGTTTGTGGTTTTTCGACCCACACAGTTGAAAAGTATGCGCAAATCAAATTGGGAATCATTTCTCCAGATCTTTGAAACAACCACCAAGCGAAATTCTGCCTGTCTCACCTCCCTAAAGTTCATAGAATTAAACATCTGTCAGCCTTACAAATGATGAACCATCCTAAAAGATACCACAACAACATCACGCCGACCTTACTCCAACTTCCCCCCCCCCAAAAAAAAGGGAGGAAACCCCCAAAAAAACATATGACACACGAGTTCAACCAAACGAGTGTCTTCTCCAGCAATGTGACTACACGACCTCGGCTTGCTTCCTCGACCACGTCCACAATACGATCCAGTTGGGTCACGTGAAGCATACTAACCTCGGGTCGGCTTGGCCTTGGCCTCGTGTGGGGAGGCATTGCCTGTGAGATTTTGGGCCTTCAGATTGTGAAAAAAAACAATCAATCTGATGGCCCCAAAAAATGATGTCACATATTTTTTGGCCATCACGGGCCATACTTACTGATGTCAGTGCCAAATTAGGGGAAGTTTGTATGTATATGTAAATATATATATATATATATATGAATGCTCAAGTCAAATTGGATCATTTCCCCAGAAATCGGGATGAAAATTCCAAAAAATATTTGAAGTTTCACCACCTAGCATGACTACAAAAAAAAAGTTTCAACTCCAGGGGCCCATCCTTTCGCAAAGGGTTCAATTTGGGTTCAATGGAAAATATTTGGGAGATTTACGGCTTACGGCTTGCGACCTTTTCAAGGGTGGGTAGTTTGCAGGTGGTGTGACGTCAACGTTGTTCTAATGTGGGTAGATATGTATATGTTTACATAGTTATGGTCATTCCTATAAGAATCCTTTGGGTTTCTTGGGACTTATAATACATCACGGTAGCGCCGCACTGTTACAGAAAATGGTGAAAGCCACCACAAAGGTTGGGAAATTTCCAGGTTGGGCCCCTGGGTAAATTCCCCCCTGATGGGTGAGTCATAACCCAAACACACCAATCTTTTAGACCACCGATGTGGGATCAACGCTTTAGGGCTTGGAGTCATTGCACTCATCCGCGAGTTTGGCGTCACCAAGTTTTTTCCAAATACAGCAGCTGGACTATGGTCAGCTAACAGTTTTTTAAGTCTGGAAGAATCAGCATTGGTTGGGGTTCAAATCCAAAAAGAAGCACATTGTTCCCCACCTGTCAGGTGAGGGTTGTTAGATTTTATGTCAGTCTCTTCTCCTTCTCCTTCTCCTCCGCGTCCTC